>ERZ773228.4156-NODE-4156-length-11169-cov-2.915242_pt1 | contig 11169 bp, 10 predicted proteins | sample MGYA00580524_ERZ773228 | MGnify/ENA primary metagenome ERZ773228 (study PRJEB29015, sample SAMEA2737768) | human gut metagenome | biome: human gut; feature: human-associated habitat; material: faeces | place: China | collected 2012 ...
TTAAGTCTTTTTCTCCTTTGAGCAGTTCAATCACTAATTCTGATTTGAATTTGGCGGAGAAATCCCTATCCTTTTATTCAATCCCCATTACTTCTCCTAGTGCAAGCACCGCATTTCTTACGCATTCCGGACATTCACAAAGTACCTTTCCTGTGCCGACGCCCTTCAACTCCCTGCAGATCGTTGCTCCGCATTTTTGCTGAAACTTTGCAAGGATTTCTTTGGAATAACGAGGCGTTCCGGCTCCGTCTGTCAGGATTCCGGCGGTCATCACAGCTCCAATGAGTGCCCCGCAGGTTGCTTCCAGACATCCCATTCCAGCTGCATAGCCTGCGGTTAATTTCATCAGTGTCTCATCGTCCAATGAAAGCTTATCTTCAAATACTTTTACCACTGCCTGGGAACAGTTGCATGCTCCGGCAGCTTTTAAATCTGCAGCTTTTGCTGCGCGTTCTTCGATTGTCATATTCAGTACCTCTCTTATTTTATTCAATCTGGTGAATTTTTTTCAAAGGCTTCGCCTCAGTCTCAGCTGCTCTCTGAAAAAAATCCGGTATATTCTCCATATACCTGTAAATATACACAGGGAACAGACTGATGCCTGTTCCCTGCCTGTTAATTCCTATTATAACATAAATCTGTTAGAATCCCATCCACTTTTTCAGAATACCGGGACATATTCTTTTAAATTTGATACATTCTGAATCCTAGATCATCTCTAAAAATGCAGCAATTCGTGTATCCAGCTGTCCGATATCTGCCTGAGAATAATCGGTCTCTACATGGATATACGGAAGTCCTTTAGATTTTACAAATTTCTCAATGCTCTTTGCCTCAATATTGTAAGTATGACATGCCTGAAGTGTCATTTCTACTACACCCTCGATATTATACTCTTCAAGGAGTCTTCCCATCAGTTCAATACGGTTGTTATCTGGTGTCATAACGGAACATCCGATTGCAAGATATCTCTCTGCAATTGCTTTGTAGATGTCCTCTGCATCTTCATCGATGAGACGGTCAACAGATTTTGCACCTCCACAGTTTTCATAGACTACAACATTTCCACCGTGTTCTTCGATGGCTTTTACAACCTTCATCGGTGCACCGCTGCTTGGACATCCGGTTAAAAGGATACGTTTCTTTCTCTCTGGTTTCCCCTTCTTCGTATTCTTTCATCAGCTTTTCACGAAGAGCATCAATTTCTGCCGGCATCTTTTCTTTGTCGAATTTGAATTGGCTTCCATAGAGAACACCGAACAGCTGGGAACCGTTCATCGGAGCCGGATCATTTTTCATAACTTCGTAGAATTTCTTCAGTGCAATACGTCCCTGGTTGGATACATGAACAGCATGGCGCACTTTTTCTTCTGTGATCTCTACATTAAATGTCTTTTCCAGATATTCTTTGAAACGGATGATCTCTTTTGTCCACAGCTCCAGGGAATCTGCTCTCTGTGAGTTTGGAAGTTCCATGATATAGACATTTTTGAATTCTTTCATCAGTTCGTACATTTTTTTCTTTCCATCACAGGTTGTCTCTCCGACTACCACGTCTGAGAAATAGAAGAATGGACATTTGTCAGATACAGCAAAACCGTAACTTGCCTTTACCATCGGGCACAGATTCTTCGGCAGATCCTTTTCTGCGATCGGGATCGTTTCATCGGATGTAGAGCAAAGTCCTACGGTAACTGCTCCCATAGCCATTGCGATTTCCTGTGGGAAGTAGGTACAGTACGCACCTACAACCGGAATTCCTTTGTCCTTTACTTCTTTCATTACCAGGAAAGATCTCTGTCTCTGCTCTGCAAATTCTTCAAAAATCTCCGGCAGCTCTTTTACTAATTCCATTTTTATTTTCCTCCTTTATTGTATGCATTTTAAGCATTGAATACATATTTATCCAGACGGTCAAATGCTTCTTTCACTCTGGATGTCGGCAGTGCAAGGTTCATACGGATATACCATTCACCATGGAATGGCTTTCCGTTCTGCCAGAACACACCTGCTTCATATCCCATCTTCAGAACGTCTTCCAGGCTCTTATCATGTGCCTTGCACCATTCTTCACAGTTAACAAACAGCATATAGGTTCCCTGCGGTCTGGTTACGGAAACACCTTCAAAATGTTTGTCGATATAATCACATGCATAAGCGACATTTTCCCCGATCACTTCTCGAAGCTCGCCTACCCATTCCTGTCCTTCCGGTGTATACGCACCCATCAGTGCATGCATGGACAGCACATTCATCGAATTGTAATGGCAGAGGGAAGACTCTTTTAAAACTCTGTCTTTCAGGCGTTTGTTGTATATAATATGATAGCTTCCGATCAGTCCGGCAAGGTTGAAGGTCTTTGACGGTGCGTATAAAGCAATCGTTCTGTTTCTTGCATCTTCAGATACAGACTGGGTTGGAATATGCTCGTTTCCATATAAAATAATATCGGACCAGATTTCATCGGAAATGACGGTCACATCGTATTTTTTATAGATTTCCATTGCTTTCTCGATTTCCCAGCGCTCCCATACACGACCGGTCGGATTGTGCGGTGAACAGAAAATGGCTGCATGGATCTTGTTTTTCACGATCTTCTCTTCCATATCCTCAAAGTCCATCCGCCAGATGCCTTCTTCATCCTTTTTCAGCGGACTGTGGATGATATGGTAGCCATTATTATTCAGTGTGCCGGTAAATCCTATGTAAGTCGGTGCATGGACAAGGACATTGTCACCCTGTGAGCAGACCGCGTGAAGTGCACTTGCCACGCCGCCTAAAACTCCATTCTCATAACCGATATGTTCTTTTTTCAGTCCGGTCACATGATTCCGTTCTTCATGCCACTTGATGATGCTGTTGTAATACTCATCTCTGGTAATAAAATATCCATAGGTCGGATGTTTAGCTCTTTCGATGATCGCTTCAGTAATCTTCGGGAGCGCCGGGAAATTCATATCCGCAATCCACATCGGAATATAATCCATTCCTTCTCTTACTTCTACTTTGTTCCCCGGTCCAAGCATATTTGGAAGGATATCCACTGCAAGGGCATCTTTTCCTTTACGGTCAATAATACTTGTAAAATCGTACTTCATTTTTCTTTCTCCTCTGTTACATACATTTTTTTCTTTTAGTCATCATGATATTGTAGTCAAAAGGTATTTTGACCCCTTTGATACCAGATTGCTACGTGCTTTGCACTCTTGCAAGCAAGCTTGCATCGGCTTTCTGACCTTTTGACCCTGGTATCTCATCATACAGGTGACATGCCACATAATGTCCCGGAACAATCTCTATCATCTGAGGTTCTTCCTTACGACAGATCTCCATACAGTTTTCACAGCGTCCTGCAAATCTGCATCCAACTGGTGGATTCACCGGACTTGGGACATCGCCTTTTAACATAATACGCTCTTTTTGTGCTGATGCCTCAGGATCCGCAATCGGAACCGCTGATAAAAGAGCTCTCGTATAGGGATGTTTTGGTTCAACATATAACTTAGAGGATTCTGTAAGTTCTACCATTTTCCCCAAGTACATTACCCCTATACGATCTGATATATGTTTTACAATAGACAGGTCATGTGCAATAAACAACATGGTCAGATTTTTTTCTTTCTGTAATTTCATAAGCAGATTTATAATCTGTGCCTGTATCGAAACATCCAATGCTGAAATAGGCTCATCACAAAACAAGAATTCCGGATTAACGGAAAGTGCTCTGGCAATTCCAATCCTCTGACGCTGCCCACCTGAAAACTCGTGGACATTTCTCGCTGCATGCTCTGCATTCAATCCAACCATCTCAAGTAGTTCCGCTACCATCTTCTTTTCTTCCGTTTTGTTCTTCGCCATCCCGTGAATCTGGATTCCTTCTGCTATTATATCATAAACCTTCTGGTGTGGGTCAAGAGAAGCATACGGATCTTGGAAAATCATTTGCACACGTTTTGTAAATGCAAACCGTTCTTTCTTTGACATGGAATGAATGTTCTTCCCGTGAAACAGGACCTCTCCATCTGTTACCGGATACATTCCAAGACAGGTTTTTCCGCAGGTTGTTTTCCCACATCCGGATTCACCAACAATTCCCAGAGTCTCACCTTCGTAAATATCAAATGACACATTATCAACAGCCTTTAACTGTTGTTTTTGAGTAGTCGGAAAATATTTTTTCAAATTTTTAACTTCTAAGATTTTCTTTTGGCTAGGCATGTGCAACACCTCCCTTTGCGGCACGTTCATCCATCATCCAGCAGGATGCCCTGTGACTGGAAGATACCGTTTTTTCCTCCGGCATATACTGTGCACAAATATTCATGGCACGCGGACATCTTTCACAAAATGCACATCCCTTCGGCGGATTTGTCATATCCGGAATGTTTCCTTCTATGGTACAAAGCATTTCTTTTCCGTCTCTGTCCAGTCGTGGAACGGAATTTAAAAGGGCTTTTGTATATGGATGAACCGGATGATAGAAAATCTCTCTGACCGTACCCTCTTCTACAATTTTCCCGGCGTACATAACTATAATTTTATCAGCCACATCCGCCACAATTCCCAAATCATGCGTAATCAGCAGAATTGCCATCTTCAGTTTTTTCTGCAGAGCTTTCATTTCAGCCAGAATTTGCGCCTGGATCGTTACGTCCAAAGATGTGGTTGGTTCATCAGCAATCAACAATTTCGGATGAGAAATCAATGCAATTGCGATCATAATCCTCTGCCGCATTCCACCAGATAACTCATGCGGATACTTTTCAAGACATTTTTCAGCATCTGCAATGCCTGTTAACTTCAGCATATCGATTACTTTTTTCTTTTTTTCTTCTTTAGAAGTCGTTACGGCATGATTGTCAAGACTTTCCATGATCTGCTTTCCGATTTTCATGGTCGGATTTAAAGAAACAAGTGCATCCTGAAAAATCATAGAACATTCTTTGCCACGGAATTTTTTCCACTCCTTAGAAGAATATTTTGCGATATCTGTACCTTCAAATATGATCTGGCTTCCTTCCATTACTTTCCCCGGCTTTTTTACAAGCCCCATAATAGTTTTCGCTGTAATCGATTTTCCACAGCCCGATTCACCTACCAGTGCAACCGTCTGTCCTTCTTCAATAGAAAACGATATATCCCGCACCGCCTGCACAGTGCCTCCATATGCAGCAAAATTCACAGCCACATGTTTCATTTCTAATAAATTATTCATTTTTTATCCCTTTCCCTAAGGTGGTTACTGCCTATTTTGCTATTCTACAATTTTAGGTTCTAATGCGTTTCTCAGAATATCTCCCAGTAAATTAAAGCTCAAAACTGTAATTAGGATCATTACACCCGGATATACCGCCAATAAGGGGTAATCCAAAATATGCGCCTGTGCCCCCTGAAGCATACTTCCCCAGGATGCACGTGGAATCTGCACACCTAATCCCAGGAAGCTCAAAGAAGATTCCATCAGAATTGCATTTGCCACACTCAAGCTTGCAGCAACAATAACCGGTCCTAAAATATTAGGGATAATATGTTTAACGATCACGCGGAAGTTTGATGCCCCCAGATTCTGTGTAGCCACCACAAAATCTCGTTCCTTTAATGACATTGTCTCCGCTCTCGTAATTCTTGCAACGGATGCCCAGGAAAACAGACTCAATACAACGATCAGAGTCGGTAAACCAGGCTTTAAAAAGGTATTTAAAATAACCATTAACAGCATACTCGGAAGAGCAAGGAAAATATCTGTGAAACTCATCAAAAACATATCCACTTTTCCTCCGACATAACCGGAGAATACACCTAATGATGTTCCGATTACAACCGTCATGATCATAGACATGAATCCCACCAGCAAAGAAACTCTTCCACCATATAAGGTTCTGGTAAAATAATCTCTTCCGTACTCATCTGTGCCAAACCAGTGACTGGATGAAATACCCTGCAGTTTTTGAGAGGCATCTAACTTATAAGGATCGTAAGGACTAAGAGGTGCCAAAAGAACAGCAATGATGAGAATGGCAAGAAGTACGACACTTACCATAGCAACTTTGTTTTTCCTTAGTTCTTTCCAAATATCTTTCCATACGCTCTGTCTCTCCACAGAAACTTCTACTGTTTTCTTTTTTTCCAGTTTTGCAAATGAATCATTGGTTATTACTATATTATTTCCCACCGGATGCACCTCCCCGTTTAATTCTTGGATCAACAAAGGCATACAATAAATCTGCAATAAAATTACCGACTACCAAAAGAAAACCTGAAAGCATAACATACGCCATGATTACCGGATAATCCCTTGAACCAATCGCAGACATCGCAAAGGTTCCAATTCCCGGCCATCCAAAGACACTTTCTACAATAAAGGATCCACATACCAAAGATGCCAGATTCATTCCCATCAATGTAATGATAGGCAACAGCGTGTTTTTCAACACATGTCGGAATAAAATTTTCGTCTGAGAATCTCCCTTTGCTTCGGCGGTAAGCACATACTCTTCGCTTAACTGTCCGATGGTATTTGCACGGATATAACGGATATAAACCGCAACATGACCGATACTAAGCGTAATACATGGAAGAATCATATGCTGGAACGTATCAAATGCAGATACATTTCCAACGGTATGCATACCGGAAGAAGGTAATACCTTTAATACTGCAGCAAATACAATAATAAGCAGCATACCAAACCAAAAAGAAGGAATGGACATTCCCATATACGCTAACGAACTTATTAAGTTATCAAGCCATGAGTTCTTCTTATATCCCGACCATAAACCAAGCGGGATTGCAAGTAAAAGTGACAAGATCATAGAACTTCCCATAAGTATGATCGTTGCCGGAAGACGCTGCATAAACTGTGGCCACACAGCCGACTTATTAGATAAGGATACACCTAAATCTCCGTGTACCGCACGTTTAGCCCAGGCAAAATACTGCTCTGTCATGCTCTTATCCAACCCCAATTGTGCAATCACATTAGCTTTCTGTTCTTCCGTCATTTCCGGATTCACATACATATCCGATATGTCACCTGGTGCAAAATAGACAATTGCAAATGAAAAAAAGGAAATCAATATCATTACGATTACTACCTGAGCCGTCTTTTTTAAACAATATTTCCACATAAGTAATCCTCTCTGTAAAATCGAATATATGAAAGAATGTGGCTTGTCTTTACTTTAAAGGCATGCCACATTCCGTATGCTTTTCAGCTAGTGTGAATTTTTAATCCATATGAATAGATAAGTAATCAATGAATTCAGGAACAACTGACGAACCATCTAAACCAGTAACATTTTTCTGCGAAACCATAACAAAGTTTGTATATGTAAGTGGGTATTCCCAACATTCTTCCAACGCTTTGTCCTGAATTGTATTCCAAAGTTCCTGTTTTTCTTTCGCATCTGCAGTTCCTATGGCTTTCTGAGCAAGCCCTGAAACTTCATCACTGTATCCACAATCACAGAGACGATTTGTAAAGTAGCTGATTGCCTGTCCACAGTTTGAACCACGCTGTGAATCCCATCCGTTTGTACCAAGATCCCATGTTGTAGCCAGTTCTTTATCTTTGCTTGCAAAGAAACGTGGGAAGAATGTAGAAGTATCGCAGCTTTCAATATTTACTGTTACGCCGATTTCAGCTAACTGCTGCTGTACGACAGTTGCTACAGATTCCATATTTGCACGGTCTGAATTGTAAATATATGTAAGTTCTTTTCCTTCCAATCCGGATGATTTTGCAAGTTTTTTTGCTTCTTCCAGATTGAAGTTATATCCTTTACAGTTTTTATTATAAATAGACTGGTCCGGTGTGATGAGGCTGTTTGCCGGCTCTGCAAGTTCATCTGATCCCCATGCAAAATCAACGATCGCATCTTTGTCAAGTGCAAGGAAGATTGCTTTTCTTGCATCCTGAGATAATGTAGACATTACCGGTCCGTGTGGGTTTAACTGAAGGTAATTAAGACGAGCTTCTGATATACTGTACATATTGTATTTATCAGACTCCTCTTTGTATTTCTTCAGGTCTTCTGCGCTTGTAACACGCATATAATCAATTCCGCCATTTTCAAATTCGATCTGTTTTGTGCTTCCGCTGCCGATTGTTTTTATAACGACTTTCTTAACAGAAGGAGTTCCTCTGTAGTAGTCATCTCTTGCTGTATAAACAAAACTATCTTCGTTAATTTCGCTTACTACATATGCTCCAGATGTAGCCATACCCGGTGTTTTGAAGTATGTACTGTCATCAATCTTTGACGGATCATTATCAAATGCATGTGCCGGCATTGGATAGAACTGAGATAACGTTCTGACATAGTTATCATATACTGATGGAAGTACAAATTCCATTGTCTTATCATCAATCTCGTTGATCTGCACTTCTCCACCATTTACCTTGGTGAATGATGTAGGTCCGCCATAAACCAATACACCATAATCAATGGTAAATTTGATATCTTTTACTGTAACCGGTTCTCCATCACTCCATGTTGCTTTGTCATTAATATGAAGTGTATAGGTAAGACCATCTTCTGAAATATCAAGCTTATCAGCCAGATAATATTCCAGACCGTCTTTTGTCTCAGCAAATAACGGTTCATAGATTGGGCGGATTGCACTTACCAAGTCATCACTGCTCTGTGCACTTGGCTGAAGTGAATTTGGCATATAATTCAATGCAAATGTAAAAGTCCCATCACTTTTTGCCTCTTTCTTCGTGTCTTCTGTCTTTGCGCTGCTGTCTTTCTTGTCGGAACTTCCACCACATCCGGCAAGCATACCGACTGCTAAAATTCCTGCACACAATAATGCGAGTGCTCTTCTTTTCATTTTCCTTTTTCCTCCATTGTATTTTCCTTAAGTTGCTCTGTCGGTATATCCCCTAGTTAACAACTCTTCAAAAATACTACCAAAATGTTTTTTTCTTTGCAAATAGCTTTTTTCTATCACTTTTTGTACTTATTGCTATTATTTATCAATAATTCCAGAAAACGGCGATTTCTCGTTATTTTTGTAACTTTTAACAATTTATTGTTTTTATCTATAACAAAAAACATAATTTTTTTACAATTTATTTTACCTTTTTTGCAATGTGTATTGTATAATGATTACAAAAGATTTGTTAAATTATTATTCATCATGAAAGGTTTATAAATGAAAAAATTATATGAGCAAAGCCCTGAAATGCATCTGTCCGGCAAACGCCATCTGCGCCATGTAAAATGCACGCACCACAAAGGATATCTGATGGAAGATCTTTCTATGATCAAAAGCGGATTTTATGAGATCAGCTTTTGTAAAAGCGGAGATTTTCTGTTTCGCATCGGCCAGAAACGGCATTTTATTACAAATGGCGATATTCTGGTTATTCCACCGGATATTCCACACTACTTTACCTCCAGTGATCTTGTTGCAAACTATTATGATTTTATCACTGTATGGCTGGAAAAATCATATATTTCCAATCTGAAAAGCCAGCTTCCGGCTCTTGAGGAATCTGTTTTCAATATTGACACACCTCATCTTCTTCATACTACCAATAAGCTGTGCAATTTTGAGGAAGAATTTGAAACCTTTTACCGGGAATATGCTTCTTATGGGGAGCTTTCCGAAACCTATGCCTGTGGTGCATCCACCTGTCTTCTGGTAAAAATCATCAATTATGCCCTGAAATATTCCACCGAATTTATTGAGATTGAATCCGATCAGACCAACCAGATCGTCCGCTATCTGGATCAGCATTTTCTGAAAGAAATCGGCGTGGAGGATCTGGCGCGTACTTTCCACATGAGCAAGAGCAGTTTGAACAAATTTTTTCAGAAACAACTGAATACGACCTGTCATCAGTATATTTTAAAGAAACGGCTGGCACTTGCGGTCTCGCTGATCCGGCAGGATGTTCCGCTTAAAACGGTTGCTGTCCAGTCCGGTTTTGGAGACTATTCTTCATTTTTTCGTGCTTTTAAGAAAATGTATCATATTTCCCCGACCGAATGTCAGGCAGACAATGAAAAACTGAAAAAGATCAAACATTAGCCGGGAGAATGACTTGTCTGAATAGTGTAGACATGCAAAAAACTTCGGATATTCTGGATTTTCGCCAGTGATCCGAAGTTTTTCTTGTTTAATATTTCTTTTTTTGATTGTCTTTATTTCACCAGATGTACTTCTGCCTTCTTCTCATTCAGCTTCTGTGCAGTCTCATGCTCATTGACATAGATACTGATATGTTTTTCTTTGCCGGAAGTATCGTAATCTTCAGCAGTAAATACATGTCCGTCAATGATCACCTTTGTTCCATACGGAATCTCATCCGGGTCAACCGCAATGGTCTGCCCTTCAACAACCGGAGTTCCGGTTGCTTTGACTTTGCTTGCCTTCGCACGGCAAGTCTCGCAGGAACAATAATAATCAATGGTATACTCTCCAATACTGTCTCCATACTGTTCGGCTGTAGCGTTCTGTTCGTTCACATCCGTGCCTTCCAGATTATAATTTTCTTCCAGGATTCTGGTTGCCCAGACAGCTTCCGGAATATATACCGTTCCCGAAATGATTCCCTGGTCTTCATTTGCAGCTTCGATGGTCTTTCCGTCTCCTGCATACATCACAACATGATGGACATAACCGTCTTTTGCATAGAAGATCAGATCCCCCGGTTGTGCGTCTTCAACCGGAATCTTGGTTCCATACTGGCTCTGATCTTCGGCTACTCTTGGCAGATTATAGCCAAAAGTCTTATAGATCTGCTGTACAAATCCGGAGCAGTCCGCCCCTTCTGTCAGGCTTGTACCGCCCCATACATAAGGATTGCCAATGAACTGTGCGGCAAAATCCAGCATTGCCTGGCGGATCGCATTCCCCGGTGTTCCCGGCTTTACAGAAGCATAGCTATAATAAAGTGCCTGGTTATCTTCCGGTGCGATCAGTTCTGTAGCTGTCTGGTAAGCACCTTCGCCTGCTGCTTCTACCTGCGCTTTTACTTCATCCCCAGTCTGAACAGCCTCTTTAGAGACAAACCCACGGACATCCCCGGACTCCACATAAATCCAGTCTTTCTCTGCATCCGCAAGGATATAACACAGATTACCTTGGGACATGGTTCCGAGCACACGTGACTGTCCATTTGCCTCTTCCTGGATTGCTACAGTTCCATCCGACTTT
>ERZ773228.4165-NODE-4165-length-11158-cov-3.372062_pt1 | contig 11158 bp, 1 predicted proteins | sample MGYA00580524_ERZ773228 | MGnify/ENA primary metagenome ERZ773228 (study PRJEB29015, sample SAMEA2737768) | human gut metagenome | biome: human gut; feature: human-associated habitat; material: faeces | place: China | collected 2012 ...
GTCTCAGCCTTTCCTGAATAATTACCCTTTCCTGTTATTGTCACTACCGCATCATCTGTCACATTTATATTGTTCGATGCTGCAATTGTGTAATCTGTTCCAGGAATAAGAGTCTTTCCTGCCAGTGTGACTCTGCATACCGGGATGATCGCCTCGCCTGTGTAAGCTGCACTGTCAGCACTTATCACTGCCTGCTCTATTGATGCGGCTGTGATCGTATAATTAACTGTCGCACTACCTGCAAATCCCATGCCGTCCTCAGCCGTGAGTGTCAGGACTGCCTTACCCACGTTCACGTTATTGCTGCATGAATATGTGAATCCCGTGAGATCTGTCAGAGTCTTTGCTACTCCATTTCTCTTAACTGTGACCTTGCTTACCTCTGCATTTACTGCATTTCCAGTGTATGCGTATGAGTTCTTAACAAGTGTTATATCTGCCGTGGTGATATCTATCGGAAGTATGTTGAACGTACCACTTACCTCACCCTTATTCTGATCTATACCCTTCACTGTCACAGCTGCCTTTCCAGGCTTTACATTGTTTGCATATGTCAGGTCGTAATCAACACCCTTCACGAGTGTCTTTCCGTTCAGAATTACCTTCACATCTGGTGTAAGCTCTGAGCCAAAGTTGTAATACTGATCAGCTATGCTCGCTATCTTGGCTGCTGAGATGTCAAGTACCTCCTTTGATATGGAGAACTCTGCCACGAGCTCACCTTCGTAGTTGCCCTTACCTGTGATGACCGCCTTAGCCGACTTCGTTATCTCAACATTTTCCTTATAAGTTACTGTGTAATCCACATCCTTTTCAAGGACAACTGAGCCATCCCTGACTGTTACCTCAGGAGTCACCTCACTGCCTGTATATATCTGTCCATTTATGGCATCGACTTTACAACTGCTGATACTCTTAGGAGTTATGTCAAATGCAACTCTTATCTGTCCTCCATAATTGTCCATACCCTTGATGATCACATATGCCTTTGACTCATCTGTTGTTGCATTCACATTTCGCTCATAGCTTACGCTGTAGTCAGAACCATACACCATGGTCTTTCCGCCGAGCTGAACCTTTATGTCGTCAAATGTAATGCTCTCACCTGTGTAAACTGCGTTCTCAGGTATTCCTGTAACTACAGCTGAAGCTATGCTTGTTGCACATATCTCGAATGTCTTTGCTACAACGCCTCTGTAGTTGCCCTTACCTGTGATGACTGCCTTTGCTGACTTTGTCTTGTCCACATTGTCACTGTATGCCACATCATAATCGCGGCCAGCGACAAGGATCGTTGTTCCGTTCTTTACTGTAACTTTTGGCTCTATGGCACTTCCTGTGTACTCCTGTGCCTCAATATCAGACACATCCGCAGGAAGTATGGTCTTTGCCATGATCTCGAACTGAACTATAAGCTTTCCTGTGTAATTGCCCATAGCTGTTATGACAGCACTGGCCTTGTGGTCTGCCGTCGTCACGTCTCTGTTATCTGAATAAACCACCGTATAATCCCTATCTGCGACAAGGACTTTTCCATCTACGCTGACTGTTACTTCCGGAGTGACGTCTGATCCTGTATATACCTGCGAAGGTATCTCACATTCGCCATTTGCAACGCTCTTTGGCTGGATCTCAAATGTTCTGTTTATGACACCTTCGTAATTGCCCTTACCTGTAATGGTAAATCCGGCCTTATCTCCCGCGTTCACATTATCTGTATATGTGATCTCATAGTCAGTTCCGTTCTCAAGAACCTTCTCACCGATCCTCACTGTGATGTGCGGTGTGACGGCATCTCCGGTGTACTCTGGTGATGAAGCCTCAACAACCGCATCGGCAAGTGATGTTCTCTCTATCTGGAACGTCGCTGTCGCTGTTCCGGTGAAGTTCGTTCCGCTCTTTGCGGTGAGTGAAACTGTTGCCTTTCCAGCATTTACATTGTCTGTATACTTCACATCAAATGAAGCCAGATCTGTTATGATCTCTGTACCCTCTGCCACTGTAAGCATGAGCCTTGTAACTGATGGATTGATCGCTTCGCCTGTATATACAAACGATGTACCCTTTAATATAAGCTCACCCTTTGATATATCTGCAGCTTTTATAGCAAATGTCTTTGAAACTGACTTATTATATCCACCAATTCCAACGATGCTGACCGTTGCTGTTCCTACATTTATGTTGTCTGTGTAATCAAGCTTATAGTCAACATTTTTCGTGAGCACCTTGCCATCATACTTAACTGTGACATCTGGTGTTATCTCTCTTCCAAAGTCATATGTCTGTGCCGGAATAGCTGATACCTCTGCCTTCGATATATCTGAGAGTATTCTTGATATCGTGAATTCTCTTGTTATCGATCCTGTGTAATTGCCATTACCTGTTATCACTGCCAATGCCTTGGACGTATCCGTTGTTTCATTAATATTGTTGCTGTACTCTACATCGTAATCTGTTCCGCTTACAAGGAGCGCCGAACCATTTCTTATGGTCACTTCCGGCTTGATCTCCCTGCCTGTCCATATCTGGCTCTCTATCGCCTGTACATCACAATCCTTGATATTCTTTTTTGTGATGGTGAAATGTACATCCTTAGTGCCGGTATAATTTCCCTTACCCGTCACCGTGAAATATGTTCCATCATCGGTTGTAACTGACTTGTTACCAATGTAGCTTATAGTGTAGTCCACACCAGCTGTAAGTACATCATTATCATCAGTCACTATGATATTGCCAAATTCCACATCCGAACCTGTGTATGTCACTGACTCGCTGTATCCGCTCACCGATACACCCGCGATATTCTTTGGAATGATCGCAAATGCAGCCTTGAGTGTTCCCGTATAATTACCCTTACCTGCGATAACCGCCTGGGCCAGAGCGGCCTCAGTAGTCACGTTCACATTACCTGTATAAGTGATCTCGTAATCTACTCCGGCTGCGAGCACCCTCCCTGATGTTGTAGTTACCTGAACATCCGGTGTGATCTCGCTTCCTGTATACACCTGATCAGCGATAGCTGATGCCTCAGCTTTTCCTATATCGGCCGCTGCTATCTTGAATGATTCCTTAACACTGTCCTTGTAATTGCCTGCACCTGCGATTATCACATTTGCTGTTCCGGCATTTACATTCTTCTCATATGTGACTGTATAGTCAACATCCTGAACCAGTGTCTTATCTGCCAGTGTAACAACCGGCTTTGGCGTGAGTGCCTTTCCTGTGTAGACCTGATCAGCTATCTGCACATCTGCACCTTTCAGCGATCTCGCTGTAATGTCGAATGAAACTGTGAGCTGGCCCTTGTAATTGCCGGCACCAGTTATAACCGCCTTGCCCTTTCCGACATTTACATTGCTGCTGTATGCCACCTCGTAGTCTTTTCCATCCACCAGATTAACACCGCCAAGTGTAACCTTAACTGCAGGTTTCAGTGCTGTTCCCTGATATACCGCAGTCTCTGCCACCGCAATAGCCGTAGAAATGTCAGCCTCTGTTATTCTGTAGTTTGCTGTCACACTACCCTTAAAGTTTGTATTGTCCTTCGTTGTGAGTGTAATCTTTGCTGTTCCAACATTGATATTGTCCGCATATGCCACATCAAATGAACTCATGTCTGTTATCTGCACATCTGAACCGATCTCTATACCGGTCACCACCGGTATCTGAGCCTTTCCATTGTATACAAATGAATCAGACTCAAGTTTTACACTTCCTTTGCTCACATCGAGAGGCTCTATCACAAAGCTTACGGTCTTTGATCCTGAATAATATCCAATTCCGGTTACTGTAACCTCAGCGGTTCCGGCATCTATGTTGTTCGCATATGAAACCGTGTAATCCTTGTCCTCAGTAAGCTCCATTCCGTCATATACAACGTTCACTGACGGCTTTATCTCAGCACCCATCGCATATGTCTGTGTCCGGATCGCTGATATTGTCGCAGTGCTTATGCTCACTATACTTCTTGAGATTGAGAAGTACACTGTGATACTACCTGTGTAGTTGCCCTGTCCTGTGATGATCGCCTCAGCCTTGTCTGTCACATCTGTGTTGTTCACATACTCAACCGTGTAATCCGTACCGTTTACCAGTGATACACTGCCATTTTTGACTGTTACCGCTGGGGCAACCGGCTTGCCTGTCCACTTCTGTCCAGGTATTGCCGGAATCTGACAATCTGCAACATTTCTCTGTACGATATCAAATGTCATCTCTCTGCTGCCTTCATAATTACCTGCACCAGTAAATATGACTGTAGCAGTTCCAACTTCCTTATTGTTCTTGTATGAAACTGTGTAATCCTTGTTCTCTGTGAGCTTAACATCTGATACAGTAACCTCATATCCTGTCAGAATTATACTGTCTCCTGTATATGCCTCGCTCTCAGGTATTCCTGTTATGACCGCATCGTCAAATGCAGCCTTGGTTATATTAAAGCTAACTATCTTCTGCCCTGTGTAATTGCCATGACCCGTGATAGTTATCTCGGCCTTTTTGGCGGTTGTTGATACGTCTGTATTGTTGCTATATACAGCCTCATAATCAACTCCGCTCTTTAACTCCACATCCCCATTCTTTACTGTTATCTCAGGGGTCTGTGCCTTACCGTTATAAACAACATCCGCAACGTCTGAAACATCACACTCTTCGATATCCTTTGCAAGTATCTTAAATGTTCCGGACTTGCTGCCTGTATAGTTGTTCTTTCCTGTGACTGTGACTGTAGCGGTGCCCTTGTTGATGTTTGATGAATAGGTCACATCATACTCTGTATCTGCGATCGTCTTGCCATCAAGTGTCACTGCAACTACAGGCTTAAGAGCCTTTCCTGTGTATGTCTGATCCTTGGCTGTCACCACTGCAAGGCTGAGAGACTTTGCTGTGATCTTGAACTGTGCATTGACTGTTCCCGCATAATTTCCGGTACCCGCGACGGTCACTGTCGCAGTTCCAACACTCGTGTTGTCTGCAAACTCTACTGTATAATCTGTACCTTCTGTAAGCTTCTTTGTTCCAAGTACCACCGTTACATCCGGCTTCACCGGAAGTCCTGTATACTGTGCATCCGGAACCGTCACGCGGGCTGATGTTATATCTGCAGCGCCAATTGTGAATTTCGCACTTGCGGTTCCTTTGTAGTTTGTATTTGCTCTGGCTGTAAGGGATACAGTTCCTGTTCCCTTCTTTATGTTGTTGCTATATGTTACATCAAAGTCTGAACCAGGAGTGATCTTCCTATTACCTGCTGTTATGCTCTTAACCGCCGGCTTTATCTCACTTCCGCTGTACGTATAACTGTCACTTTCAAGTACAAGGCCTGCTGATATTATGTCGTACTGCTCGATAACAAACGTTGTTCCTGTCTGTCCCTTGTAATCACCGGTTCCTGAGACTGTTATTGTTGCCTTTCCAGCATTTACATTATCTGTGTATCTGACTGTATAAGCACCGGCATCAAGTACCTTGTCACCAAGCTTCACAGTCACCTTTGGCTCTATCTCATCTCCAAAGTTATAGATAAATGATCCGCCGTCAGCGATCGTCACAACTGCTGAGCTTATATCGATTATCTCTTTTGCGATTGAGAATGTCTTCTTTACTTCTCCTGTATAGTTGCCCTTACCTATGATCTTTGCAACAGCAAGACCGCCAGCCTCTGTCGTCACCTCAGTATTGTTTGAATACTCTATATCATAATCTGTACCCTTTACAAGAGTCTTTGCTCCATCACGAACTTCCACATCCGGTTTAACCTGTTTTCCTGTGTATATCTGTCCCTCGATGTCACTTATATTGCAATTCTCCAGGTTTCTTGCAGTTATAGCAAATTGAACAACTATTGAATCTGTGTAATTTCCCGCAGCTGTTATTGTAATCTTTGCCGGGGTCTTCTCTGTCGTCACATCAGTATTGTTGCTGTATGTCACCTTGTAATCAGAACTTGTGAGCACCTTTTCTCCAACCTTAACTGTCAGAGATGTAAATGTTATTGCAGAACCGGTGTATTCCACATTCTTTGAATATCCGGATACCACTGCATTTTCTATTGATGCAGGCACAATGCTGAACTTGGCACTGCATGTTCCCACATAAATCCCCTTACCTTTTATAGTGACGCAGGCTTTCTTTGAAACTGTTGACACATTCTCATTGTCGGTATAAGAATCCACAACATAGTCCTCACCCTCAGCAAGGATCTTGTCTCCATACTTAACCTCAATGTCAGGACATATTGCAGAACCTGTGTAGGTCTGATCTTCTATAGCCGTTATGACTGCATCAGCAATATCTATTGCCTGAATCTTGAACGATCCCTCGACTGAGCCTGTATAATTTCCACCTTCAACAGCGGTGACAATTACTGTTGCCGTTCCTACATCCCTGTTATTCTTATACTTGACTGTATAATCATCTGCCGAAAGAACTCTTCCATCTGCCAGCGTAACCGTGACATCAGGTGTCTGTGCCTCGCCTGTGTATGTCACATCATTCACAGTTATTTTGGCTGAATTTATTGATTGCTGACCTATAGTAAATCTCTGTGTGAGACTGCCTATAAAGTTCCCGGTTGTTCCTGCTGTAACTGTAACGCTTCCAGTACCTGCTTCTGTATTATCACTATATGATACAGTGAAGCCCGTAAAATCTGTTACCAGCACATTATTTCCGGACTTTATGGACACTGGTCGAGGCTCTGCAGGAGTGCCTGTGTACTCAAACACATTCTGATCAATAACAAGTGTATCCCCTGATATATCATATGGAAGTATATTGAACGTATATGTAAGCGTTCCTTTGAATCTTCCAACACCTGTTACTGTAAGTGTCGCTGTACCCACATTCTTATTATTTGTAAAACTATATGTATAGTCCTCTTTATCAGTCAGTTTTTCTCCGTCATAAGTTACTGTGAAATTCGGGGTTATCGCAGCTCCGAACCTATATGTCTGATTTTCAATATTTGATACGGCTATCTTGTCATTGTCTTCTATATTGATAAATTCCTTTGTTATCCGGAAATACTTTGTAACACTTCCAGTGTAATGATCGCCCTTACCGATAACTGTATATGAAGCTTCACCTTCATCTGTATTATCACTGTAAATTACATCATAATCTCCGCCATTTTCCAACTTTATTATGCCATTATAGACTGCGACATCCGGCTTTATCTCAGAGCCTGTCCACTGCTGATCCGGAACCGACTCCACTGCACATGAACTTATGCTTCTCTTTGAAATCTCAAATCTTATAACTGTCTGTCCGCTGAAGTTGCCTGTACCGGTTACTGTGATCGAGGCTCTGTCTCCGGATCCTGTAACCTCTCTGTTATTTTCATAAACTACAGTATAATCCTTGCCCTGCTCCAGAGTGTAAATCTTCCTATTATAATATCTTGTTATCTTGATCTCTGGTTCAATGTCAGTTCCTGTATACTCCTGTGTAGCATCTGCATTTGTTATGCTGACACCATTTCCGGCTGCTGTAATTGACACTGGTGTAATCTTGAAAATCTTAGTCGCATCGCCTGTGTAGTTTGAACTCTTTGCTGTGATTACCACCTCAGCGCTATCTGAGACATCTATATTATTGTTAAATGCTAACGTATAATCTCGTCCCTGAACAAGCTCTACCGTTCCATTCTTCACTGTGACCGCAGGTTCTATCGCTGCCCCCATCTCATACTGTGTATCCTCTATTCCTGTTATCGTACAGTCCTCAATAGGTTTTGGAACAATGTTAAACTCGAGACTCTTTGTGCCGCTGTAAGATCCTGTTCCTTCTATCTCAACAGTTGCAACACCTACTTCTGTATTTCCTGTTATTGATTTTATAACATAATCCTTATCAAGCTGAAGAGTGTAATCCCCTTTCTTGATTGTAAGTGTTGGAGTTATCGCTTTACCGGCATAGTACTGATCAGGAATTGGGGCGTACTCCAGATCAGCCATCTCTCCCGCTGGTGCGGTGATGGTTATCTGGAAAATTCTCATACCCGTAAAATACGGAGTTGATCCTGCCGCTCCGCTGATGACCATATTATATGTTCCTGGTTCAGTGTACAGATTCATCACCTTGTAATCTACACCCTTTTCCAGAACGATTCCGTTATATGTGACCGTTATATCAGGATCAATCGGTGAACCTGTATATTCATAATTAACTTTATTTCTAGTTAATATGACATCATTCGCACTTATATCCTTTGCAACGATCTTGAAAGTCTTGGTCACGGTTCCCGCATAGTCGCCTTTTCCGACAAATGTTACAGAACCAGTGTCCTTTGGTGAGAGGTTGTCACCATATGTGACCGTGTAATCGGTTCCCTCAACCAAATTCCTGCCATCATATGTAGGCGTTATATCTGGTTTTATCTGAGAACCAGTATATGCCATTTTCCCTATATCTGGAATTGTAACGTCTGTCATTCCGATCTTGCTCGTCTTGATCGTAAATGTACCCATAGCCGTGCCCTTGAAATTGCCTTTACCTGTTATGGTGATTATGGCTGAACTGCCCAGCTCCACATTATTCTTATAACCCGTGATCTCGTAATCAACACCCTTCTCAAGTGTTGTATTGCTGAACGTTACCTTAGATGGCACAGGCTTAACCTCTGCCCCCGTATACTCCACTGGCTCCACTGTGATCACTGCAGGCGCAATACTTGTTGCCACCGTATTGAATGTGCATATCTTTGAACCTGTGTAGTTATTATACATAGTCAATTTAAAGCTGTGTTCACCGACATTGTAGTTTTTCTCTGTTCTATATTCGGAAAAATCCAAGAAGTAATCTCCATCACCAGTTGACAGGGTTGTCCCGAGAACAGGATCCGTGATCTTTACTGTTGGCACAACCGCCATAGCTATATTATTTGCAGTATTGTATACAGCATCAGATATACTTATGTTAAGAGTGTCTATCGACTTCGGTGCAATATCAAACTGGATCGTCTTTGAACCTGTAAATGAATTCAAACCTGAAATAGTAACGCTTGCCTTTTTCTTAGCTGTAGTTGCATTTATATTATCTGTATAATATGCAATCTTGTAATCCCTGTCTTTTACAAGCGTAGTTCCCTTGTATGTAACCACTGGCTCCGGCGTCTTGTCCTCGCCATCATATGTGAATTCATCCGTTACAACAGCGTCTGCATCTGCAATATTCTTAACATTACTTCCAGAGTTGAGGATCGTGAATGTCTTGGTCACGGATCCCTGAAATCTATTTGGATGACCCGTTATCGTGACAGTTGCTGTGCCTGGATTCGTATTGTTTGAATATTCAACTTTATATTCATAATCTTCTTTGTTGGTATCTTCAACGCTATAGAGTTTTTTGTTATTGGTCTTATCTATAACCTCAACTTTAGGTTTTATCGGCTTACCAGTATACACAAAACTCTCACCTTCAAGACTTATAGTAGTCTGTGTTTCAAGATCTGCAGCATTTATCCCATAAAAGATATCAAAATATCCATTGCTGCCACCTATAGCATAATTGCTGTTCTTTGTTGATTCGACAATCGCAAATGGGCCATTGCCCATATGTTCCCTCTCTATATCTGCTGCCCGATCCACATTCCAATATTCAACTTGATAATCCACGCCTTCAGTGAGAAATGGACCATTCGCAGATGATCTTACATATATCTTTGGAACAACACCCTGTGCCTGATATGTGTAATACTTCGATGTACTGTTACTGTATTTATTTGACGCATCAGTTCCGCCTACATAGAACCAGCCCGCAGTTGATATTGTCTTGGGCCTGATCGTAAACGTAACCGTAAGAGTACCTGTACAGTTCATATCCGGCTTACCCGTTATGATCGCTGTCGCAGTACCCGCATTGACATTGTTCTCATAACTTATCGTGTAAAGGGTCGATGACAATGCGGTTGTTCCCGATGTATCTCCCACTTTCTTTACACCGATATTACTGTCTATCTTAATCGCATTTCCCGTATATATCTTGCCATTAGGCAAATTCTTAAGATATGCGTAATATCCATCCGCATTGAGGTCTATCGCCCCCGTATCTGCAAGCTGTGCTTCGCTGTCCGCATCCGTTGGAGTGGCTATACCTCCCGTGTCTGCAGCAAGCACCTTTGCAAATCCTCCAATCGCCATATCACTTTGGAATATTACGGACAATGCCATAATAAACGCCATGAAGAATGCGATCACTCGTTTACCAGTTCCTTTTCTCATAATTCACTCCCGCCTTTCTTGGTCGTATAACAGCCCTATTTATAGAAAATTCTACCAAAAATCAATATCATATTCAATTGTTTTTATGAGCTTTTGACTTAACTATTTGACTTAACACCAAACAAACAAAAGGCTTTCAGTCATAATCTACAAAATGCATCTTGATGATGTCTATTGCAGACCATAACTGAAAGCCCTATGTAATACATTGTTCTATTTTCTTATCTTCTTAAATGAAACAACAGCTGAGATAATGGCCATCACTCCAATGACTATATAAAACGGAAGTCTGTCACCTGTCTGTGGAGCCTTTCCCGGATCAACATTACCATCCGTACCAGATTCTGTTGTCGGCTTCGTCGTCGAATTGCCATCCCCATCGTCGTCTTTGATATCTATTGCAAGCTGACCCTCTGATGGCAGTTTCACATTGACCGCACCGTCAACGACCTCAAAACTAAGTTTCTCCCACGCTCCATCTGTTGGGAGAAATCTCACCTGAACTGTCATATCCGAGGTTATGGCTGCACCTCTTATCTTTGTTGTCTCCAAATTTGAAAAATCATAATCATCAACGGCCGTTACAGAGAATACCGCAAGGGTTGAGAAACCCTTAAGGGTACTATCTCCGAGAACACCTGCAGGATCATATCCCATCACCAGATCATCTATATCCTCTATGGATGTATCTGGCTCCGAAAGCAGTATATGCGACGAATCTGTTCCAAAATCATGCTCCGGACTCTCATTAGCCATAGCCGTAATTCCAAATCCTAACAGCATAACCATGGTCATTGCATATACAGCAAGTCTTTTTCTTGAAAATATCCTTCTAATCATATGTGTCATAACCTTTTTCATAACCTTTTCACTCCTTCTCCTCCTAAGGCAACTCCCTGATGCCTTAATCTTCTCACATAATACCATCTAAAAAAAAT
>ERZ773228.4167-NODE-4167-length-11157-cov-5.429202_pt1 | contig 11157 bp, 11 predicted proteins | sample MGYA00580524_ERZ773228 | MGnify/ENA primary metagenome ERZ773228 (study PRJEB29015, sample SAMEA2737768) | human gut metagenome | biome: human gut; feature: human-associated habitat; material: faeces | place: China | collected 2012 ...
AGGTGCTTCAAAATTTTTTTCTCTGATTGTGTTGCACTTGACTTGACAATCTATCGTTCAATAAAGCAGCGGCAAGAGCAGACGGGAAACGAAATAACCACGCTCAAAAGGACAGCTACATCCGCATTGAAGGCGGCTGTCCTGCGATCATCGGGAAAAAGTTGTTTGTACAGGTACAGCGGATCAAGGCGAAGAATAAGCGAAACACAGGACGCTATCACAGCAAAGAGTTTTACCTGCTGACTGGGAAACTGGTCTGTGATGTCTGCGGCAAGCGGATGATCGGAAATCTTCGATTCAGCGGCAGGAGCAAGACCCGGCTTGCCACCTACAGATGCAATACGCACCGGGCGATGTGCAACAACAAGGAACTGAATAAGGACTATCTGGATGCCTACATTGCTGTGCTGATCGGCGAGAGATTGAAGCCGAAAAATTTGAGAAAAGCCGTCTCTAAAGTAAATCAACAAGTGCAGAAGTTCAACAGCAGCTATGACAAATATCATACAGATGTTTTGCAGCAGTACAATGAAGTGCAGGACAGCCTTGCCAACATTACTAAGGCAATCGAAAAAGGCATCTTTACAGATGACTTGCTCCAGCGAGCGGAACGGCTGGAAAACGAGAAAACAAAGCTGGAATAAAGCTGCTGGAACCTGTCGCCTATGAAGATGTGGCATACCTGTATACGCAATGGCGGGAATTGAAACGAAATACCGAAGAGTTCCGCACATTCATTCAGCAGTTTGTGAAAGCGATTCACGTGCGACCCTATGATTTTGACATCATACTGGATGTGGGTTTTGGTGTGGTAGAGTTGACGGAAACCATTCCCATGCGGCGTGGGGAACTGTACGAGATGTTTGATTCCAAGGTAAAGAAGCAAAGAATATGTTTGAAAAATCAAAAGGCAAATACCTGACACGAGGCGTGGATGCGGAGATTCCGCTGTACTTGCAAATGTTTCTTTGGGATGCAGTGAACAATATGCCCCAGCCGAAAGGTGTTTCGGCTCAGCGAGGAGAACGGTTTGCAGATCGTGCACCATACCTCGGAACAGCCGCAGTTTGAAATGACGTACATTGCGGAGGCGAAAAAGACGGTCACAGCAAAAGTGTACATCATCGATGATGGAGAGCACTGCACCATGCTGTTGGCGGAAGAGTACTAACGAACCGATACAAGCGAACCAATACGAGCAATCCAACAAAAAAATCCAAGCCATACGCATGACTTGGATTTTTTTACTGCCCGACGAACCGCAGCACAAGCGAAAAGCGAATCCGCTGAGGTGTGCGGTGCTGCACCGGGATAAAAGGATTACCCGCATTTTTTTACTGCAGTTCTTCCTCTGGTGAGAGAAATGGGAAAACGAGAAATTTCTGTTCCTTTACAAACGCTCTGCCCTCCGGTATGTCCTTGACAAAGAAGAGAAGCGTATCACATAACGGATTGATGTTGTTGATGTGCTTATCGATCCTGCCGTTTTGATTCAGGTAAATCGCTTTGTTGTACTGCGGGATCACTGCTAAGATCACATCGGCATTTCTTTTTTTGATTTTTTGACACAGTTTGCGGAGCATGTTGATTCTGCTCCAGGTCAGGGACTTCTGTTTTTCCTTGCTTTCGATCCTCGCCAGCGTGTCCAGTGCTTCCACCGCAGGAAGCTTTGCAATGCAGGTGATGACCGGACCGCCATACGTGGTCAGCGTATAGTGATTGGAGAGAAGCACATCCATGTCCTCTTTCTCTGCATCGATCTCATAAGTTTCTATGATCCGGCTTGCCACAGCAGCAGTCAGCCGTTCTTTCTCCTGATACAATCCATACGCTGAAAGATGGTCGATCAGCATTTTCCGCATCCGGCTGTACTTGGGAAATGCTACATTGCGATACAGGATCGACTGGGAAGCATCGTGCTGAATGTCATCATAAATGGCATCCATTGTAAAGACAGAAAGGTCTTCCTTCCGGACAACCATATGTTCATAGAAATACACAGCCATCGCTTCCAGAACGTCTTCTTCCTCATACCTGGGTTTTGGTCCTCTTTTTTTGCCGCTCATACAGACTGCTCCTCTTCGATGGAATGGAAATGGGACTGCACCCGATTTTTCGATTCCTCATCTTTACATAATATCACAAGGGTGTCCACGTCAAAGGAGAGAAAGAGGATGTCCTGCGGAAACTTTTCCTTTAGCTTGCGGGAGAGATAGTAAAAGTGTGCGTTTTTCTTGTCGGTCGTGCTGCTGATCTTGCTTCGCAGCCGAACAAACAGCCAGGATGCGTTGGACACCATGGAAAGTGTTGTTCCCTCTGCCAGAAGCTCCAGTGACATTTTGTCATACTTTCCGACAAAGGCGTACAAATACGGCTGGATCTTCTTCTTTCCGCTCTCAACGCCCAGCTCTTCCCGCATTTTGCGAATGAAGTGACGCTGTTCCGGGACTCTCTTTCCACGCTCTGTATACCATTTCTCAAAAAGCTGATACAACTGCGGAAAGGTTTCCGGAACATTTTTGCTGTCTCTGATCTGTGCAGTGATCAAATCCGCACAGTCCTGAAAGATTTTCTCCCATGGATACTGATAATTCGACATTTTTTCCCCTCATCTCAAGATTTCTATGTTTTGCACAATAGAATAATGCTAATGCAACCAAAAGTATATTAAGTTGCACAAATGAACATTTTTGCTGTGATCTTTTACAAAATATATGCCCATTGAGATCAATCCCTCAAAAGCACGCTCTGAAAAATAGTAAAGTAATGATACAGCATTTTCCGATACTCATTATAGCAGATTCTTTCTAAAAAATCAAGCGTACTTTACGAGAGCATTTTGTCCATAGACATCCCTGGGAAGAATGCTGCTATCCAGAAATACAAAACAAAAAATAACGTATTTCCGAACGGTGTGCCGATCGCCTATGACGAAAGCACGATTCACAATGCGATCAGTATCTCTAACTTCATCTATGCTTTTACACAAGGGCAGGAAAAACTTCGGCTTGACAGCAATGCCCAGTTAAAATACAGGAACAGCTGGGTGTGTACTGCGTTGTTCAGCTCAGAAACTTACCTTGTGAATGCAGAACGAGACAACTTAGGAATTATTGCTCGGGTGATCACACTGGATGGACTGACCTACACAGTAGATGGGGTACATTCGGAACAGATCAAGGCATTTACAGGCAAAAACTACGGCTATATAGGTTCTCTGCTGGCAGAGCATCTTCTTGCATCAGACAGTGCGGAGATCTTACAGCAGTTTCAAGATGTGCGTGAAGAGCTGCTGGAACTGTTTCCGGAAACATGCAGCCTGTCAGAACGGCTCGCTATGAACTACGCCATGATCGTAACAACATCTGCGATGTTAAATACACTAGGCATTCAGACCAATACGGAGATCCTAAAACAGATGTGTGTGCTTCTGCATGGTGATATCACTGAAGAGGCACATCCGGGCAAAAACCTGGTATGCCGTATCTTCAATTATATCTCCTGCAGCTACAAAAAGTTGGATGGCATCAAGTGGACACTGGATCGGAAAAAGAAGCCGATAAAGGTGGAGATCTTGGAGTCCACCTTTGAACAGATTCTGGAACAGATCGGAGCAGCCGATAAAAAGACCGCAGTTCGTGTTCTTCTGGATGAAGGATACTTGCTCACGCCGGAGAAAAACCGCATTAAGGCAAAGATTAGTATCGATGGCGTTGTCAGCTACGGCTACCGGTTTTGCTATCCGAAGATCGATGAAGCCTTTGGTTCGGTGAATGATGCCGTTTACACCTACAAAAGGCAGAGCCTGGGACCGATGCAGATAATGGAGGAAAGAGAAGCTGCCTATGGAAGAAATTACCAGATTACAGATCAGCCGAAACCGATTGAGGGAAAGCTTTTTTTACTATGACGGCTGTGATACAGAAAAACAAAAAGCTTCTGATGAAGAAGCTGCCGACGATCGCATGATCGATCTGGCGGCTGATGTTCTCGTTGCGATTCTGATGGAGGAGCGTGCATCATGAGATACTGGGTCGTACGACCGCCGCCGGAGTGCGGTTGGAGTGGCAAGAAAAAACAGAAGGGAAAGGGATTTTGCAATGAATACATCAAAAAAGACGCAGCTTGCACTCGTCTATATTCGCTATAGTTCACATGCCCAGGACAACGGCAATAGTCCGGCGGCACAGATGACGTGTGCGGAGAATTACACAGAAGCACATCAGATGACCATTGAACAGATCTATCACGATTACGCCAAGACTGGCAGAAACACCAATCGGGAAGGCTACCAGCAAATGAAGAATGATATCCTGTCCGGAAAAGTACAGGCAAAGATCGTTGTGGTAAGAGCACTGGACCGGCTCCACAGAAACACCGGGAATCAGATCGAAGACCTGAAATGGATGGAAGCACATGGGATCCGGCTGATCGCTGTGAATGACAGCATTGATACGGCATCTGAGGACTACAGCAAGTTTGCCACGATCGTAAAGGCGGCAGCGGCAGAGGAAACATCAGACAACATTTCTAAAAATACCAGAGCGGCACTGCTGGAAAGTGCCAGACAGTGCCGCCATCTGGGCGGCGTTCCGCCCATCGGCTATACGGTCAATGAGGCTGGTCTCTATGAGATCGATCCTCTGACAGCACCGATCGTTCGTGACATCTATACCCTTTACAGCAGCGGCATGGGATACAGCTACATCAAAAAACATCTGAGAAAAGGGATACAAGACCACCGGCGGCAACGACTTTTCAGACACCGCCATCCACACCATCCTGACGAACCAGAAGTACAAGGGCACTTACACCTACGACCGCACAGCTGCCAAGGACAGCGACGGACACCGAAACTCCCACAAGATCAAGCCGGATCCCATAGAGATCCCGGACGGGATGCCGGCGATCATCGAGCCGGCACGCTTCGACAAAGTCCAGGAGAAGCTGGCACAGAACCGCCGGCGGACAGCCAGCAGAACCGGCAAGAACTACTACGCCCTCAACGGCTTCACACGCTGTCCGAAGTGCGGCAAGCCGTTCTCCGGCAACGTCAACCACAGCAACGGGCACAAGTACCTGCAGTACCGAAGAAGCTGTGACTGCGGCATCCCCAGCGTGCGGGCAGACCAGCTGGCACCGTTTGTGTTTCACGCAGTGAAGAACTGTCTCTTTCAGCCTGCCAACCAGCCAAAGATCATCGAGGCAGTCAACCAGAAGCTTTCTCTCCGAAAACTGATGCAGAGCGGAGAGACCAACACCATACAAAATCGGATCAACGGACTGGAAAAGGCAAACGCCAACCTGATGGCATACCTGGAACAGGGACGAGCAACAGAAACCATCCTGCGTTCCGTTGAGAAAAACGAACAGGAACTCCAGCAGCTGAAACAGCAGCTGGATGCTTTGGACAATCCGATCTCTGCGGTGGATGATGCAACATACCGGGAGATCGTTCAAAAGTTTACAAATTACATGTGTACTGAAAAATCGCCGGAGGCAGCTGCACTGAAGGAGGCTGTGCTCCGGGACATTCAGATCGGCAAAGAAACCATCACCGTGAACTTTCGGCACGGTGTTCCCATAGATGAGGAAACAAAAGCATATTTCAACGACAACAGAAAGGAATGGGCATCATGACATACCAATTTGAAGCTCCCATTGCGTGTACCGAAGCACTGGTGACCGCAGTAGAGGAATTGAACGACTTTGGACAATATACGCTGACGATTCTGGGAATTGACCAGAACGGCTGTTACACCAACAGGGGGAACTGTGACGATCAACGAAGAAGAGCTGCAGCCGCTCCTGCAGGAGAAAGGACTCTCCTTTCCGAAAGGCATCATCGGGCAAAGAGTCAAGGTCATCTCTCATGAGAAGCTGCGGCAGGAACAGGCGAAAGCAGCACTTTTCCAGAAGCTTGCAGAAGACGGCGAAGAAATCAACGTGGAATTTTGAAAGGGGCTATTTTTATGAAGCAAATTTTCGTACTTACTTATAACTACACCAACCAGAAGCTGGCACAGATGGCAATTGCTTGTGTCATCCGATGCAGAAGTACCCATGGAAAGCAGCTGCGTGTCCGGGACATCATTGAAATGAACCGTCCTGGACTATACCAGCAGCTATCTCGTGGAGATAAGTGCAGAGTGGGAAGAGCCGTCAGCAAGCTGTACAACCAGGGAATGCTGCCGCATCTGATCAGAGGAAAGAAGAAGGGTTCAACCAATACGTACTTCTGCTAAGTAACAGAAAGAACAGGTCACAATGAGAAAGCTCCGGATTGTCCTAAGTGGTGGGGAAATCCGGAGCTTTTTGTGTATGAAAAAGTTGCTTTTTCCCCTCTGCTGTGGTATAATAAAGGTAAAGAAACTGAAAACACAGCAAGGAGGGAAATGCAATGGGTGTTTACTTGAATCCGGGAAATGTTGATTTTCAGAAGAGCTTAAATTCTGAGATTTACATCGATAAGACAGAACTGATTGTGTATACGAATAAGAAACTAAATACAGAACAGGGATACATCTGTGTCAGCCGTCCACGAAGATTTGGGAAGTCTATGGCGGCAAATATGCTGACGGCTTACTACAGCCGTGGCTGTGATTCCAGAGAAATGTTTCAAGGACTGAAAATTGCAAAGCATACAGGATTTGAAGAGCATCTGAATCAATACAATGTGGTTCACTTGAATATGCAAAACTTTCTGAGCAAAACACAAACCATTGAACAGATGATTTCGCTGGTTACAAAAGCGGTAGGGCGTGATCTGCTGCGGGCATATCCGGATGTGGACTATCTGGATAAAACTATTTTAACATTCATGTTAGATGACATTTATGAGGATAGTCAGGTTCCATTTATCTTTATTATCGATGAATGGGACTGCATTTTCCGTTCTCGAAAAAACCAATTGGAAGAACAGACAAAATATCTGGACTTTTTGAGAGATTTATTAAAGGACAAGAGCTACATTGCCCTTGCCTACATGACGGGAATCTTACCCATCAAAAAATACGGAGAGCACTCTGCCATCAATGCTTTTTACGAATACTCCATGACAGATGCCTCTCCCATTGAAGAGTTTACCGGCTTTACAGAACAGGAAGTCCGCCGACTGTGTGAGCAGTACAAGATGCCGTTTACAGAAACCAAGAAATGGTATGACGGCTACTGTGTAGACGGCGTTTCGATTTACAATCCGAAGTCTGTGGTAGAAGCTATGCTCCGTGGAAAATTCAGCAACTACTGGACAAAGACAGAAACTTACGAAGCACTGAAAGTGTACATTGACCTGAATCAGGACGGGCTGCGTGACAAGATCGTACAGATGATCGCAGGCGAAAAAGTCCCCGTGAATCCGGATAAATTCCAGAATGACATGACCACATTTCACAGTGCAGACGATGTCCTTACGCTGCTGGTGCATCTGGGATACCTGACCTATGATGAACAGAATCGTGTGGTATGGATCCCGAACGGAGAAGTGCGGCAGGAATTTATCAACTCCATTGAAGACGGCGGCTGGGAGCCAGTCGTACAGGCAATCCGTTCCTCGGAGCGGCTGCTGCAAGCAACCCTTTCCGGCGATATGGAAACGGTTGCAGAACTGATTGAACAGGCACATCAGGCAAACGCATCGATCTTGAAATACAATGATGAAAACGCCCTGTCCTGCGTGATCTCTCTGGCATACTACTCTGCCCAGAAGAATTATACCCTACACCGGGAAATGCCGGCTGGAAAAGGCTTTGCAGATATTGTGTTTGAGCCGAATCGAAACTGCGATTTGCCTGCTCTGATCGTTGAGCTAAAATGGGGACATTCCGCAGAAGAGGCAGTGGAACAGATCAAGCGGAAGGATTATCTGGATTGCCTGAAGAATTATACCGGTGAGGTTCTTTTGGTTGGCGTGAACTATGATAAGGAAAAGCGGCATACCTGCCGGATTGAACGGGTGAAGATATAAGGCAGTCACTTCAAAAACAGACACAGAACAAAACAGCACCCCCTCCTCCTCAACTTCCAAAATTTGAACAAAATCACAAAAAATCCTCCGTTTTTCTTGACAAAGAATACCTGATCATGTTATAATAGATCTATCAAGAATATGTAATATATCCGAAAACGAAGGAGGCATATTATGAAGAAACAATGGAAACGGCTGGCTGCCCTTTCGTCGGCAGTAATCATGGCGGCGGGGACGCTGCTGTACTTCCCGACCGATACCCTGCAAAATATCTCGTGGGGGATCACGGCGAGTGCGGAGGAAACAGGTGAAGGGACGGAATCGGGATCGCAGACATGGAACGAAGATGACGGTCTGACCTGGACACTGGACGCCGACGGCACACTGACCATCAGCGGCACTGGGGCGATGATGGATATTCCTGCATTCAACAATAGCAACATAAAAAAAGTTGTGATTCAAGAAGGCGTTACAAGCATCGGAGAGCGTGCGTTTGAGGGTTGCACCGTTTTGACCAGCATCACCATTCCAAAGAGTGTCACAAGCATTGGATATCGTGCGTTTTTTGATACGCCTTGGTTAACAAACAAACAGAAGGATACCCCGCTTGTGATCGTAAATGGGATATTGATCGATGGTACAGCTTGTTCGGGAGAAGTGACGATTCCGGACGGTGTTACAAACATCGGAATTGGTGCGTTTTGCAATTGCACTGGATTAACCAGCATCAACATTCCGAAAAGTGTCACAAGCATCGGAGAGGGTACGTTTGACAATTGCACCGGTTTAACCAACATCACCATTCCAAAGAGTGTTGAAAGTGTAGGAGATAGAGCGTTTTATGGCTGCGACAAGCTGACCGTAAACCTTGAAAACGGCTCTAAGCTGACAAGCGAAAACCTCGGCGTAGATGCAAGCAAAATCGTAACCTACTGGAACGAAGGCAACCTGACCTGGACACTCGCCGCTGACGGCACAATGACTATCAGCGGCGAAGGGGCGATGAAGGCTTATAGTGCTGACGGTAGCCCTGCAGCCCAGAAGAAAGACAACGTAAAAAAAGTTGTGATTCAAGAAGGCGTTACAAGCATCGGAATGAGTGCGTTTAACGATTGCGACAGTTTAACAAGCATCACGATTCCGGAGAGTGTCACAAGCATCGGAAATTATGCGTTTGAAAGTTGCGGCAAATTGGCAAGCATCACGATTCCAAAAAGTGTCACAAGCATTGGAGCTTATGCGTTTTCTGGTACACCTTGGTTAACAAACAAACAGAAGGATAACTCGCTTGTGATCGTAAATGGAATATTGATCGACGGCACAGCTTGTTCGGGAAAAGTAACGATCCCGGACGGTGTCACAAGCATCGGAGAGGGTGCGTTTTACAATTGCAGCAGTTTAACAAGCATTGAAATTCCAGAAGGCGTTACAAGCATCGGAGATTATGCGTTTGGGTATTGCAGCAGTTTAGCAAGCATTGAAATTCCGAGTAGTGTCACAAGCATCGGAAATTATGCGTTTCGGGATTGCAGCAGTTTAGCAAGCATTGAAATTCCGAGTAGTGTCACAAGTATCGGAGATTCTGCGTTTGACAGTTGCAGCAGCCTGACAAGCATCACCATTCCAAAGAGTGTCACAAGCATCGGAAATTTTGCGTTTTATGGCTGCGGCAAGCTGACCGTATACCTTGAAAACGGCTCTACGCTGACAAGCGGACAACTCGGCGTAGATGCAAGCAAAATCAGAACCTACTGGAACGAAGGCAACCTGACCTGGACACTCACCGCCGACGGCACAATGACCATCAGCGGCACGGGGACGATGAAGGATTATTATAATGAAAATAGCCCTGCAACCCAAAAGAAAGGCAACGTAAAAAAAGTTGTAATTGAAGAGGACGTTACAAGCATCGGAATGTATGCGTTTTCCGGTTGCATCAGCTTGACAGACATCACGATTCCAGGTAGCGTCACAAGTATCGGATATTCTGCGTTTCAAAATACCACCTGGTTGAAAAACAAACAAAATGAAAGCCCTATTGTGATCGTAAATGGGATTTTGATCGATGGAAGAACTTGTTCGGGAGAAGTAACGATTCCGAACAACGTCACAAGCATCGGAAATTATGCATTTTATGAATGCACCGGCTTAACCAGTATCGAAATTCCAGAAGGTGTCAAAAGCATCGGAGCTAATGCGTTTTCCGATTGCACCGGCTTAACTAGCATCACCATTCCAAAGAGTGTCACAAGCATCGGGGATGAAGCGTTTTCTGGCACACCTTGGTTAACAAACAAACAGCAGGATAACCCGCTTGTGATCGTAAATGGGATCTTGATCGACGGCACAACTTGTTCGGGAGAAGTAACAATTCCGTACGGTGTCACAAGCATCGGAAATTTTGCGTTTTACAACTGCACTGGCTTAACTAGCATCAGCATTCCAAAGAGTGTCACAAGCATTGGAGCTTATACATTTTCTGGCTGCAGCAATTTGACCGAAATTACGGTCCCCTGCGATTCTACGCTGACAAAAGACGCTTTCGAAGATGCATCTGAAAAAGTAAGGTATCGTCATTCTCTCGTGAAAACCGATGCCAAGGATGCGACTTACACCGAAGCCGGAAACGTGGAGTACTGGACCTGCGAGAACTGCAAAAAGCATTTCCTGTCTGACGAAACCGATGCAGAAGCTGCCAAAGAGGTGGAACTGTCGGAAATTGTGAAACCTGTTCCGGTTCAGGTTGCCACAGCGACCACGCAGATCAAGTGCGTTTACGGTCAGGACATGGACGAGATCGACCTGCAGGATTACGTGAAAAATGCCGATGCCGTAGGCGGCGTTTCCGTGAAGGTTGCAACTGGTTCCACCATGCTGGACGGCATGCAGCTGGACGGCAACAAGATCTCCGGCAAGCCTGCAAAGACGTACACGGACGGCAGGGAAGTGACCTTTACATTTACCGCGAAAAACGGCAACACCGCAAACCTGACCTTAAATTTCTTGGTGGCAAAGGCTGATCCGACGGTGAAAGTTGCTGTGGACGGCGACAGCCACACCGAGGGTGACCTTGTGAGCGAGCTGAAGCTGATTCTCAGCGGAAACAACACCAAGGGTGCGGCAAAGATCGTCAGCGAGCTCAAGAAACTGATCGCCGGAAAGAACACCCTGGCATGGGAGTTCACCCCGGA
>ERZ773228.4168-NODE-4168-length-11157-cov-3.145289_pt1 | contig 11157 bp, 9 predicted proteins | sample MGYA00580524_ERZ773228 | MGnify/ENA primary metagenome ERZ773228 (study PRJEB29015, sample SAMEA2737768) | human gut metagenome | biome: human gut; feature: human-associated habitat; material: faeces | place: China | collected 2012 ...
CACGATGGCGGATAACGTCCGCCCAGGGCGACCTGAGAGATAGCGCAGCAGAGAATAGACCGCCTTACCGGTTTCGGCCGGTGGGTAAGGGTGAAACGGCGGTGTAAGAGACCACCGGGCCGCTGGTGACAGTTGGCCGCATGGCAAGCCTCATCGGGAGCAAGGCCAAGCAGAAGGCGTTCGAGGACTGCTCGTCCGAAGCCTTCGGGTAGGCTGCTAGAGCCTGACGGCAACGCCAGGTCGAGATGGATGGCCATCCGTGCCGTTGGCACGACAGAACCCGGGGTATAAGAGGTCTCACTCTCCACTCTTTATGTTTTGAGGATTTCTTTACACCAGCCTCTTTATGAAACTGACGTCACGTCCTTGGTCAACGGTCGCCGTCAATCAAACAGTTCCTGTGCGATTTGGCGCAGAATCTCAGGATTATGGCCTTTTCTGCCGCCCGCGCTCCAGAAGCGGCGCCTACGTGCATCGCGTTCCAGACCGGCGGTTTTTCTCGCGGTTCTACGGCCTAATTCCCATGCGGCTTCAGTAAACACGCCGTAGGATTCCACCTCATCACAAACCTGTTGGGCCAGCCTACGGTCGACGCCTTTCCGTATAAGCTCAGCGACCGCGCCCCTACATCCCATAAGACGGGTCGCACAGTAGCGCACCGCGGATTGCGCGTAGGCTTCATCGTCAATCAGTTGAACCCTTGTCAGTCTTTCGATGACGTCGTCAACCACTTCAGAGGTATAGCCCTTACCAATCAGGCGCTCACGCAGTGCGCCGGAAGGTCGAGGCGCAGCGTCCAGCAATCGCAATGCGGCTTCCCTGCATGCGTCAAGATCATTTGGATCCTTTGCGGCAGTAGAATCGCCGTTCCCGACACGCCCAGCGTGTCGCGCGTGTCGTGGCGTTTTCGTCGCATTTGCGCTTCCAGCGAACAAACTGGAACGGTCAGGTTTCGTTCGACGGTTCCACCTCTGAACGTTCGTGCGTTCTGGATCCTCTGAAGAAAGGGCAAGGCCCCCAGTATCGGCCGACGCCGGCTGAAGGCCCTGTTCCTTAAGGAAACGTTCGGCGCTGATCATATGTCAGGCTTTGGCGGCTTTTGAAGTTTTGGACGTCTTACCATCATCCGGCGCGCCCGCGGCGTCCTCCGCCCCATCGTCCTCGGCGAACTGGTCGGTAGGTTTGATCAGACCGAATGCCGCCTTGACCTTGTTCTCGATTTCCTCTGTGAGTTCCGGATTGTCCTTGAGGAACTGACGCACGTTTTCGCGTCCTTGCCCCAGCTGGTCGCCCTCATAGGTGAACCACGAGCCAGACTTTTTGACGACGTTGGCCTGCAACGCCATATCAAGCACGGAACCTTCCTTGGAGATGCCCTCGCCGTACAGCACATCGAATTCGGCGGTCTTGAACGGCGGAGCCATCTTGTTCTTAACAACCTTGACCTTGGTACGGTTGCCGACAGCCTCATCACCGTTCTTAATGGTCTGGATACGGCGGATGTCCATACGTACGGACGCGTAGAACTTCAATGCCTTGCCGCCGGTGGTGGTCTCCGGATTACCGAAGAACACGCCAATTTTCTCACGCAACTGGTTGATGAAGATGGCGGTGGTACCGGCTTGCGCCAGCGCACCGGTCATCTTACGCAACGCCTGACTCATCAGGCGCGCCTGCAGGCCGACATGGCTGTCTCCCATCTCGCCTTCGATTTCCGCTTTCGGCACCAAGGCCGCGACGGAATCGATGACAATCACGTCAAGCGCGCCGGAACGAATCAGCATGTCGGCGATTTCCAATGCCTGCTCGCCATTGTCCGGCTGAGAGACGATCAACGAATCGGTGTCGACGCCCAGCTTACGGGCATAGACCGGATCGAGCGCATGCTCGGCATCGATGAATGCGGCCACACCGCCGGCCTTCTGGGCATTGGCCACCACATGCAGCGCCAATGTGGTCTTACCAGAGGATTCCGGTCCGTAAATCTCCACAATACGGCCTTTAGGCAGGCCGCCGATGCCTAATGCCATATCCAAAGCCAAGGATCCGGTCGGAATGACCTCGACATCCTGTTCCGGGCGGTCGCCAAGTCTCATGGCCGATCCCTTGCCGAAGCTTTTCTCGACCTGCGCGAGCGCTGTGTCGAGCGCGGCCTGACGGCGCGGATCGATTCCATTCGCGGACTTGTTCTGTGCGGCGTTCTTTGCCGCGCTCGTCTGTGCCATGACTACTCCTTGTTGTTGACCGAGACGAATGAATGGATTCACCGTAAAACCGCATCATCCATCTGCGCAAGTTCAATCGGCCATTGTGGTCGAAGAACATGCATTTCGACACGCCGAAGACCGCTTTCCCTTGAAATTCCAGCATTCTGAAACTTCGCGGCGAGCCGTTGACGACCTGCCCAATCCGTGCTTCTGTGGATAACTATACCCCATTATCCGAACATCTGTTCGAAATCGGTGTTTTGCGATAGCCGAACTCCGCCTAACGCACCGGCATTGGTGGCGCGTTATGGTCCTTTCCCCAACGTTTGGAGTCAGGAATGTTCATCTGGTCGCACAGAACGTTCCATACCACGCGGGGCTCCTCCCCCATTTCAAGCGCTTCGACGGCTGTCAGACCGTTCAATCGATCAAGCACTTGGTCGCGTGCGAGCGCGCGGCCATAGCTACGGCCGAGTACCTCTTCAAGCAACTGCCAAAATTCACGTTCCTGCACGCGCTCAAGTGTACACAGCAAGCGCAACCAAAAGAAAACGCCCGACGGAACAAGCCGCCGGGCGTTAGACGTCCAACAGGAATCAGATTGCGACGGAATCGAGATAATCGGCGACCATGCGCAGCATCTGCGCCGTGGAGACGCCCAACGATTGCGCAATCGAGCTCAGCAGCTCGGAGCTGGCCTCTTTTTGGCCACGCTCCACTTCGGAGAGGTAGCCCAACGACCCTCCGGCCTTTTCGCTCACCTCACGCAACGTTTTGTGGTCATGGGTGCGCAGATCGCGCAGTACATGGCCGATGGCCTCGCGAAGCGATACCTCTCTGGGTTCGTCGGTGGTTTCCGTGGCTGCCGACATGGATCGTGCGGAAACGCGTTCCGCGTCTTCCTCCCGCCATATGCGGGTCAATGCGGCCTGGCGCTCGTCTTTGGCCTTTTTGGCCGCGCGGGCACGCAGCACCTGCTGCTGGGCGAACATCACCGCGCGGCGCTGGGCTGGGGTGAGTTCCCTGACGCGGGCGTTGCCGCTTTGCACCGTGGGAACCATCGCCTTGAGTTCCATCTGTTCCTTGGTGAGTGTCATCGTGTCCATGCCGCCAGCCCCTTTCGCTTTTCATACGTACGTCCACTATGGTCAACACCCATATTCGTGGATTATTCCTGTGAAAGTGCTGAAAGAGTCCTCAGTTTTTCCAGAATACATTGCACGGTTTCATGCCGCACGGCTTCCCGATCACCCTTCAGACGCAGCTCATAAGCAGCTGTTTGACGCGCACGAATGCCATTGAAGCCACAGGGCAGGGAGCAGCCGATGTACACCAGGCCGGCAGGTTTGTCACCATCCGGTCCTGGCCCTGCAACACCGGTAGTGGCCAAGCCGATGACACAGTCTCCATCCTCGGTCTGTCGGTATAGTTGCGCGGTTCCCGCAGCCATCTGCCGCGCCACTTCGGGGTGGACCGCCCCTTCTCGGGCCAGCAGGTCGGCATTCACGCCGAGAATCTTCGCTTTGGCGCGAATGTCGTAGGTCACCGCCGAGCCGAGGAACACTTTCGATGCGCCTGGTATGCGTACGAAGGCGTCGGCGAGTAGACCTCCCGTCAGTGATTCGGCGGCGGCGATTTTGAAATGGTTGGCTTCGCAATAGCGTAAAACGGCTGCGGCCAGCTCATCGCATTGCGATTGGCTGGCCGCGGTCGACGAATTTTCGGATTCGCTCATCGGGATTTACTTGGTTTCCTTTTCGGATTTTGCGGTCTTCTTACGTCCGCCGAACGTGTTGACGAGGTATTCGCCGCCCGAATACAGGCATAGAATCAACGCCAGGTAAATCAGGGCGTACGTGATCGTGTAATAAACGGTCATCCACAGCGGAGTGGTGTTCATGCCATCGGCGAGGCTCCACATCGGCAGCATGAGCATGGCAAGGCCGATGCACTGGCACAGGGTCTTGTACTTGCCGGCTTGGGATGCGGCGATGACCTTGCCGCCGGTGTCGATGACGAAGAAACGCATGATGGTGATGCCAATCTCACGGATGAGGAACAGCGCGGTCACAACCCAGCCGAGCACTGCGTTGCCGAATTCGTTGAAGATAGCGGCGACGATCAGCGTGCCGCAGGTGAGCAGCTTATCTGCGATTGGGTCCATGAGCTTGCCCAGTTCGGTGACCTGGTTATATTTGCGGGCCATCCAACCGTCGAGCTTATCGGTGCAGGCGGCGATGATGAAGATAATCGCCGCCACCCAGCGCATAGTCGTGTTTTTGGTACCCCATGCGCCTGCCATGACGTACAACGCCAGGAAGATGACGACCAGGACGATACGAGAGAAAGTGACGATGTTCGGCGGGGCGTTCCACCCGTCAAGCAGGGACGATTTGCGTTCTTCTTGCTTTTCCATACCGTTCACGTTACCCCGATACCACTACTTGGCGCAATGCGTGCGGTTGTCGCGTTCCATCATCGCGTGTCCGCAGCGTCGGCCGGCTGGGTAGAACCTGCGGTAAGCGATGAGGTTTCGCCCTTGATGAAGGCGAGCACCTGCGGCAGATCCTGCGGTTGGACGAGCACTTCGCGAGCTTTGGAGCCTTCGGACGGACCGACCACACCACGCGATTCAAGCAGATCCATGAGTCGGCCGGCTTTGGCGAATCCGACACGCAGTTTGCGCTGCAGCATGGAGGTTGAGCCGAACTGCGTGCTGACCACAAGTTCCGCCGCCTGCAACAGCACGTCCATGTCGTTGCCGATGTCCTCATCCGGCTCGATGGCCTTCTTTTCGGCCTCCTTGGCCATCTCCTCGATATCCTCGCGATAATGCGGCTTGCGCTGGGTTCGCACGAACTCCACCGCGCGACGGATTTCGGACTCGTCGACCCATGCGCCCTGCACGCGGATCGGCTTGGCCTGGCCCATCGGCAGGAACAACGCGTCACCTTGGCCGATCAGCGTTTCCGCACCGGTGGCGTCGAGGATGACTCGCGAATCGGTGGCGGATGAGGTGGCAAAAGCAAGTCGGGACGGGATGTTGGCCTTGATCAAGCCCGTGACCACGTCAACGGACGGGCGCTGCGTGGCGAGCACCAGATGCACGCCGGCGGCTCGCGCGAGCTGCGTGATGCGCTGGATGGAGCTCTCCACGTCGTTCTTGGCCACCATCATAAGGTCGGCCATTTCATCGACGACCACGAGGATATACGGGTATGGTGCGACCTTGCGTTTGGAGCCTGCGGGCGCATGCACCTTGCCAGCGCGCACGGCAGCGTTGAAGTCCTTGATGTGGCGGAATCCGAAGAATTCGAGGTCGCTGTATCGTGCGTCCATCTCCTTGACCACCCATTCCAAAGCCTGTGCGGCCTTCTTCGGATCGGTGATGATCGGGGTGAGCAAATGTGGAATGCCCGCATAGGCGGACAGTTCGACTCGTTTAGGATCGACCATGATCATGCGGACCTGGTCAGGCGTGGCGCGCATGATCACGGAGGTGAGCATGGAGTTGATGAAGCTCGACTTGCCGGAGCCGGTGGCGCCAGCCACCAACAGGTGGGGCATCTTGGTCAGGTCGGCGGTCACGAAATGGCCTTCCACATCCTTGCCGACGCCGGTGAGCATCGGATTCGGATCGTTCCGGGCCTTGTCGGAGCGCAGCACGTCGCCCAGCACCACGGTTTCGCGGTCGGAGTTCGGAATTTCGATGCCGATGGCGGATTTGCCTTCGATCACCGACAGGATGCGCACGTCGGAGCTGGCCACCGCGTAGGCGATGTTCTTCTGCAGGTTGGTGACCTTCTCGACCTTGACGCCAGGGCCAAGCTCCACCTCATACATGGTGACGGATGGTCCGCGCAGGAAGCCGATGACCTTCGCATCGACGTTGAACTGTTGGAAGGTACCGGTCAGCGCGCGGATCACACGATCGTTCTCCGGAGTGTGCGCGGCGTGCGGCGCGCCCTTCTTCAGAATGTTGAGGTCAGGCAGATGATACGGTCCCTCGGGAATGTCATCCGCCGCTTCCCCGTCAACGGCAGCAGCCGGCATATCGTCAAGGACCTCGCCGGTCGCGGCATCCACCATGACTTCCTTGCCGTTGGAGGTGCCGTCCTCGTCGATGACGGCCCATGGGTCGTTTGGAGCGACGCCAACCGGCTTGATTTCGCTGGACGGCACCGGCTCGGCGACGCTGGACATGGTGCCGCTCGCGGTGCCGATCGGCGCGGACGAGAAGGAGCGTCCGCGACCGTTCTGTGGCATGGCCGTGGTGCCGGACGGCGCAGCGGCGGAATAATCATCTGAATCATAATCATCGGCACGATAATCGTCCGAAGAAATGCTGCGTGGCGAATCGACCTGTTGGTACGGCTCGTCGACGATGGTTTCCGCGGTCTGTCCGTGCCGTTCGGCGGCATTAAGAAACGCTTCGTCGCCGGCGTAATGGTCAAGGTCGCCATCATCGACGTTCTTGCTCTTATGGGATGCGAAGCGTTGCTTCATACGCGTAAGGAAGCCCGGCCTATCGTCGTTTTCTCCATCCGCATCGGTGCCGTCGTGGGCGGGAACGCCTTCGGCGAAGGCGAGTGTCGTGCCCCCAACGCGGACTTCGTTCGGAAACTGTTCGGCCTCATCGTCAATGTCATCACGGTTTTTAGGCGTTCCAACAAACTTGGCCGCCAGAGCCTTCGCCTTGTCCGGTATCTGCGTGACCCGGGTATGGGTAATCAACAGCAACGAAAACAGGATGACGACTACGAAAATCGCAATGGAAAAGCCTTTGGAAAGCCCCCACGCCAACGGACAGCCAAGCACATAGCCAAGCAGGCCGCCTGCCCGCTGCAGCAAAGACATATCGAACTTCTGGGAGTCGGAGGCAATCGCCGCGTCAAGAATAGAGCAGACGGACCAGAGGATCATGAACCATCCGAGGGCCATATGGAGGTTCTCATCCTTGTTTTGCGTCTTGCGCATCAGACTGAACACCACAAGCGCCAGGAATACCGGCAGAATCACGCTGGTCAATCCGAACAGTCCGGAGGCCATGGCATGTAGGACCTGTCCGAAAGCGCCCTGGACACGGAACCATTCGGATGCGCAGAACAGCACCGCGAGAATGGCCATGATGAAACATGCGATGTCGCGGCGATATTTACGCAGTATGCCGGCGATCGGCGAGGAATCGACCTCGTCCATGACTTTGGTATCGCCGGAACGCGATTTGCCTGCGGAACCCTTGCCGCCTGATTTCGGGTTGGAAGATGCTGTTCGTGCCATAACAGGACTCGATTTTACCCATGGGCACCGCCATGGCACGACGACATCCGATACTTATCGAAAGTTTTTGCCGTTCACGCCGTCAGGCGCTTCGGCTAGACGATATCGCCAAGATGATGCTGCGTGTACGCATCCGCCTGCGCGTCGATCGCGTCGTAATCGCCGGCGTCGGCATGCTCGATGATGGCCATGGCATTGCCCAGCAGCGCGGGGTTGAGAGCCTGCAGCCAGTGGATACGCGGATCGCGGCCAAACCATCCCATCTGTTTGCGTGCCAGACGCTTCGTCTTCTGCGCGATGCTCATGAACGTGTCATTTAAATCGCACAGGCCATCCAAATAGTCGACAACCTGCTGGTATCCAAGAGCCTTGCCTGCGGTGATGCCAAGCCGGGGACGGATACGCTCCACTTCCTCGACGAAACCGTTCTCCAGCATCTGCTTGGTACGGATGTCGATGCGGCGGTCAAGTTCCTCACGCGGCAAATCAAGGCCGATCTGCACGGTGGGAATCACATACCGGTAATGCGGCAGGCTCGCCGAATACGGCCGGCCCGTCACTTCGATGACCTCAAGCGCGCGGATGGTGCGTCGAGGATTGTGCGGATCCATGCGGGCCGCGGCTTCGGGATCCTTTGTCTTGAGCTCGTCGAACAGCGCACCGGCGCCTTCGACCTTTTCACGTTCCTCGAGGCGTTTGCGCACCTCTGGGTCAGTGCCAGGAAAGGAAATGTCGTCGATGGCGGCACGGGCGTACAGACCGGAACCGCCCACGAGGATAGGGCGCACTTCCCTGGCCTGCAGTTCGGCGATTTTGGCGCGGGCGATCTCCTGGAAACGTGCCACGGACATGGCGTCGTCCGGTTCGATGACGTCGATCAGGTGGTGCCTGACCTCGGCCTGTTCCTCAGGACTCGCCTTGGCGGTGCCGATATCCATGCCCTTGTACATCTGGTAGGCATCGGCGTTGACGATTTCCGCCTGCTCGCCCTTGGCCTCCAACGCCTTGGCAATGGCGATGCCAAGCCCCGTCTTGCCGGACGCAGTGGGACCGACGATGGACACGACCTTACGGGTTTCGGGCTTGCTTTCAGTGGCGGACGGCATAGGTTTGCCCCGCTTCCGGATTCGGATCGGCGATGAGATTGTGGCGTCCCGCATGGGTGACGGTCACGAAATCACCCACCTGCGGCATCGGCTCGCCTTCCGGCACGCCGACATGCACGAGCACGCCGGTTTTCTCACGTCCGGTAACACGATGGGTGGCGGCATCCTTCTTGCCGGATGCGCCGGTGACCATCACCTCGACGTCACGGCCTTCGAAAGTCTTGAGATTCTCTTCGGTGATACGTTCCTGCAGCGCCACAAGACGTTCGAACCTGTCCTGCACCACGTCATGCGGAACCTGCTCCATCTCAGCCGCCGGCGTGCCGGGACGCGGCGAGTAGATGAACGTGAACGCGGAAGCGAATCGCGCCTCCTCCACCACGCGCAGGGTTTCCTGGAAGTCCTCCTCCGTTTCGCCGGGGAAGCCGACGATGATGTCGGTGGAGATCTGCGCGTCCGGCATGGCCTCGCGAATCTTGCGCAGAATGTCGAGGAACTTGGCGGAACGGTAGGAGCGGCGCATCGCACGAAGAATCCTGTCGGAACCCGACTGCAACGGGAAATGCAGCTGGTGCATGACGTTCGGCGTCTCGGCCATTGCTGCGATCACGTCGTCGGTGAAGGCCGCGGGATGCGGCGAGGTGAATCGTACGCGTTCCAAACCGTCAATCTCGCCGCACGCGCGCAGCAGCTTGGAGAAGGCAAACCGGTCGCCGATGCCGTAGCCGAAGGAGTTCACATTCTGGCCCAGCAACGTGACTTCCTTGGCGCCTTCGTCCACGCATTGGCGGATTTCGGCGAGGATGTCTCCGGGACGGCGGTCATGTTCCTTGCCGCGCGTGGTCGGCACGATGCAGAAGGTGCAGGTGTTGTTGCAGCCTACGGAGATGGCCACCCAGCTCGACACCTTCGACGCACGGTCGGTAGGCAGCTGGCTTGGGAAGTAGTTGAGTTCCTCCTGCACCTTCACCTGCGCGTGGCCTTCGATGCGGGCCTGGTCGAGCAGCTGAGGCAGGGATCCGATGTTCTTGGTACCGAACACGGCGTCGACCCACGGGGCTTTTTTCGCGATCTTCTCACGGTCGAGCTGCGCCATGCAGCCGCCGACCGCGATCTGCAGGTTCGGGCGTTCCCTCTTCAATTCGGCCCACAGTCCGATGGTGCCGTACATGCGTTCGGCGGCGTTTTCGCGCACCGCGCAGGTGTTCATGACGATCAGGTCGATGTCATGGTTGAGATACTGTTCCTCGGTGGCGGGCACGTAGCCGTCGGCCTCAAGCACGCCGGCGATGCGTTCGGAATCATGCACATTCATCTGGCATCCGAGCGTATGCACGTAGAACACGCCCTTGCCGCGCGTGGGGGTATCGTTCGCCGCCGGTTCGGCCAGTTTCGAGGCGCGCTCCGCCTCGGTCATCATGTCTTCGTTCATAACGCACCATGCTAACGGCAGGGCGGCACAGGCGTTTCGGAACGCGGGAACGCCCCGTTCTCGGCGCAATCGCAGGGCATTGACCCTCTTCGATACACAGCATACGTTCAGTTTTGCGGAAAGCGAGGCGGTACACTGTTCTTCCGTGATACTTGACAGGCAAAATCGAATTAACACCACCGAATTGCAGATGCGTCTGAAGAACGTCGACGTCGGCGAGGGATCCCTTTCCCCCGAACAGATCACCGAGTTCATCGACCAGATGCAGGTGTATGAGGGTGCGATGTACGAGATCAGCACCAAATTGGAGATTCTTGACTCGGAATTCCAGGTGCGCTTCTCCCATAATCCAATTCACCATATGGAACGCCGTCTCAAATCGCTTAACTCGATCCTCGGCAAGCTGCAGCGCCGCAACCTGCCGTTGACCGTCGACGCCATCAAGGACAACCTGTTCGACGTGGCGGGCGTACGCGTGATCTGCAACTACCGCGACGACGTGTATTCCGTGGCGAATTATCTGTCCGCGCAAAGCGACATCCAAGTGCTGCGTGTCAAGGATTACATCAAGAACCCGAAACAGAACGGGTATCGTTCATTGCACGTAATCTACGCGGTGCCCGTGTTCCTCTCCTCGGGCGCGCATTACACGCCGGTGGAGGTGCAGTTCCGCACCATCGCCATGGATTATTGGGCGTCGCTGGAGCATGCGCTGCGCTACAAGACCGATTTGCCGGACAACAAGCTCGCCGAGCATTCCCAGACGCTGCTCGACTGCGCGCGCTCATTGCAGAACATCGAGGTACAGATGCAGAACATCCACCGCGACATCAACGGCGCGCCGCAAGTGGGCGAAGCGCCTAAGACCTCGGACTGAGGTGCTATGGAATCAGCCTGCGGCCGATTCATTCACCGTTGCGGCCACTTCGGCAGCCTGGCCGGCGCTTGGGCCAGTAGGGTGCCGAGGAAGATGAGGGCGCAGCCGAGGTAGCCGCGCGGGGTCATCACTTCACCGAGAAGCAACGCACCGCCTACCGCCGAGAAGAACGATTCGAGGCTCATCAGCAGGCTGGCTCGCGTCGGTGGCACCCCTTGCTGGCCGACCACCTGCAAGGTGTACGCGATGCCCACC
>ERZ773228.4171-NODE-4171-length-11151-cov-3.466384_pt1 | contig 11151 bp, 6 predicted proteins | sample MGYA00580524_ERZ773228 | MGnify/ENA primary metagenome ERZ773228 (study PRJEB29015, sample SAMEA2737768) | human gut metagenome | biome: human gut; feature: human-associated habitat; material: faeces | place: China | collected 2012 ...
ACTGTCCTGCATACTGCTGGTTTGCCTGCTGACCGTACTGTCCTGCATACTGCTGATTTGTCTGCTGACCATACTGCTGATTTGTCTGCTGACCATACTGCTGGTTTGTCTGCTGGCCATACTGTCCTGCGTTCTGCTGATCCTGCAGCTGACTGGCAGCATTCTGCTCACTTGCTCCATCAGGAGTTACACCTTCCGGTGTTCCATTCAATTCGTTGTCTCCCATAATATTTCCCTTTCTTTGTCATGCATAGGGTATAACCCTGTTTTTTCCTTCCTATAACAATCTACATAAGTATATACAATATGTAAATATTTTTCCAGTGCCTTTACTGCCGATAAAGCATTGGAAAGACATCGTTAAGAGTTATTAATATTCTTCTTCATCTTCAAATCCCAACCCAAGTCTGCCAAGAATAGATGACGGAACATATGCCTCAATGAATATCCCATCATCCAGGTACTCTTCCGTTTTTATCTCACCATACTTGTGTATGAGACCCGTGAGGCCTGCATCTGAGTAGGCAAATGTATGTCTGATGTATATCTTCTGATTTCTGAGTATCTCCTCTATTGCAGATGCCAGCTCGTCAAGTCCCTGACCGTTTTTCGCAGACACGTAGATAGTTCTGTCTGCCCTGAGATCCCGCACACCAACCAGATCATCTTTTTCAATCTTGTCAACCTTGTTGAATACCGTTATGATAGGCTTCCCTGATTTCTCATCTATCTTGAGCTGTTTCAAAGTGTGGTACACAGTCTCTATGTTCTTATCCCAGTTCACATCTGAGGCATCAACTACATGTATTATAACGTCACAGTATTTTGCCTCCTCAAGTGTTGAGCCAAATGCCTCGACAAGGTGATGAGGCAGTTTCCTTATGAATCCAACAGTGTCCGTGAGCAATATATTATGACCTCCAGGAAGCCTGTAGCTTCTGGTCGTTGGATCGAGGGTCGCAAATAATTTGTCCTCCTCAAGCACTCCCGCCCCTGTCATAGCATTGAGCAGTGTGGACTTTCCGGCATTTGTATAACCCACTATTCCGGCAACCGGAACCGCACTTCTCTGGCGCTGCTTTCTCTGTTGCATTCTCTGAGCCTCAACGGTCCTAAGTTCCGCCTTGAGCCTTGATATCCTCTCCCTTATAACTCGTCTGTCGATCTCAAGCTTTTTCTCACCTGGGCCTCTTGTGCCTATGCCTCCGCCGAGTCTTGAAAGAGAGTCTCTCATTCCTATAAGTCTGGTCGCCCTGAACTTAAGCTGGGCAAGTTCCACCTGAAGTTTTCCTTCATAGCTTCCTGCATGCGCTGCAAATATATCAAGTATAACCATGGTTCTATCCATAACCTTAATATCCAGTGCATCCTGAAGATTCATGAGCTGGGCAGGTGACAGTTCATCGTCGCAGCATACTCCCGTGGCTCCAAGCTCATATATCATATTCCTGAGTTCCTCAACCTTTCCTCTTCCAAGATACAGGTCATTTGCAATCTTGTCTCTGTTCTGCACAAGCCTGCCCACGACCTCACCGCCTGCCGTGTCTATGAGTTCTGCAAGCTCATCCAACGAAGCCTGAACCTCAAGGGATACCTCCTTCTGAGTATACCCCCCTGTATCGACGGCAAATATTATTATCTTCTCTCTGATCTTTTCTGCTTCCAGATCATACATTGTACTTTTCTTCTCTGCCATTGATCCACCTCTGCATACGCGCATATGATTACTTAACTATAGTCACCTTTACAGTGTGATACTGTGACCTGTTGCCGGCTGCATCTCTGGCACAGCACACAACCGAGTATGTTCCCGGCTCAGCCTTAACCTCGCCCACTGCCACACAGATGGCATCCTCCTTCAGCTCCGACACGTCAGTTCCATCCAATCTGTGACCATTTCCATCGGTTGCCACTGCATTTTTTATGATCGTATCCTCATCCTGGGCTGTGACGTATGATGCTACTATCTGCGCCAGTTCCTCATTCTGTCCGCTGTAATTGGCAACCTTGATCTCAACAGGCATCCTTGTGATGACCGGAGCCGCCTCATCCTCCACTGTTATGACTATACTCTTTGATATCTCCTTACCCTGATCAGTGAAGCTGTACTTGACGTTGTACTTTCCAACCCTTGTATTGTCAACTGTTCCTTCCACTTTTAGCTGGTCAGTGACATCTTCCCTCTGAGAGTTAAATGCCATAACTCCCGCCATGGTGTCGTAATTTTCCCCCTGCTCTATACTATGACTCTCCGCACCATATATTACCGCCTTGCCTGTTGTAGGGTTCTCCTCCACCATATCCGTAGGATCCCATCCCTGCTCGTCCGTGTTCTCAAGCTTTGTCACAGGCACAGGTCGTCCAAGAGGTCCGTAGTAATCACTGTCAAATATATCAACGTAGGTTCCTGACTCACAATTCTCGTATATCCATTTTGTATCTGCCACACAGAGGCGCACGCATCCAAGTGAAGCCCCTGTTCCAAGCTTGTTGAACTCCCATGTCTCAAGAGAATCCTTCGTTGTGTCGAGATAAGGAACCGAATGGAACAGTGTGTCTCCGTCTATCTGTGATACATATTGACCATAACAATCATCAAAGAGTGCAAGCCAATCCCATTTAAGCGCTATGTTGAAAAGTCCTGTCGGAGTCTCCCCGATAGGTGAAACTGAACATCTCATAGCCCTGACCGGCACGGTATAATATCCCGCCGCATCAAGAGTGTACACTGTCACTATATTCTCCTGTCTGTTGATCTTGATCGCATATGGATATCCGTTATCCTCCAGATCATCACCGTTGTAATTTTCCTGATTTTCCTTCTGAGGGACATCTATATCTACATACTGTACATCTCCCTGAACAGTCAGTGGCAATGCCGTTTCTGTAGACTGTGTCGCATCTGTAGAGCCTGCCTTATCACTTTTATCATTTCCTGCCTTGTCACTCTCCACTGTGGTTCCCGTAGCTACTGCCTCGCCTCCGCTCAACTTGTCCAGCTTGCTCTCAAGTCTGTAGTTTTTGACAGCCAGACTTATGACCAGCGCAAGCAGGATCATTGACACGGCATAAATCACCATCCGCTCTATGTCGTACTTTTTACTTCTTTTCTTCTTATTTTTATTTTTTTTGTTATTGTTGTTGTCCATATTTCCCGTTTCTTTCTATATATAATATCCGACTAAACACCGTCTGTCTCTTAGTATGCATAGTTACAGCTATTTTAATCGTTTCACTTTAACATAACATTTTATAAAACAAATTAAAACATTTTTCTTCAAAATTTCTCAAATTCCACATTGACTTTATCCGTAACTGTTGTACAATCGAATATCAGGCGCAAAAAATTAAGGAGGTTTATTATATATGAAAGATCTGACAGTCGGAAATCCAATGAAAGTCATATGGTTATTTGCTGTTCCTATGATACTGGGACAGATCGCACAGCAGTTATACAGTTTTACAGACTCAGCCATCGTGGGCAACTACGTAAGCTCACAGGCACTCGCCGCGGTTGGCGCAACCTCAGTCATTTCGAATATGATAATAGGCTTCCTCAACAGCGGAACCATGGGACTTGCCATCCCTATAGCCAAATACTATGGTGCAAAGGACTATCACAATATGCGAAGATGTATCGGTGCATCGGCCATCATGACACTGCTGGCATCCATTGTCCTGACAGTTCTGAGTCTCATATTTATAAGACCTATCCTGATACTTCTCAAAACACCGGACGACATACTGGATATGGCAGCAAGCTACGTTATAATCATAATCGTTGGAATCATATTCTGTTCATTATATAATCTGTGCGCCAACATACTGCGTGCAGTCGGAGACAGCAAGACGCCTCTTATATTCCTCGGTATATCAGTTGTACTCAATATTGTTCTGGATCTTATGTTTATAAGGGCATTTGACATGGGAGTACGGGGTGCAGCCATCGCCACTGATATATCACAGGCACTGGCGGGCATACTTGCCTTGATCTATATACTTGTGAAGGCCAAGCATCTGATTCCGGAGAAGGGTACTCCGTAGAGAAGAGTGACCGATCAGACCTCATACAGTCCGCACTTGCCATGGGATTTATGAGCTGTATAGTGAACATCGGAACGGTCATACTCCAGAGAGCCATCAATGGACTCGGAACTGATATAGTAACCGCCCACACAGCGGCAAGAAAGATATTTGATATCCTCATGTTCATGTTATATATAGTAGGAAATGCTGTAACGACATATGTAAGCCAGAATATGGGCGCGGGCAGATACGACAGAGTACACCAGGGTGTGAGGGCAGCGATCATCATAAACACTATCATCACCACTGTCATGATCATATTCGGCTGGCTACTCAGTCCGGCACTTATAAAACTGGTTGCAGGTACATCTGCCAGTGCAATCATCGATCCGGCTGTAAGGTACGTAAGGATCGGCGTGACATGCTTCTATGTACTTGGACCTCTATTCGTGCTGAGATGTGCCATGCAGGGAATGGGCCGGAAGATCGTTCCAGTTATGTCATCCACTATAGAACTGGTTGGAAAGGTACTTGCGGTTATGATACTCACTCCAAGACTTGGATATCTGGGTGTTACCATCACAGAGCCTATCATCTGGTTCTGCTGTACGCTGATGCTCTCTATAATGTATCTCACAACCCCTGTAGAGAAACTTGTTGAGAAGAGACGTGCTGCAAACTGATATTGCATACAAATATAAACCAACAAATAAAGCCCCACTGCCGGTGGTCTTCATCACCGCCGACAGTGGGGCTCTTTGTATGGCTAAAATGAGTATTACTTCTTATCCTTTTTGATAACGATATAGCCTGCACCAGCCATGATAAGTGATGCTATCATTATCGCAAACATTACGTCTACAGGTGACTTATCTCCTGTGTTTACCACGTTCTGTCCATTGCCATCTGTGCTTCCATCAGTTGTCGCTGCTGTGGTAGCCTCAGTTGTCTTGTCGTCATTGCCAGGCTTCTCAGTTGTTGGAGCCTCGGTAGTCTGATCCTCTGTGGTTGGATTCTCTGTGGTTGGGCTTTCTGTGGTTGGATCCTCTGTTGTTGGAGCTTCTGTTGTTGGATCATCCTTACCCGGATCTGCCTCATCCTTTTTTACCAGTGACTTGTCTGTTATGATAAGACCGTTCTTGTCCACAGGATTCTTCTTCAGCATATCATCTGTCAACTTGACAGCCTGGATTCCATCAAAGTAGATAGCTGAGTCAACTGTCCACTTGCCAACGTGATCCTCCGGCACGATCGAGTTGCACCATACAGCAAATTTGACTATATCCGATGCGTCGAGTGTACCACCCTTCTTACCCTTGAATGAGCTGAATGGAATAGTAACATACTGTGCTTTTGTTCCCTTTACGAAATCTGTGAGGTATACCTCAAATTCCTCGCCGCTTCCATCTGTGATCTGGATTACAAGCTTCTGTCCCATACCGTCCGGCTGTACCCACATCTCAAGCGCATTATACTTTGAGAAATCATTGTTTGTGAGCTCTGACTTGATCCTTCCCGTCCACACCTCTGATCCATTTGTCTCAAGCTTATACTTGAACGCACCGCCGTATGTGCCACCGTTCTTATGAGTCTTGTCAAGAACAAAGCTTGAGCTGCATCCTGCGGCTGAGTTAGATGTGTATGTGGAATCCAGAAGTCCGTCGCTTCCTGAATAGTACTCGAAGTCCTCGATGACATTTGCAGGAGCCTTATCCTTGGCCTTTCCAAGGCTTATGTGTGACAGCTGTGCGAGCTGCTCGCCATCTGCCAAGAGTGTGATAGTTGCTGTATCTGTCTTTCCAAGCTTGCTGAGATTCTTCTCTGTGAGATCAGCCGTGTAAAGTGTTGGCTCTGATCCTGCAGCGGCAATCTCGGCTCCAGCCTCAGCGGTGAGTGTCAACTTAACCCCTGTATCCGGATTGTTGATGACAAACTGAACCTTTGATGCATTCTTAACACCAGCCTTGAGTGTTGTCGCCTTGAGGATGGTATCTCTGTCAAATGGATATACCATGTAACCCATCTGGCCCGTGTATGTATTTGCAGATACTCCTGCAAGAGTTCCCATGTTACTGTAGAATCCTGTATCTCCACCGAATATTGATGAGTCGTCGTTGTAGTACTTTATGAAGTCATTTATAAGCTCCTGTCCATGTGTGTCGTCATACTTATATGGTACGTAGAAGTTGGTATCTCCGAAGTTTGCCCATACAAGATAGTATGGCATGTTGTTCTTCTTCGCAATGTCGCTGACTTCCTGATACCAGTTCTTTCCTGAAGCCTCTGTTCCAACCGGATTACCCTTTACGAGAAGTCCCTCGTTGTCTGAACCGTCCTTCTTCATGACTCTGACACCGCACTCAGCAATGGCTGGTATCTTGCCTCTCTTTGCAGCTATTGATGACACGATATTACATGTTGTATCAAGACTGTCAAAGAAAGAGTTGTCTGCAGCTGCAGGGTATGAATTGTAATCGTTGTAGTAGTCAAATGCAAGGATATCTACATACTCATCGCCTGGATAGTATGACATGTAAGCTGCCTCTGATGTGATAGGTCCGTTTGGCGAGTATACCCAGAGAAGGTTGTGTACACCGCTCTGCTCCATGTAATCCTTGGTATATCTGTAGAGAGACTTGTATGTCTCAGCTGTGTTCATTGATCCCCACCAGAACCAGCTTCCTGTATTCTCGTGGAATGGTCTGATCATGATAGGTATTCCTGCAGCCTGAAGCTGTGATGCGTAGTCTGCGATCACATCGAGGTAAGCTGTAAATACCTCATTGTACTCTCCACCTGGGAGAATCTGCTTTACTATGTCATTTGACAGATCCTTGGACTCTGAGAAATCACATCCGTAGAAGCTGTATGTTCCATCCAAGTTCTTCACTATCTTGGAGCTGGAGAAGTTTGGCATATGCATTGACAATGACACGATCGCACCATTTGCCGCTGCAGTCTTGCTGTATGCCACTGAGTTTGCCAGTGCCGAAGCCGCGTCTGAACCGCCTGCCTCCGAGCCTGTAACTGCCAGTGAGTCGATTCCGAACACACCGCTGACCTGTCCAGTCACATCATATACATCACCGAGTGACGCCTGTGGATTTACGCTTCTGCTCACATCATTCTGATGTCCGAACAGAACCTGATCACTGTTCATGAGCGTATTCAGGTATGCCGCAAGTGCCTTTGCACTGTCTGCTGCATTCGCATCGCTCACTCTAACTGATGATGGCATCTGTGAAAGATCCACTGGTGAACCAGCACCAGGAGTCTCTGTTATCTCGACAAAATCCTTTGTTGTATCTGCCTGTGACAGAACAAGATTATCAAGATATACATTGCCCTTGAAGCTTGTGCTACTTCCGATGATTCCTATTGTCACATCTGTGAGTGGTTTATCTGTCGGAGTAAATCCCATAGTAACTGTAACCTTCTTTAATCCATCGCCGATATCCTCTGCATCATCATCGATGGTCGTGTCTTTATTTATTATTCCATCTGCAAAAAACTTGAGCTTGCTTCCCTTGAGCTTTGCCGGGTAGATGATATCCACACTGAGCTGGTTGTACTGGCTCACATCCATAGCCTCTGTAGGAACACACTTAACCTTTGCCTCACTCCATGAGGAAGTTGAATCTGCTGAGTAGTCAACAGAAACCTTAAGTCTCTCATTTGCACTGTCATATGATATGTCAGGTGTGGCATTGCCGGCCTTGTTGGCTGCATCGCCGTGCTTGTATGCATATCCGGCCTCTGTGCTCCACTTGTCATAATCCTCAGCCGATGAGAGATCTGAGATCACAGCAGGATCTCTCTGCTCAAGTCCGCCGCTGCTCTCCTTAACATCAAGTACCTTAACGTTGCTTATTGTGATCTTGCCAGCATATGCTGAGTTGGAATTGTACTGGAATACGATCTCCTGTACATTTCCCACCTCTGATACATCAAATGCAAATGATATATCGCACTTGCCATCGACAAAGTTCTCAGCCTTGATGAACGGATAGTCGCCTGACTTGACGTAATCCCAGCTGTCTCCTGTCTTCATGGCACACGCAAGCTGGATCGCATTGTATGATCCGTCTGATGCCTCAGCGCCGTCAAGGCCTGATATATCGCCATCAAGTGAAACCATAGCTGTGAGCTTTGCCTTTGCTCCAACTTTGACATTGTCTACTGTAGGAAGATCTGTATAGCTTTCTGTATCATTGCTGGCAAATGCCTTGTCTGTCCACTTTGCATCGCTCGCTGTGTCAAACACAAGGCTTGCATCTGCAAAATTTCCAGCCTCAGTCTCTGATGTTGTCGGCTTCTTGCCACTCTCTACCTTGTCAACTGCAACGCCGCCGATGAGAACCTTTCCTGTAAATGCTGAGTTTGCATTGTACTGGAATACGATCTCCTGAACATCGCCTGCATCCACTCCGTTAAAGTTGAACTCTACGCTGCACTTGCCATCTGTAAAGTTCTCACTCTTTAAGAATGGATAGTCATCTGACTTGACGTATGTCCAGCTGTCGCCTGACTTGATAGCGCAAGCAAGCTGGATCGCATTATATGATCCGTCTGACGCCTCAGCACCGTCAAGGCCTGATATATCGCCATCAAGTGAAACCGTAGCTGTGAGTTTCGCCTTTTCACCTACAGTTGCACCCTCTATTCTCGCCATATCAGCATATGTATCGCTGTCATTGCTGGCGTACGCTTTATCCTTCCATGTCGTATCTGAAGTAGCGTCAAATGTGAGAACTGCATCTGAACTGCTCCATACTGTATTGTCTGTGATCGAAGGTGCTGCCACACCTGTCACATTTCCTGTTGCTGATGATCCGCCACCTGGCTCTTCGCCACCATCAGGCTCTTTGCCACCATCAGGCTCCTCTCCTGAATCATCACTCTGAATCTCTACATCAGATATTGATATTGTTCCAGTATATGCAGAGTTTGAATTGTACTGGAATATTATCTCGTTCACAGCTCCTGTATCCTCCACATCAAATGCAAATGATACCTGTGTCTTGCCATCTGTAAAATTTTCCGCTTTAAGGAATGGATAATCATCAGACTTGGTGTATGTCCATCCATCGCCAGTCTTGATAGCACAGGAAAGCTGGATCGCATTATACGTTCCGTCAGCAGCCTCCGCACCATCCAATCCTGAAAAATCTCCATTAAGTGTTACATTTGCCGTGAGCACAGCCTTTTTACCCACAGACACATCATCAATCCTGCCTAACTCTGGGTATGTACCTTCATCATTGCTGGCATAAATTTTATCTGTCCACTTGGCATCTGCGCCAGTGTCAAATACCAGTTTGTCTGTAGTGATGCTCCACGCCATTTCCGCAGACGGCTCTGATGCATCAGCTGAGACTATTGCCCCTGCACTTCCCCAGAATGAGCCAACCATTGCAACTGCACATGTCACAGCAACAAGTCTTGTTCTAAATCTCACCATATTTCCTTACCCTTTCTTTTTTGTGACATTCCTCCACTTTACTCACCACGAACAGCCTAATTCGTGATTAATATTTATACATATACTTATATTAACTCATTTTTTAATTGTTGAACATGTCATTAATTACCGAATATTTAAGTTATTTTTTATTGCTTTTGCACGTCATATTAGTCAATAATTTAAGTTATTTGCAATTAATATTAGTTTCTTGTTACCGCATGGATTGTTATGGCTCGCAGAGCGGGCAATCAGTGGTTTAACGCACGTTGTAATTAATACATAAAAAAGCCAGCTGGCATAATACCAACTGGCTTTATATTAGTTTATTCATTTTTTAAATATTGAAGTATCTTTTAAAATACTTGAATGTTTCCACACATGCCGTTCATTCTTTCACTTTATATTTTTAATATCTATGAAAAAATTCGATGTGCCTAGAGATTAAACTTACCGGAATATCAACTATCAGGGTACGAACTGCATCTACTCATAACATGCACTGCATGAACTTGTATATGTACCAACCTCTTATAAGCACTGGTCTTACGATATGTGATATGACCTGATGCCCTTGAAACACCACTCATATCTTGTGTTTTGAACAATCACGATGGATCAAATCTGGTATCAAATACCTGCGTCCTTTGTACTTCAACCATGCTGTATTCAGCATCTACATATGGACTGATTCAAGCTTTTATCTTAAAGGCATCTCGTGTGGAAACAACTTCCCAGTTCTGAGTTACCATCATGATAAAAATGTTCTTCAATTGTCTCCAACGGAACCTCCTCCTTTCGTGAACTTGTACCACGGATCTCTGTTTCCTGCGCACCATGCGTGAAGTCTGTTTCCATAAACACTTCGTACATGTTATGTGTCACGGGTGACAATCTATGGTGTGCCATCTGTTTCTTTTTCAAATGGCTGTTCTTTAATGTATCTTTATTATACATGATACTCTCTAAATCGTCAACATATTTTTTGACAATTTATCAACTTTATCATCATTGTTGTTGCGTTTTGCCCGCAAATTGTATTTTATGTATATAATTGCGTGAATATTGTACACACTTTATCTGATTATTTTCTATACTTACGATACAATCGGCCTTATCTGCCGCCATTTTTTCAATATAATATAGCAGGATCTGAAATCTTTTCATAAAAATAACAGGAGCCCTACATATGAGACTCCTGTTATTTGACATTTTATATTAGTGCCTGATATTTTACTGGTGATAATAGCTCAGGAAATCGGCCAGCTTTGCTGTTGCCTCCTTGAGTATCTCCATATTTGGAAGGTATACTATCCTGAAGTGATCCGGATCCTTCCAGTTAAATCCCGTTCCACATGTGACGAGGATGTGCTTATCCCTCAGAAGATCAAGAGCAAACTGTTCATCATTTGTAATGTTGAACTTCTCCTTGTCAAGTTTCGGGAATATATAGAACGCTGCCTCCGGCTTAACCACACTTATTCCCGGTATATCACAGAGTGCTTTATAAATATACTCTCTCTGATCATAGATCCTTCCTCCAGGCAGAAGCAGCTCATCTGCACTCTGGTAGCCTCCAAGACAGGTCTGAACTATACTTTGGGCAGGAACATTCGAGCAAAGTCTCATGGATGACAGGAGGTTAAGTCCCTCTATGTATCCCT
>ERZ773228.4173-NODE-4173-length-11147-cov-3.404526_pt1 | contig 11147 bp, 7 predicted proteins | sample MGYA00580524_ERZ773228 | MGnify/ENA primary metagenome ERZ773228 (study PRJEB29015, sample SAMEA2737768) | human gut metagenome | biome: human gut; feature: human-associated habitat; material: faeces | place: China | collected 2012 ...
ATTTTAGCCTCAATTCCGTCAGCATCGCTTGAGGCAACAAGCTTTTTCAAATTTTCTTTGTCATCAAGGAAAGTAAATATCTTTTCTGCTTTTTCAACATCGTTGTATTCGGGATATTTCAATATTGACTTTGCATTGTTGACATATATTTCTGTTTCACCGCTGTCCGTTATCGTTTCATACACAAAGTGCATTATATCAATCAAAACTTTCGGATGAAGTGAAAGTCTGTTTTCAATATCTTTTTGAATATCCTGTATCTTATCAAACGTTATCTCTCCAGCTTTAAGTCCGGCAAGATGTTCGTTTAATATATTTGCAAGTGACATACACGTTGCACTGTCAATGTCGATATTCATCACCTTGTTTCTTACAGTTCTTGTTACAACAATAAGCATTACCGTTTGCGTGGCAATCGGCACAAGGTCAATCTTGTTAATTTCAAATTCCTGCTCCTTAGGCGCTGTAACAACCGTTGTATATTCGGTAAGATTTGACGCTATTGCACCGGCATATCTAATCAGCTTTTCAAGCTGACTGACACGCGTTTCAAGTACGCTTTGCAGCTGTGCAACTGCCTCCATACCTATCTTATACTTCCGCATTAGCGAATTAACGTAAAATCTGTATCCCTCATCTGACGGAATACGTCCCGCCGAAGTATGCGGTTGTATCAGATAACCCATTTCTTCAAGGTCTGCCATTTCATTACGGATTGTCGCGCTGGACAAACCCAAGTTTTCCTTTTTTGAAATCGACCTTGAACCGACAGGTTCAGCAGTGCCTATATATTCATCAATGATTGCTTGCAGGATTTTTCTTTTTCTGTCGTTCAAATCCATATACAAACATTCCTTTCTATCTTTAAACAAGATGTCATATAAGCATTTTCTTGTTAGCACTCATACACATTGAGTGCTAACAATTATAAGATACCACTATTATACCCGATTGTCAAGTGATTAATATAACTTTTCATAAAATGTTCATAAATTATCCCATATTGCCAAATTTCTTATACAAACTCGCACAAAATCGAGTTTGACACGTTAATCCCGTCCAATGTAAGACTGTATCTTCCGTCAATATATTGCATAAGTCCCAGCTTTATAAATTTATCAAATTCACTGCCGAATACATCATTTATATCCTTGCCGAAACTCGACTTAAAATCAGTTTCGCTTACTCCCCTGTTCATACGAAGTCCGGTAATCATAAATTCTGCTATCTTATCATTTTCGGTCAATTCGATTACTTTCTTTTCCGCACCGCCGATATATTCGTTTATGTCGGACGTGTTGTAAAAACGGTAGTTTCCGATATATGAATGTGCCGCTGTACCTAAGCCGATATACTCCTCACCTGTCCAATACTTTACGTTATGCCTGCACTCGTATCCGTCCTTTGCGAAATTCGATATTTCATATTGTTTAAAGCCGTTCTTACCGAGAAAATCGACTGTATACATATACATTTCTCTGTCAGTATCTTCATTCGGAATATCAAGCAGTCCTTTTGAATATTCCTTTTCAATAGGTGTTCCGTCCTCGATTATAAGACTGTATGCCGATATATGCTTTACAGGCAAGCTGACGGCTGTGTTTAAAGTATTTTTTAGACTCTCAAACGTCTGTGACGGCAGTGCGGTCATAAGGTCAAGATTTATATTTTGAAAACCCATTTTATCTAAATGACAAATTGTATTATATGCCGTCTTTGAGTCGTGTATTCTTCCGATTTTTTTCAGTTCATCATCATTGAACGATTGTACCCCTACACTTATACGATTTATACCGCCGTTTAACATTGCTTTAATTTTGTCATCATCCATTGTTCCCGGATTTGCCTCTGTCGTAAATTCGCAGTCACTCGCAACGTCAAATACATCAAAGCACATTTTCGTAACTTCTTCGATTTGTTTCGGTATTAAAATTGACGGTGTACCGCCGCCGATAAATATTGTATCTATTTTTTCTCCCCTGTATTGTTCCGCCTCACGCTTTAGTGCGTCAACGTATTTGTCCGCCGTATCCTCCATACACGGAAATGATACAAAATCACAATACTTGCATTTTTGTTTGCAAAACGGTATGTGAATATAAAGTCCTTTCATAAGTCACCTCAATAAAAAAAGGACTTAACAGTCCTTTTTTATTCAATTCAATATTAATGTTCGTGTCCGCAGTCGCAGTCATCATCGTCACAATCGCAATCAAATTCAAGTTCGATTTCTTCGTGACAGTTCGGACATACGATAGCGTTATCATCGTCAATCATATCAAAATCAATCATAACGTCTTCACCGCAGTTAGGACATTGAATTTCAAAATAATCATTTCCGTCACTGTCGTAATCATCGTCATCATAATCATCGATATAATCATCGTCGTCATCGTCATCATAATCGTCATACTCATCGTCACCGTACAAATCGTCGGCAATTTCAAGTACACAATCATCAAGCTCGTCAACAACATCTTCAACATCATCAACTCTTGAGTTTAATTCTTCAATAGTATCAGCCATTTCAGACATAACGTCAAGCAATTTGATAATAAGCTTACCTTCGTCACTCTTTGGGCTAAGGTCAAGACCGTCTGCATAACCCTTTAGATATGAAACTTTTTTAATTAAATCTTCCATAATTAATCTCCTTTCATTCAAAAGGCTGAAAGAAAATTGTTCACAACACAAAATAAGTGCCGTGTGCGATTTTATTCAGACTTATTTTACTCTTTCCATGTATTCGCCTGTTCTTGTGTCTACTCTGATAACTTCGTTCATATCAACGAATAGAGGTACTTGAATTGTAGCACCTGTTTCAAGAGTAGCAGGCTTTGTAGCGTTTGTAGATGTGTTACCTGCGAAACCCGGTTCTGTATCAACGACTTCAAGTTCAACGAATGTAGGCGGTTCAACACCGAATACGTTACCCTTGTAAGACATAACCTTACATACGTCATTTTCCTTAACGAACTTCATTTGTTCTTCGATTTCTGACTTAGCAATGTCAAGCATATCGAATGTTTCATTGTCCATAAAATGATAGAAATCATCATCACCGTATGAATAAGCCATATCCTTTCTGTCGATATGAGCTTCTTCAAACTTTTCTGTAGGTCTGAATGTCTTTTCAACGACACCGCCGCTGATTATGTTCTTAAGCTTTGTTCTTACGAAAGCAGCACCCTTACCAGGCTTAACGTGCTGAAATTCTACGATTTGAAATACATTACCTTCGTGTTCAAAGGTTCTGCCATTTCTAAATTCACCAGCTGTAATCATAAATTAATCCTCCTGAATCTTTTGTAATTTAATATTAATAATTATATTTTAATATATTTTGTCTAAAAAATCAAGTATTTATTAGTTTTTTTTCCTTTTTATTATTACAAGTTTAAAACTTGTAAATTAATAAAATGATATTAGCGTACTATCGCCGTTCTGCTATCGGCATTCCAATCTACGTCATATCCCATATTTTCCGAGAGGAAGCGCAGCGGTACCATTGTTTTGCCGTTTACGAGTCTTGCGGGCACATCCATTTTAGCGGGTTTATTATTTATTCTCGCGTTGACGTTATCGATTGAGAATGTCACAGCCTTATTATCAATCGTTGCTGTTGCTGTCTGAGTTTCACTATCCCATTCAACATCGGCTCCCATTTGCTCGAACAAAAATCTCATAGGTACAAGCGTGCTGCCGTCCTCGATAATCGGCGGTACGTCAAAGCCGAGAATATTACCGTCAAACTTCACATAAACAGGGTTATTCGGCAATTTTTCACGCAACTGTGAAAATACTTTTTCCTTATCACCAACATAATAAGTCCCATAATCTTTTTGTATCAATATTTCATCGCCTACTTCTGATACTCCCTGTCCGTTCGCCCTATCTACAATCATATACACCCAATATATACCGTCTTTTGAAAATGCTAACACTGTATTATTATCGGTTTTGTACTCATTTTTATAGTCAATTCCACAAAGATATTGTCCTACTTTATATTTAGGATAACCTGAATATGTTTCATATAAAATTTTGGTGATGTCACCATCAAAATACAAACTATTACCGATAAACAGTTGATTGTTCAGTCCAATTAGATCATACCCTTCAAAATCAAATTTTCTCCATTCAAAACAGTCTGTACTATAATAAATACCATAATCACCATAACTTATTCCGAGAACTCGTTCTCCGTCTTTTTGAGGATATACATTTTTTGTTTCTATAAAAATTTTATCATCCGTAAAAGCCATTTTAGTTATCCAATTAGGAATTTCATATATATTTAATATTTGCTGAAAATCGGCTGAAAGCCTATACATATATTTTTGACGGTCATATTTTCTGTAATCGGGAATACTCTGATATACCAAATAGTCATTTCCTGTCCATACATAAATATAACGATAATTCTTTAGTTCTGTTTTGACATTTTCATTTTCTTCTGTTTTAACAAAATCAACAGAATTTTGTGATATTTTCGGTGGATATGTATCTGTAATCCATTCTTTACCGCTCCATGTTATATTTTTTGCTATATTTTTTTCAGTAAATTCAACACTTTTCAGATACTCTGCACCATGCGACACTTCACCGAAAGTTGCCATGATAACAAGCACGACTATTATTTTAAGTAATTTATTCACACTATCGCCTCCAAAATACAAAAAGGGTGCAAAGTCTTATTTGTTGTCAAAGACTTTGCACCCTTTAATAAATCCTTATGTCCTATGCTGTTTTGTTTAATTCAGCCTTTAACTGATTAATTTTACTGTCTATTTTATCAGTTGTTATTAATATATTTACATTATAACATATATTTTTCAAACTGTAAAGACTTTGTCAGTTAAAAATTGCAAGTTCCGTTAGGGCAATGCGATTGGATATATTCGTCAAGTATTTTTGCCGCAAGACCGACTTTATCTTCGCAAGTGCGTTTCTTATAATATTCTTCTGTTCTCTTTGACGGAACAGGACTGTTATCTTTTCCGTCAAGACCTAAAAGTTCTCGGCATATAATAGAGCCTGTTTCCGCTTTAAATTGGTTTGCAAGTTCCTGTACAAGTGCATAGGTATCTTTTTTACCCTCATAATCCTTTGCGTCGTCATATCCGTACAAAATTCCGACAACCATAAACATTCCCGTTACAGCACCGCAAACTTCTCTCATTCTGCCCATTCCGCCGCCGAATGATGACGCAAGTCTTAACGCCGTCTTTTTATCCATTCCCATCAAGTCGCTAAACGCCGCCACCATTGCCTGTGAGCAGTTGTATCCCTCTTTAAATGCCTGTCTGGCAAGTTCTTCTCTTTTGTTCATATTAATCACCTTACGTTTTTATTCTAATTATACCACACCTGTCAAATAAAAAAAACTGCGAGTATTGTTACCCGCAGTTTTTCGCATTTATTCAGCTGTCAAACTTTCATATTCAGCCTGTGTAATCGGCATTACAGTACCGTGACGATATGTACCGTCAAACGAGAAGTCTGAATCTGCCGTAAATTCACCCTTTGTAATATCGGTTGTTACAAAAGGCTTATAGCCCTTACTCTTTGAGAAGTAGTCAAGAAGTAAGCACCACTCATTTTTACCATTTAATTTATAAATTGTAGGACCTTCATAGCCTGTCATACTACCCAAATTATAGCTTGCAACATCTTTCCAATCACCGCTTAGAGATGTACACTCCTGCATTGTGATACTTGATTTTGCCTCATTCTTTGTAAATCTGTAATATGTACCCTCATGGTCGATAATAGTTGTATCAATAACCGCATTAGGCTCTTCTATATACAATTCAGGAGCAGAGAATGTCTTAAAGTCCTTTGTATAACTTCTGTAAATTCTGTACTTTTGGTAACTGTCGTCACTTACAACCGACGCCCAGAATACCATATACTCATCTTTTTCAGGGTCATAGCAAGCCTCCGGCGCCCATGTACAACCGGCATTGTCATTATTAATCTTTACAAGGCTTGCCTCGCTCCAATTAACAAGGTCACTGCTTTCCCATACAACAATGCTCTTTGAGCCTTGCTGTGCGGCGGCTGTCCAGTTATTCTTTAAGTTATAGACGCTTAGGTCTGTTGCGATAATAAAGAACTTACCGTCCTCACCGCGAAGAATATACGGGTCACGAACGCCCTGTGTACCGACATTACTTGTCAAATACGGTTGTTTATTATTAAGCGTTGTCCATGTCTTACCGTCTTTTGATACTGAGAAATAGATTTGTTCACGAGTTGCGTCCTCTTGTGTATCAACGAAGTGAACAAACAAGTACGCACTCATATCATCAAGGTTCTTAATATTAATTGTCTTTTCCACCTTTTTCTTTTCTGTTGTTCCGTCTGATAATGTTGCTGTTATTTTATACTTACCTACTTCAAGATTATCAAAACTGCCTGCCGCATTTGTCTGCTCTGTTCCGACTGCCGTACCGTCTGAATCAGCCAATGAAACCTTTACGGCATACTTATCTTTCGTCGAATCACAGTCACTTGCATAAACGATTTTATTTCCGTCGGCATATGCTTTGAAACTGTCAATAACCGCTGTATATCCCAATACAGTTACATCAAAGTTTCTTGTAAATTCAACACCGTCTTTTGTCATTTTTGCAGTCAAAGTAGCTGTTTTTGTTTCGTCACTTCTTGTAATCTTACCTGCCGTTGTAACCACAGCAGCGTCTGAAGTTGACCATGTAACGCCATTTTGCGCAGGGATTGTAATGTCAGATGTAACAGCTGTCAAATCACCCAAATCAAGTGAATTTAAAGGATTTTCGTAAGCATAGTTATAGATTACAAAATCATCTATATAACCTGTTGCATACTCGCCCGAACCCCAGTTAGCCTTACCGATATATGCAACTGAATTTTTGCCGAGCATATCCGAAATATTAACTGTTGAATCAACACTGCTTGTTCTTGTTCCGTTTACATAAACGTCCGTTACGCCGTCAGCAATCGAAATGATTACATCGTTCCATTCATTTGTGTTATATGCACCTGTTGCCGACTGACTTCTTGTACCGGAGTTATTATATCTTTCAGATGTAAGTGTGCCGTTGTTTGTCATTGCACCAAGATACTGTTCCTTTTGATATGTCTGTGCACTGCTGTTTGGTGCGGCAAAGAACCACCATGATGTTGTTGTGGTTGTCGGCTTAACCTTAAATGAAATTGTGATATTTTTCTGACCTGTCAAAAGCGAATTGCCGTTTGCGTCTGTAAGCGTAACAACCGTTCCGCTTGTTCCGTCAAACTGAATACACTTCTTATTGTCAACCGTAACAAATTTCGGTGTACCTGTTGCCTTGCCGTATGATGATGTACTTGTTAAGTCGCCGTTATCAAAATTCATATTGATAAGCTCGCCGCTTTCAGGAACCGTCGGTGCTGCGGTTGGTTCAGGAGTCGGCGTCGGTGCCGCCAACTCACTGCTGTATGATATTACATCTGCGTCAAAGTTATCATATGAAACAACTCTTCCTCTTGCACCGTTGTATGAACCTGTTAATTCAAGCGATTTAACACTTATAGGTGTGCTTATTGTTCCTGTGTAGCTTACATCAGTCTCACCGCCTGTAAAGCTTACGCTTGCCGAACCTGTTCCGTCTATTATGATTTCTACCTTTTTATTAAGTCCCATATTGTTTGCGTACTTCTGCGATGAGGTCTGCCAACCGTTTGCACCACGCAATTTACCGCTTTTGACATCAGTTGATGTACACTGAATTACCGGTTTTTCCGAATTGGCAAGTACGTCTGTACCTCCGATACGCATTTGATTAAGATTATATCCGCCGCCTGTGATTGTAAATCCTACAACCTCGTTGCCGTCTGCGTCTTTAACAGAGAATGTATTTTCCTTACCGTTCTGCTCCCAACCTGAGAACATATCGAATGTAAGTCTGAATTTATCCTTGCTTGTAAGTGACTTTGCCTCTGAAAGTTCTGCTTTTGCAGTTGCTTTAACAGGAACAAATACGTTACCGAATCTTTCAAGACCTGTTGCATATACTTGATTTCCGTCTGCCGACAAATCTCCTGCACTTGCATTAAAGATATTTGTTGAATCTTCAAAATCATCGCTCATTTCATCAATATCCGTAACGCTCGGTGCTCCGACTGCCGTTTCCGAAGACGGAGTTGCATCAACCAAAAATTCTGCGATATTTGTCATATTAGTATCGTTAGTATATCTGAAGTAACGATATGCGTTTTGATCAGCCAAATCTGTACTGCTTATTGTTGTGTACTGACCTGACGGAATTGCCGTACTGATTGTATACAAATCAGTCCATGTTATGCCGTCGTTTGAAGCCTGAACTTTACCGTCCTTTGTTCTTTCAGGCATACTGTTTCCGCTTCTTGCGGCAAGTTTTACGTTATTTACTTTAACAGTCTTGCCGAAGTCGTACATTACATAGCCGTTTTGTACGCCGTCAAAATATGTATCAAGGTCGCCGTCTGCCGCTTTACGATAATCGTTAGCGTCACTCGGTGCTGTTGAATCATTCTTCCATGACGCAGTTCCGCTTAGAGTATACATTGTTACCTTAATATCTTTTGTAGCCTTAACGTCACCGATTGTCGCTGTTATTGTAACTGTTCCTGCCGACACACCTGTTACCGTACCGTCTTTTGAAACAGTTGCAACTTTTTCATCGCTTACGCTCCAAACAGGTGTACCCTCTGCATTTGTGTCAAGAGTATATTGTGATGTTTTGCCGACACTTACAGTTGCCGCACCTGAAATTGTTGCATAAACAGTGATGTCATAGGTTTTTGAAGTTGTGTAGTCGCCTACCTTAACCGTAACAGTTACCTTGCCCGGTTTCTTAGCCTTCAAAAGACCTGTCTGAGAAATTTCGGCAATACCGTTTTCAGTTGCGTCACTGTCAACAGACCAAGTAACATCACCTTTTAAGTTTGTGCCAAGGGCAAGTTGTACCTCGTCACCGCGTTTAATTTCAACATCACTGCCTGTAATAACCGCATAATCTGTTCCAAGCTGTGAAGTAGTGTTTGTTACAGTCGCTTTCGGAGTAACTCCGTCCCACGCCATAAATTTGAATGTACAGTCTGTAAAGTCACCTGTTAGTTCTCCTGTCGGTTGATTTACCGTAACAGCTTTTAGTAAACCGTTTTTATCGTACACTGCAAAATATTGATTATATCCGTTCAATGTTTCGCTCGGTGTATAGCTGTATTTTAAACCCGTGCTTGTAGGTTCAAAACTTGTAACCTTTGCGCCTGTTTCAATCAAATATGTTGTTACTGTATTTGCTTTTAGAGTTGTTGTAAGAGTTTTTCCGTCAAGTACGGCACCGTCTTTGATTTCTGCCCACTTTTCCTTGCCTGCCATATCTGTTCTGATTTCTCTTACATTTGTACCTACCGTATTAAATCCCGAAAGGTCAAATACATAATCAACATCAGACGAATTTGCACCGTTGTTTGCTACGATTTTAATATCGCCTGTATTTTTGTTGTATGCGGCAAGTGTGTTTGCCGATGAGGCAATAATTGTATCACCCGGATTTATGTACTTTGTAAATTGACCGTATGTGTAATACTTATTTGTAAGTACCAATTCTTCGTCATCATGGTCTGCCATACCTACGCCCCATACACTGCCTGTGTATGCCAAAGAATTGTTAGCCTCCGTCTTGTTTCCGCTCGTCGGGTCTACGAATTTTGAGTCCTTATGGAAGTCCACTATATCCCACATTACCCATGCGGACGGTTGCATACCGTTCATATCTTCGATAATCATACTTGCAAGAGTTGCACCGTTACCGCCCTTGTCAACTTCGCTCTGCCATAGGTTTTTGCCAAGTTCAAGTGCCTTTGCCTTAACCTGAGCGTGATAGCCACGGTCTGAATATGTGTGAGTATCAACTCTGCCGAGTGCAGTCTTTGCCTCGTCTGTAAGACTTCCGAGATTGTTTGCTGTTTTCTTCAAACTTGTTTCGTCCATACCTGCTACAAGCACGTCTATAAGTCCTGCATTGTCAAGTGCTTTTCTTGTTTCCGTAATCATCTTTGACTGACTTGCACCCGGATCAAAGTGACAGCCCTCTTGTTTTGGTGAGCCGTAACCCCAATAATCCGTATCAGGCTCATTCATAGGCGAATAGCTCTTAAACTCTATGCCGTTATCTTTGAAAAGCTTTGTTGCGTCTGCAATAAACTTGGCAAAATCATCATACATATCGTCATTTAAGTTATTCAATTTTCCGTTTGACGTAACCGTTCCGTCACTGTTTACAGTACCGCCGCCGCTTGTACAACCTGTTTTAGTCATAAAATACGGCGCGGAATTTGAAAATCCTTCAAAATACAAATCAGGATTTGCTTTTAGTGCCGCTTTTGCGATATTTAATTGGTTTTGGTCTTTCGTAATGTCATATGTAATGCTCTCTACATCTTTGCCGTCACTTGACAATTTGTAATCACTGTACACGCCGGGTACTTTTGAGTCAGAACGGTTGATGTGATTATGTGTCGGATCGTCACCGCCGCCTAAGTTGTAACGTGCGATGTCAAGTCCCAATCCCTCGTCTGAGAAAAATGCCTCTGCCGCCGCATGGTAAGTTTTTCACTGTAACCTAATCTGTTTGCCCACCAGCAAAGTGCAGTACCCCAGCCTTGGAACTCACCGTTGTTAAAAGGTGACGCGTCAGCCGGATTAAGCTGTACATATGTCGGTTTTGTATCTTGAGCAGATGCACTGATTAAGCCGCCAAAAGGAAGCATAGCACATGCCAAGATTGTGCTTATAATCTTTTTCTTATTCATTGGTTTTTTCTCCTCCTTAAGATTACATTATCCGTTAATTATATTATAGCACTCCCACATAGTGCATTACAATTATAAGATTTCTAAAACAGTTGTAAATTTTCTAACTGTTTTGCTTTACTTTTGTACTTAGATATTTTATAATAGATATTAGATTAAAGACGCGTCTGTCAACACTTTGCCGACAGACTCAACAGATATATCGGAGGCGGATAATATGTTCAAACCTGTATCAGCAAAAGAAGAACGACTTTTACCGGTGTATGTCTACGGCTCGGAATCGCTTTTACATCAAGCACAAATAAGTCGCGGCAAAGGGTTTA
>ERZ773228.4189-NODE-4189-length-11105-cov-2.502805_pt1 | contig 11105 bp, 4 predicted proteins | sample MGYA00580524_ERZ773228 | MGnify/ENA primary metagenome ERZ773228 (study PRJEB29015, sample SAMEA2737768) | human gut metagenome | biome: human gut; feature: human-associated habitat; material: faeces | place: China | collected 2012 ...
AGGGATGTACTTTTGAAAGTCCTACTTTTCCGCAAAGGTATGTATCATCAATCATTGCGTCTTCGCCGTAAAACGGTAAACCTGTTTTCGTTTTTTCATGTGCCACACCGTCAAATCCCCACATAAAATCCAAGTGCCATGTCGCACGTCTGAATTCTCCGTCCGTAATGACGTGATAGCCTAATTCTTTTTGTTTATTGATAAGTCTTTCGATTTCCTTATCTTCAACTGCTTTTAATTCGTCAGCCGAAATTTTTCCGTTTTCAAAACCCTCTCTTGCCGCTTTTAAATTTGCAGGTCTTAAAAAGCTGCCTACAAAGTCATATCTGAATGGTATTTGTTTGCTCATTTCTGTTACCTCCTGTGTTTTAATTTACATTAAGTATAACAGAAAATACGGAAATAGAAAAATATATATTATCATCATTTATCCATAGTTTTAATCTATGGATAAATGATTTTTCAATACATTCAAATATGAAACTCCGTATCGGCTAATAACAGAATTTTTTCGTGTTAAAATTCCGATACGCATACTGCAATCTGAATCTAACGGTTTTGAAATAATGTTTTCACCGTTTAATTCCGTATCTATAATACCCGAACAAACCGTAAAACCGTTAAGACCGATAAGCAGATTAAATAATGTTGCTCTGTCACGCACCATAATATTTTTAGAGAATTCCAGCGAACTCAAAAATTCCTCCGAAAAGTAAAATGAATTGTGTTTTCCCTGTTCAAACACCAAATACGGATACGGCATTAAGTCTTGAATTGTTATTTCCTCTTTGTTTGCAAGAGGGTGATTGTTTGATATGAAAACGTGCGGTTTTGCAATATATAATTCTTCAAAATTCAAGTCATTTTTATTAATAAGTTTGCTCAAAACTGCCTCATTATGCTCACTCAAATACAATATTCCTATTTCACTTCGTCCGACTGCCACATCATCTATAATTTCATACGTCTGTGTTTCACGCAAAATAAAGCTGTATGCGTCCGCATCATATTCCCTTATAACGTCCACAAACGCATTAACCGCAAATGAATAGTGCTGACATGAAACAGAAAATCTCGGTTTCTGATTTCTCTCACCTTTAAAATGCTCCGTCATAACGTCCGTCTGCTCCAAAATCTGACGTGCATATGAAAGCAATGTTTCTCCGTCCCTTGTAAGCTCTACGCCCTTATTAGAACGAATGAATGCCGTTATTCCCATTTCTTCTTCAATATTGTGAATTGCAGAGGTAAGGCTCGGCTGTGCTATAAATAACTTTTCAGCCGCCTCCGTTATATTACCGCACTCTGCTACCGTTACTATGTATTTTAATTGTTGCAGTGTCATTGTATATCCCTCATTCTATACTGAATATGTTTATTATATCATATTCACGTAAAAATACAATAAGAGTCTATCATAAAGATAAACTCTTATTAAAACCATTATTTATATAATCTCATAAATACCGATGCGGCTTGTGCTCTTGTTGTACCGGCTTTAGGATTAAAGTTTCCGTTTTCGTCACCTGTCATTATTCCTGCACAATATGCCCATTTAACAGAATCAATCGCATACTCAGCAATATCTTTTACATCAGAATATGTAATTTCATCACTGTCTGAATTATATCCCTTAGTTTTTGCATAGCGATATAATATAACTGCCATTTGTTCACGAGTTATATCGCTGTTAGGATCAAATTCCGTTTCTGTTTTACCGCTTATAATATCATTGTTATAAGCCCATAAAACAGCTTTAGCATACCAAGAATCATCAGATACATCACTGAAATTCAATTCACCATCTGCTGTTGGTTCATTTTCTATACGATACAATGCCGAAACGAACATTGCACGGGTTAATGTAATGTCAGGAGCAAATTCACTGTCGCTTACACCTGTCATAAAACCTTTGTCATACGCATATTTGACAGCTTGATAGAACCACATATTTTCCGTTACATCAGTAAACCACACTGTTTGAGTAGTATCCTTTTCAGGTGCAGTCGTAGGTATAACAATAGGTGCTGTTGTCGGTTTTGCTGTTGATGTACTGCCACCCGAACCGGAACCACCGCTTTGAGGCTGTTTTGTGGCAGTCGGAGTGACTGTCGGAGTCGGTTTAGGTGTTGAATCTGTATCTTTTGCATCTAACCACCTATTATAAAGTGAACCGTCACCTGTTTTATCCGATTCACTCCAATCGGCAACTTCTTGACGGTAATCGTCAACGTAATGCCATACGATTTCTTCATCACCAATCAATTTATACTCATTCAAACCCAATGAAGGGTGACTGCCGTTTACAGTATACATCCAGCCGGAATATTTACCGTTTGTAAATTCACCGAGCCAATATCCTTCCGGTGATTGAATTGTACTGATATATCCGTTTTCCCAACCACGATATTTTAAGCCGTTATCGTCAAGTGCTTGTTTGAATACATCTCCCACTGTACTTCCTAATTTTACTTCATACTCTTTTTCAGGAATCCATGTTTGATATGTATTCTTCGTATCTTTTGTCAAGACAAAGTCACTTCCAAGATTTTCTTCGCCGATAAGTCTGAAACTTACATTTATCTTTTCAACATTATCAGGATTTTCTTCTACATTCATCAATACAGCCACATATGTATAAGGACTTGATTTTGCATACAAATATGCCTGACCTATTCCATGTCCGACTGCAACGCCGTTTTCTATTGAAACAATGTTTTCGTCACTGCTCTTTACTTCTGAATTTGACGAAACATTTGCAGTACCGTTTACAATTATATCGCTGTTATCTACTTGCAAATTAACTGTTTCGGCAGAATATTTGTCTAATTCTGCTTTTGTGATTGCATTGATACCGTCAATATCACCTTTACAGCTATCGTTTGCATTATTTTTATCGTCACTCAACCAATAATTTTCGCAAACAACGCTGTTTATATCATAATTTGAATTAACATCACCCAAAACACCGTATTCGCTCTTTCCGCCATTGTAATTATATCTTGTATAACACTTACCGCTTTCGTCCTGATAATAGCCGCAGAGGCCTGCTGACGTTTTAGCTATTACAGTTCCGTAGTTATTTGAGAAATCAACAGCCGATTCCCCTAAAACTGTCGAACTGTAATTACGTCCGACAATACCGCCGGCATAGTTTTCACCGTTTACATCACCTGTATTTTCACAGAAATATACCAAGCCGTTTATAAGTTCACCGACTATACCACCGCCGTATGAACCTTGTGCTGTAATATTACCGCTGTTTTGACAATTTTTGATACCGCTTTTTTTATAACACCCTGACGCACGACCTGCAATACCGCCCGTCATACTTCCCGACACTTCTGCCGTATTAGCACAATTTTCTATTTTACCGCAGCTATAATTTTCAGCTACAATTCCTCCGACGTCATATTTACCGCTTATTGCACCGTTATTGACACATTCGGAAATTTCTCCGTTTACGGATAAGTCTGCATAATCATCAATAAACAATAGCGCCTGACCTTTGCCGTTTCTGTTTTCTATCGTAATACCGCCGACATTACCGCTGTTCGATAAGTCACCGTTATTTTCAGATTTTCTTATAGTACCGTAATTTTCTCCGACTATTCCCGACTTACTGTTACCGGCAGATGTCATATTGCTGTTATTCACACAACCTGTTACAATTCCATAATTTTCGCCGACTATTCCTGCAAGATATGTTACGTTTGAGGCGGTAAATCCGAAATCAGCACTGTTAGTACAATTTTCTATTGTACCAAGATTTATTCCGGCTAAAGCGGCAATTTTTCTTACGTTATTATGAGCGGTCAATCTATTAGTAGAATCTATATTAAGATTTTTAACAACACCATTCTTTCCTATGTATGAGAACAATCCGAAATAATTGTTTTCGGCATACAGAATCGCGTTCTTTACAGAAAAACCGTTTCCGTCAAACACACCTTCAAACGCACGATTCTTCTCGGACTCCCACCATTCTCCGTTATCATTTGACTTTAATCCATCCCAATAACCGATTGAACTAAATTCTTTGCTATCGCTTAAATCAATATCGCTTAAAAGTTTAAAGTATACACCTTTATATGAATTTCCGTCTGCAACGCTTTCCGAAAGAATGTTCATATCTTCCAACGATTTTATAATATACGGTTCTTCTTCCGTACCTTTACCGCTCCATTTAGGTTCTGAAACTTTTACGGAAACAGCACTTGATATTCCGCCAATTTCACATTTAACAGTTATATCCTTTGCATTGCCAAGCTTAGCGGAATCTATAATAATACTTGCATTTAGTGTCCCTACGCCATTTGTAATTGTAATATCGCCGCTTTGTTCAACTGTAACGGCACTGTTGTCACTGCTCCATTTTGCAGTTATATTTTTGTTTAAATTCTTACCGTATATCTTTGCTGTAAATGTATGAGAAGTATCTGTTTCAAGACTTTCGCCCGATGATACAAGATTTATCGAAATAATTTTGCTTTCCTTGTATTCGTTATTAAGTACCGGATATTTACTTCCAACATAAAATATCGGTGCTACTTCTACTGTTTTGCCGTCAACTTCTTGTTCTTTAACACACCACAAATCATACACAAATGCGTCGCTTTGCATATATTCGTCTGTTCTGCCTGTGGCAATATTCGTGTTTGTTGATGCATTTTCGCCATACGGCATTTTATCGCCGATAATTCTGTAATATAAATTTTCTGCCGATACACCGTTTGTAAATGCTCCGAATAATGTACCTGCTTTTTTTGCTTTTACTGTCCCCGTTGCGTAACAATTTGTCACTTTACTGCCGCTTAAAAGCTGTCCTACCAGTCCGCCGACATATTCATCTGCCAAAACAGCAGTATTTGAATAGCAATTTTCTATTTTAGTGTCCCTTGCTATACCGACAATACCGCCTCCAATATCTTCACCGCTCACAAGTCCGTCTACTCCAAGCAATGTAATTTCTGCATTTGCGGTATATCCGAATAATCCGCTTACTTTTTGATTTTCGGTATTTAGTTTTACTTCATATCCGTTACCGTTAAAATGACCCGAAAATGCTTTATCTTCCGCATTGCCTATTGAAATCCAATACTTTTCTGTTAAATCAATATTATTATTTAATTTAAAGTATGCGTCTTTATATGATTCACCTTTATTTACATTTTTCGCAAGTAATGCAAGTTCGGACGCTGTTTTTATAACATACGGATTTTCTTTACTTCCGTTTCCACTGTCAAATGTTTCAGCCACACTGTCTGACCATTTTCCTTGTGATGAATATGACGGTATTTTCTCTTCAATTTTAGGTGTTGAAGCAGGTGTTACTGACGGTGTAGGTTTTGTTGATGTGTCTATATCATCGGAACCGTTTACCTCCCATGCCAAAACAGGGAATTTATCCGATTTCACAAACGCACTGCCTAAAATTTCAGTCATATCTGCAAGCTGATTTTCTGTTTTCACTTCAAGTCCCGTACCCGAATTTTCCGCATACGGCATAGGTGCGGTATCTTTAAGGAAATAGCAGTTTTTAACCGAATATCCGCTTACTGTATATCCAAGTATTCCGCCGTTGGTATTGTTTTGCGATGAAATTTTACCACTGTTATATGAATTTGAAATATCACAGTTGTATGATTTACCAGAAATACCACCCGAATATGCTGACGCACTTACTTCACCGCTGTTATAACAACTGTCAAGAAGTATACTGCCCTCGTAATTGTAACCGACAATACCGCCGGCATATCCGCCGGTTGCAGTTACAGTGGCTTTATTAGTACATTCTTTTACAGTTCCCGAATTGTAAGCAGAAATACCGCCAACTTCGTCCTTACCTGTAATAGTTCCCTTATTCTCACACTGAGTTATAACACAGCTTATTACTGTTTTATTAACCGCACCGTTATAACCTACTATACCGCCGACTCTGTTTTCGCCTTTTATTTCGGCATAGTTGATACAATGAGATATTAAACCGTAGTTCACGGCACATATACCTGCCGCAATTCCATATGTATCATTCGTGTTTTCTATATTTCCGTATACATAAAGATTTTTTATTACAGCATTTTCTTCCGTAACTCCGAAAAGTGCCGAAAGATAGCTGCCCGAAGATATATTTATTCCCCTTAGACTGTAATCTTGACCGTTAAAATTACCGTTAAAAGCATTGCCTTGGTATTTATTTGATATGTATTTATCGGATACACCTATCGGCGTCCATTCCTTGCCTGATAGGTCTATATCATTTTTCAAGACAAAATACTTGTCTGACATATCATTGCCCTTTTCTACTTCATACGAAAGCAAAGCGAGTTCTTCTGCATTTGCAATAATATACGGATTATCTTTATCACCGTTACCGCCGTCAAATTCTTCTGCGCGATAATCTATCCAGTAATTTGACGTATACGTTACAATCTGCTTTTCAATTCCGTTTACCGAAATTTTAAGCGTCTTTTCGGCATTTACTTTGTCAAATGTGATGTCTATGGCTGTTTTTTCGTCTGATATGTATTGAGATAACTGAACATTTTTAAGTTCGACCTCTTTATCGTCAACAAATGATTTTATTTCAAAATCATTTAACGTAAGATTTGTTCCTACAAGTTTTTTGTTTAACAATACAGTTATCTTACCGTTTTCGATATTAATGCTTTCAATATCAAATGTTTCGTCTTCCCCTGTCGGCGCATTGCTCCAATCAATAACAGGAAGATTATCACTGTCTGTAAATGCGTCTGACAAATCACTTGCCGAAACAGTGTCAACGGCATATACCGTTCTTATATCACCGCCGTTTTCAAGTGCCACAAGTTTAGTGCTGTCACCTATGTTATACAAGTTATTTACTGTCGTATTTTTCATTGAACCGATTAGTTGATATTCCGTATGAGTATTCACTTCACCGCTGTTGTATGCATTTTCTATCGTACCGCCAAGCTTGTAGCCTACTAATCCGCTACTGTAATTGTAACCGATTACCTTACCGGTATTATATACGTTAGTTATGTCACACGCATAGTTGCAACCGATAATACCGCCGAAATAATTACCGTCTTCAGTACCTATTTGACCGTCATTATATGCTCTGTCAATCTTTCCGCATTCGCTTACACTTATATCCTTGCCAACAATTCCACCTACCGCAACTCCTCTTAAATAACTGTACATATCGTCATCTTTAAAAGGTGCAGATACATTTCCGTGGTTTGCGGCATATGTAATGTCGCCGTATGCAAGCTGACCGACAATTCCGCCTGCCTCTGCAAAGCTCTTGGAAGTAGCTGTAACCGTTCCGTTATTTGTAACATTTATAAGATTTCCGCTTACTCTGTTACTTCCCTTAAATTGAGCTCCAAGCTGACCTGTTATACCGCCCACATAAGCAAGACCTGTTATATCGGCGTTGTTTGTACAATTTATAATCAATCCGGCATTTATACCGGCGATTCCGCCGATATATTTTGCCGCATTAATGTATTCATTACCTTCAGCCTGTGCGTTTATTTGTCCGTTTACCGTAACATTTCTGACAGTTCCTTCTTTTCCTATAATTCCGAAAAGACCTTGACAATAAGTTTCGTAATGATTGTCGCCTTGCTTATTGTACTTTTTGGTTTCTATGAAAAGTCCGGAAATGCTGTGACCTTTTCCGTCAAATATACCGTTATATGCGGTGTCGTCATCTATACCGTAACCGTTATTATTGATATAATTATATCCGTTACCGATTGGTGTCCAATTTTGGTTTTCCAAGTCAATATCACTGTTTAATACTGCATTTGCTGTTCTGTCACCACCGTTTACTTTTTCGGCAAACCAAACCAAATCTTCCGCACTTTCAATCTGATAAGCACCGTTTATAAGTTCCGGTTTATCGCTTGCAAATGCAGTGAAATTTACAGGTACAAAACTCGCAAGCATACATAAAGACAACAATATACTTGTAAATTTATTTTTTACGCTCATTTTTTTCTCCAATCTTTATACTATTTTATACTTAAATCAAGAGTATTTGAAATAGGTGCCAATGATGATATATTTCCGTTCCATGTTAAAATCTTGATTGTATATTCATCAGCTGAATCGGCAGATATTTCTTTAAATTCAACTTGATTCTCATTACCGGGCTTTAAAGAAATTTCTTTAGGTTGTATTCCTATCAATTTGCCGTTTGAATCATATACGGCAGCCATAACACTTACTTTCTTTTCTTCTGTAAGATTACTGTTAAGTTTTACCGTTAATGTACCTGTTAGTTTTCCGTTTTCAACTTTTAATGTGTTTTGTTCTGTTGCAGATTGTACAGGTAAAGGTGTTGAAGTTACTGTTGGTGTCACTGTTGGCTCTGCTGTTGCCATTGGTGTCGCTGTTGGTGTTGCTGTTGGTGTTGCCGTCGGTGTCGCTGTTGGTGGTGTCGCTGTTGGCGTTGCTGTTGGTGTCGCTGTTGGTGTTGCTGTTGGTGTTGCCGTTGGTGTCGCTGTTGGTGTTGCTGTTGGTGTCGCTGTCGGTGTTGCTGTTGGTGTTGGTGTTGCTGTTGGCGCTTCTGTTGGTGTCGCTGTTGGTGTTGCTGTTGGTGTCGCTGTCGGTGTCGCTGTTGGTGTTGCTGTTGGTGTTGTTTTTGGTTCTTCGCTCGGTACCAATGCGTTAATCAGATTATCTTCAAGTTCTGTTTGCATATTTTCATCAAAGAAATTCTCTAAAGCCGCTTGATATGCCGATTCTGCTTTTTTAGCGGTCTTTGGATCAGTTGCCAATGTTTCATAATAATCTGCTACCGCACCTACAAGCACGTCCTCAGCCGGTGATGTTAGATCTGAATTCCATCCGCCTTCATTAAAAACTAATCTTAAAACATCTCCTCTTACGAGGCTAGCCGACTCATAGGTGTATGAACTCAATCCGTTACCCATAGCATCATTATATAATGCTGACGGATAATCAAACGAAACTTCTTTGACGGAATTATCTATTTTAAAATCACTGAAAAATCCACTGCTGTTTGTATACTTCAATAGTGTAGTTGTAGGAGTCCAATCACTCATACACTCACCGTTATTCATATAATAATCAAGTACATATCCTATTGCGTCTGCTGCACTCTGAAATCCACTTTCAAAAGTTTTAAATTCTCCGCTGTAATCATAAAATCCGTTTGTATAAATCTTAATCGGGGTCATATATATCTCTTTTGTAGTGTCTTCAGCAAAGTGTTCAATATCAAAATAGAAATAATCTCCCTCTCCGTCTGTATCAGCCTGTACAACAAACGTTACAACACTGAATAACATCGCTACTGCTACAATTAAACTTAATAATTTTTTCTTCATTAGTCTTTCACCTCATGTTTTATTTTTGACTTATTCTATAAGTCCGTATTTTATTTTAATTCTCTCAAGCTTTTCGAGCATAGGCTCTGCGGCAAAAAAGAGAAAAAACACTGTTGATACTGCGTGAATAAAATCAAACGGCATTCCCATTACGTATGATGACAGCACCATATTTATATTTATATTCGACTGCCACATTATAACAGACGCAGGATTCATTATTCCTCCGTATATAACAAATGTTGCTACAAAACCAAACACGCACATATCTGTTTTTGTCTTGCGTAAAATGCCTTTTTGAAACATTATTCCCGCCAAGAAACCTATAATTCCGAATGAAAACATTTGCCACGGTGTCCAAGGTCCTTGTCCGAAAAAGAAGTTTGATACAAATGCCGTAATTGCTCCGACAAGAAATCCTGTTTCACCGCCGAATGCCACACCCGAAATTATCACTATTGCCGCAACAGGCTTGAACTGCGGCAGCATAAAAAACGCAGTACGTCCCGCTACTCCTATTGCACACAATGCACTTATTATAACCAATTCCCTTGCTTTAGGTTTACGGTTTTCAAACGCAAATCCAAAAGGAATCATCGTTTCCAATATAATAAGCAAGCTTATAAAATAATATTTTTTATCGCCGAGATAATATATCCCGATAAAAATTGTAAGCGGAATAAGAAATAATATTAACAATGTTGCTATTTTTGTTCTTTTTGATATTTTTCTTTTGCTCTTTTCGTTCTGTATTAATTCTTTTCCGAGTTTTTTTCGCGGTATTAAATTAAACATTGCTACGGCAATAAATAATATACTTATCGTTTGTGCAACATAGTTCTTCCAATTATCGTAACGTCCGCAAAACAGGCATTGTGTCATCACAAATAAAATTACAAATACTATCCCTAATACAACATTGTGTACATTAAGTTTTTTATACTCTTTTTTGCCCTGCTTTATAACCGTTTTCTTTGGCAGTATATAATTCAGTTCATCATTCGTTTCAGTTAAATTTTCTGCTTCCCCCCCCAATGCTCTTATCATGTCTTTGTCTAATACAGCATTTTCGATTATACCGTCAGCCATACGTTTTGCCGAAGTGGTATAAAAATTATTTTCCGCAAAGAACTTTCTCGGAGGAGCTTCACTGACAATCTTACCGTCAAAAAACATCGCACATATATCAGCATATTCAGCACAAAATTCTATGTCATGTGTTACCATTAACACAGTCATACCGTTCTTTTGCAAACTTTTGAGTATCGTTGCAAGTTTTCGTTTAAAGCAAGCGTCAAGTCCCTTTGTCGGTTCATCAAGCACCAACAAATCAGGTTTTCTCAAAAGCATTTTTGCAAGTGCCACTCTCTGCTGTTCACCACCTGACAAATCGTAAGGGTGATTTTCAAGCAAATTATCAAGTTCACAAAGTTTTATTACATACTCAATCTCATTTTTCCTTTTTTCTTTTTCTGCGCATGCATGATATACGCAGGCTCTACTGCATCCACCATATCCACAGATGCCTTCTGTGTATGCATATGCAGCAGACGTGCTAAGGTATCTTTCATGTCCTCACGGCGGATAATTCCGTCAATCAGACCATGCTCTACCAGAAATTCTGCGCGCTGAAAGCCTTCCGGCAGTTTCTGTCCGATAGTCTGCTCAATGACACGGGGACCGGCAAATCCTACCAGCGCCCCCGGCTCTGCCAGAATAATATCACCTAACATGGCAAAACTTGCTGTCACACCACCGGTG
>ERZ773228.4190-NODE-4190-length-11103-cov-18.594044_pt1 | contig 11103 bp, 5 predicted proteins | sample MGYA00580524_ERZ773228 | MGnify/ENA primary metagenome ERZ773228 (study PRJEB29015, sample SAMEA2737768) | human gut metagenome | biome: human gut; feature: human-associated habitat; material: faeces | place: China | collected 2012 ...
CAAGCTGACACTGGGAGAACGGCTCAAAGACCTGCGTGTGGAGCGGAATCTGAAGCTGGAAACGCTGGCAGAGCAGACGGGTCTGTCCAAATCGGCACTGTCGAAATATGAGAGCGACGATGTGACCGACCTCAGCATTTATGCGGTGACAACGCTGGCTGAGTTCTATGGCGTGACCACGGACTACCTGCTGGGGGTGACGGAAAACAAAAAACGCCCAGATGCAGTCCTTTCGGACTTGCATCTGAGCGATGGCGCAGTGGACGTATTAAGGAATGGAAAATTCAATCATCGGCTGCTGTGTGAGCTGATCGTGCATGAGAATTTCCGGCGGTTCATGACCGATCTGGAGATCTATGTGGACGGATATGTCAGCGCAAACATTCAAAACCTCAATGCTGGTCTGGAAGCGACCCGGCAAATGCTGAAAAAGAAGTATGCAGCAGATGAAAATGATCTGTACATGAGCACCTTGAAGCTGGGGCAGATTGATGAAGATGAGTACTTTGGTCGGGTCTTGTATGACGAGTTGGTGGCTATCCTGAAGAACATCAAGACGGAACACCGCAAGGACAAGACCACTTCGGATGGTTCAATGATCGACAACCTGATGAAGGAACTGGATGATGCACAGAAACTTGAAGGGTCTGCGGATGAAAAGAAGATCCGAACGGCATTGAAGGCGATCGGCATCAACTACGATAAGCTGACAGAAGATGAAAGAAAGCTGATAAAGAAGATTCTTTATAAAACGGCAATGCTAAAACCGGGGACACTTGCAGGCAACCGGGGCAAGCACAGACGCTGATCATTTGCCCTGCATCTCATAGGAGAAACGCTGCTGCGGCAGGACGGGAGAACGTACACCATTGGTTCCTTTGCAAGCCTGCGCTGGGTGGCAAAGATCGTCAACTGCCACGCACATCCGCGCATCCTTCTGCCACAGAACAGGTGCTTGCCGCATTTGCTCGCAGCCCCTTTTCCGCGTCAGCCGGAACCAAGGTGTAACACACTAGACTTTGCAAGCAAAGTCGTGTGCCAAAGGGATGCTGCGGCCCCTTTGGAAACCCAAGAGAAACGCCCATCAACTGCGCTGCTCGTCCTCGGCCAGTGCGCTGATCCGCTTGCCCATGGCCTTGACCAGCGGAACGACGAGCGCATTCCCCATGGTGAAATAGCGCGGTCGTTCCGGCATCCCGGCTGTCCAATCATCCGGGAAGCCGTTGAGCCGTTCGCATTCGATGAGTGTTAAAATGTGGGAGCATGAATGGTTGCCATTATAAGAGGTATTGGTTGTTTGACTTCTATTGTGGTATCATGATATGATAAGGCATAACTGAAATGTAGTGAAATTATGGCTATGCGAGACTTGTTAATCGTAAAAAATAGGCACTAGAATAAGCAATCCGAATAAGCGGATTATATATGAAACAAAACTATTAGTGCACGAGTAGCGCTATATGAGATTGCCTTTAATCTGCACGGTGTTTTATGTCTAGAAAGGAAAAGTTAATGGATAAGATAGAGGCATTATATTCTAAAACCCTCCCGTCTTCTCGAGCCGGATCGTTTTATAATACATTTCCATACCCAACTAAAATTTCACCGGAAGCGATTGCTGTTTATATAGCATGTACTACTGATCCAGGAGACATGGTTTTGGACGCTTTTGCCGGGAGTGGAAGTACAGGCATTGCGGCTCTTTTGTGCGAGCATCCAACCAAGCGTATGGAAAAGATAGCAAAAGAACTGAATGTGGCTCCAGTCTGGGGAGCACGAAATGCAGTGTTGTACGAAATAGGCACGTATGCTTCGTTTGCAATGGAAACAATCTTGAGTCGACTTTCTGGCACGGAATTTACGAATGCAGTTGATGACTTTCTGAAAAAAGCACAGACACTTATAGGGTGGCAGTACGAAACAAAGGATCCTTTTGGAAACATTGGAACGATTAGATATATTATTTGGTCGGAGATTTTAGTATGTCCTAACTGCGATTTGGAAATTCCGTATTTTGCGTATGGCACTTCACGTAATCCAGTTCAATTTAAAAATGAAATAATCTGCCCATGTTGCAAAAAGGTTCACTGCGTAGAAGAAATGCATTTTGCCACAGAAAAGCATTACGATCGCTTACTCCATAAGCAGGTATATAGAAAAAAAAGAATTCCGGCATGGATTTACGGAACAACCAATGGCTGCAATTGGGATCGGCAAGCGACAAAAGAAGATGAAGATTTCATTGCATTAATTGAAAACACTTGTGATGTGACTGATGCCCCGAAAGAAATTCAATGGGGGGAACTTCATCGCGCAGGATATCATTATGGCATCACACATTTGCACCATTTTTATACGGTCAGAAATTATATTGTGATGTCAAAATTGTGGGAGTTGGCCGAAACATATCCTGAAAAGGTTTCAAGAGCATTGAAATTATTGCTTTTGAGTTATAACGCAGCAAACTGTACTATGATGACCCGTGTGGTTGCAAAGAAGAATGCAAAAGATTTTATATTAACCAGTGCACAGAGTGGAGTATTATATATTAGCAAGTTGCCAGTAGAAAAAAATATTCTTTTGGGGATAAAGCGAAAAGCTAAACCCTTTGCTGAAACATATGAAGCGTTACAGAAATGCACAGGACAGGTCATATTACACAACAGCTCTAGCACAAAAATAGAAGAAGAAAACAATAGCATTGATTTTGTATTCACAGATCCTCCGTTTGGTGATTTTATTCCATATGCAGAAGTGAATCAAATCAATGAGTTGTGGCTTCCAAAGGTAACGGACCGTACGAATGAAGTGATAATTAGCGCATCGCAAGAGAAAAGCGTTTTGGGATATCAAGAGCTTCTAACTCAAGTATTTAGCGAAATCAATCGTGTGTTGAAACCAAGTCACTATGCATCTGTTGTGTTTCATGCGGCAAAAGCAAAAGTATGGGATGCTTTTAATGAAGCGATTGAAACCGCAGGGTTACAAATAATGCATACAAATATTTTAGATAAAACACAGGGAAGCTTTAAACAAGTTGTCTCCGATGGCTCTGTTCAGGGAGATCCTCTTTTCCTTCTTAAGAAAAGCTCTGAAAAAAAACAGACATCGCAATTAACAGATGGAGAAGTACTTTGCACATTGTTTGCTAACCATATGGATGATCCAGATTTTGATAATCGAAGATGCTTCTCACAATATGTTAATAGATGTTTGGAATTGGGAATAGGCGTAAAGATGGATGCTAAGCAAGTCTATGAATACTATAATTCTCGGAAAAGAGAAAAATAAAATGAAAAAGCCAAGTAATATGGTCTCTCATCAAAAACGGTTTGGTCAATATTTTTCCGGCGATAAAGTGGCAAGGCTGCTGTCACTATTGCTGCCGCAAGAATTACACTATAGTTCAATCATTGATCCGATGGCAGGTAAAGGAGATTTGCTTCAAGCGGTTCTTTCAAAAGCCATACCGGAAGCTAATATTCTTGGGGTAGAAATTGATAAACCTGTTTCTATAAAGTGCCAAGAGAGATTGCCGAAGGTAGATGTCTTGTGCGAAGATGTTTTTCAAAGCAGAGCGGTCATTACAGAAAAAGGGTGGGATCTAGTTATTGCAAATCCTCCATATGTACGCTATCAGCTTCAAAATGATGACAGTAGCATAATGCCAGCAAAAGATTCTATTCGGAGTAATTTGTATACTTTATTGAATCAGCTTCCGTATCTTAAGATAGAAGAAAAGAAAATGCTTATTCAAATTACAAAGAATTATTCAGGATTATCTGATATGGCAGTGCCATCGTGGATTCTTTGTGCCGCATTAGTCAAAATGGGTGGAGTTCTAGCAATGGTAGTGCCTGAAACGTGGCTGAATAGAGAATATGCAAAACCTATTCAATATCTTTTGATGAAGACTTTTAATGTGCTAGTCGTAGTAAGAGATGTAAATGCCTGTTGGTTTGATAATGCTTCGATTCGTACATGTCTAGTCGTAGCTAAAAAGAAAGATACTATTTCAATATCTGATATGGACGATGCGAAAACACGTTTTATTGATTTTAGCTCAAATCTTATAGGCGAAAATTCTTTAATTGAGCATTTATCGTGGAATGGTCATATTGGTGAAAAAGCACTTGTAAATCTGCTGCGCAGTGAATCAAATGTCTTAGGAGAAGGATTTGTAGCGGAAACTAGAAAAACGGCAGAGTTGTTTCCGTATATGCTTTCTGCTCAGTGCAAGCCAAAGTGGATTTTGGACGAAGATATCTATCAATCGAGTAACTGCATACGACTTCCATCGGAACTGAGTGGATTGTTGAAAAATGAAGCCAAACAAAGCTATATAACGCTTGGTGATTTGGGAGTTCACTGCGGTCAAGGATTACGCACAGGAGCAAATGAATTTTTTTATCTTAGAATTGTTGGCCAGACAGATAAAGCGTATTCATTGCAAACAAAAAAGTGGTTTGAGGACGGAAGAAAAATTGATGTTTCAAAGGAACTTGTGCTTCGATGCGTACAAAATCGTCGTCAAGTAAGTGGTGTAGTTGCGAATCCAGATACATTGGAAACTGGATTGTTATATATGCCGAACTATATGCGTACTCAAGACAGCATGGTTTGCACCTGTGATGCCAAAAAGCGCTACAAAAAATTACCCAATATATTGGATGATTATATTTATGCTGCAGAAAAGCAAAGAAATTCAAGAGGATTATCGTTTAGTGAATACAGTGCTGTAAAGCCAAATGAAAAAAAGTGTGGGTCACTATATGAACGGTTTTGGTATATGTTGCCGCAACTTACAAATAGACATCTGCCAAATCTTTGTATAACTCGTATTAGTTCAGCAGAAGCGGATTGTATTTATGTTCCACAATCTGAGGAAAATCATATTGTTGTGGATGCCAATTTTGTTACCTTATGGAGCGAGTCAAAAAGGACTGTAAACATTGGACTGGCACTTTTGAATTCGACATGGAGTAAATGTTATTTGGAGTTGCTTTGCACAGTAATGGGTGGTGGTGCACTTAAGATTGAAGCAAGTCACGTGGGTAAGATTCTGTTTCCTAAACTTAGTGATCAACAGCTTCAGCAACTGTCAGAGTGTGGGACACAGATCATTAGGGAAAAAAAGATTTCCCAAGAATTAAGAGCGAATATTGATAATATTGTATTGGAACCATTTGATGATATTGAAAATCTTATAAAACAAATCGATAACTTACTCCGAAGAAAACTTAATGAAAGAGGTGCCTAGTATGAATTATGATGAACTAAGAAACTTTGCTCATCAGGCTCAATCTATGATTTCTGCAGGAGCTGTTGAGGATCGTCTGCGGCATTATTTATCTTCTGAACTTTCTAGTATTTTTCCGGATTCTCCATGGTGGATTCAAGCACACATGGAAGGAACGGAAGTACATGTTCATTTTTCTGCAGGACAAAGAAATCGAGATGGCTTTGTTGATGCACTTGTCGGAAAAACAGCTATCGAATATGAAAAGAATCTGGCACTTCAATCTATATTTGATGAGGGATATTATCAAGTAAAAGAATATTGTGCTGCATTATATAATTTTGGTATTCCAGAAGCGGAAATTTTAGGAGTTCTTTCGGATACGGTTCGTTGGTATGGATATTCTGTTACAATTGTTGGAGACATAGAGAATGGACAGCTGTATGGTCCTGATAATATTGAACTGACTCAAGTTATAGCAGTTGATCTATCAAGGGAAACAGAAGAAGAATTTCAAAGATTTGAAGTATTTGTTGGACGTTTTTTGGATAGGTCAGAATCAAGACTGCTGAACGCTAATACATTGGTGGCGGATTTTGGCGTGGACAGTGTCTTTTATAACGACAATGTACATATATTTAGGAATATGGTCGTTAGAGCAATGGAAGAAAAGCCGGATTATGCAGAATTGATAAAACAAGTTTGGCAAAATTTTATTGCATATCTTGGCGTTTCTGATTATGGAAGATTTTCGGTTGAAACGTATATTAACGAATTTTATTTGGTTACCGTTGCTAAAGTTATTTGTGTCAATATTATGGCTGGAGAGCCAGTTATAAGCAATGTGAATGATATTGTGAAAATCCTAAACGGAGAATATTTTACAGGTCAGAATGTTTATAATCTTGTGGAGTATGATTATTTTGGTTGGCTCAATAATAGTCCTTATGCAGAACAAATTGTTGACAGTGTTTCCGAGATGCAAAGCAGACTCGTTGCGTATGATTTTTCTCGCATTGGGGACAATGACATTTTTGGCCGACTTTTGGCACAACTTGCCGACAAGGAACATCGACTGATGTTGGGACAAGAATTCACGCCGCATTGGATTGCGAGAGATATTGTGGAATATAACATGGCACAGCTAAATGATAGCAATCCTCGTATTGTAGATATGTGCTGTGGTTCTGGAGTATTTCTTATTGAGTCAATTAAGGCGGTGAGAAAACAATATGATATTTTTCCGGAACGATATTCAACGGAAAAGGATAATATTGCATTTTCTTGTGTTATGGGATTTGACATTGATCCGTTAGCGGTTATGTTGGCAAAAGTCAACTGGGTCATGTCAATGAGAGATCTTTTTAGGGTTCATCATGGGGATATCATCGTTCCTATTTATCATGCGGATTCATTATTTGTTGCTACACCTATAACACATCACATGCCCAATACTGCTGATGATGCCTATGTTCTTCACTTTGATGATTATGAAGTGAATCTTCCGGCTTTTTTGCTGTCGCCAGAACATAGAAAAATATTTGACTCCTTTATGGCGAAAACGCATCGGTTGGCAATGGCTAGAGCAACTGAAGACGAGAACCAAATTACTTCCGAGGTTCTTGATGAATTGATCGATGCGGTTCAAACAGAAAGTGAAGAGATGCTTTCAGCTGAGAATAAACAAGCGCTCATATTGGCAGCACGACAACTTGTTGATGAATTGGAGCACCTTCAAAGAGAAGGACGTAATGGAATATGGTATTTTGTCATTTGTAATAGCTATCGTCCGGGACTTGTTGGTAGACAATTTAATTGTATTGTCTCCAATCCGCCTTGGATGGCAATGAGTAAATTAGTAGATAATCCATACAAAACTACTCTTCAAGAAATTGCACAGAGATACGATATTAAGCCGATGGGTGCGGCTCATCCGCATATGGAACTTGCAACGATATTTTTGCTGAGTGCAGTAGATCGCTATTTGGAAGATGGTGCATTGTGGAGTTGTGTTATGCCGGGAAGTCTTTTAAGTGGATTGAATCATGAGCCGCTGAGAAGCGAAAAATATCGTCTGTCTGATGCGGAACTACCTCTTCAAATCGATACAATATGGGAATTGCCGCAGAATACATTTAAAAACAAAGCTATTGTTCTTTCCGGTAAAAAAGATGCTTCCCCTTCTCCAAATGTTCTTAAGGGGCGTGTTTATGCAGATATTGGAACATATACAGAAGTTAATTATACCCTAAATCATCAAGGAAGACGAAGCGCGTGGACAAATAGAGGACATGATGTAGAAGTTGAAGACATTTTAGGTGGTAATGGGTTGAAGTTTAACCAAGGATGTGATTTGTTTCCTCGGAGTGCTCTTTTCCATGAATTTGTGAGACGTCCAAATGGGAATTGGGATATTTCACCGATTGAGAGGACAAGTGATTTGTGGTATCTTGTAAATGATCAAAAGAAAGCTAGCTGTAATGGCCTTATTGCAGAAAATGTTGATAAAAATTATATTTTTGATGCATTTATTTCTAAACAGCTTTCACCATTCTATATGGCTAATCCAGCTAAGGTTTTGATACCGGGGAAAAAGATGAATGGGCAATGGAAAACACTCTCTGCTACAGACAGAGCTTTAATGAACGCGGGTACGTCCTATGTATTTAATCAAATTGAGGATGACCCCAAAACTCCGGAAACCCTAGAAAAGTATTTGAAAGACGCTATCAATATTTATGGAAAACTCGAAAAGCAAAATTTTGCAACTAGAGATTGGCTAGTTTTATCAAATGCTGGTGGGTCAAATCCCTGTGCTGCATATATCTCGCTTGAGGCAGTTGACCGCGCTCGAATTATAATTGACCAGACACTATATTGGTATCTTGCGGAAAGCGAAGAAGAGGCAATCTATATTGTTGGCTTATTGAATAGTAGAGCAATGGCAGAGGCAATTGCGGATTTTCAACCAGAAGGAGGATTTGGTAAGCGGCATATCCATACATTACCATATAAAATAATTCCAAAATTTAACGGTGAAGAAGCTGCCCATAGCGATGTAGTCGTGAAAACGAGAAAGCTAATACATGAATGGGCAGAAGCGTGCAGGAATGAAGAGTACGCATATTTGCTCCAACCTAATAGTGGCGGCCTTAACAGAAGAAGAAAACGGCAGCAGTCAAAAATAAAAAACCTTGGTGGATATGTGGAGTATGAAGTGGCTTGTCAGCTGATATTTGGATAAGAGGTAAATATTGATGCTGAATATTAATAATAAGCCATGGGATAAGCTTCGATCTATCGATGTCAGAAAATATTTAGACAATCCAGATAGCTGTGAGAATTTTTTCTTTGAGTATAAGGAAGATAAGGAAAGCCCTCAAAAACTTGCAAAAGAGATTTCGGCATTTGCAAACACCTATGGGGGATATGTCTTTTTGGGCGTCGATGATGATAAAAATGTTTTAGGTTGCGTTGAATGGACGGAACAACGAATTCATGTAACGATACATGATAACCTTACACCAATGCCCAATTTTGATGTGAAACGATTTGTTCTGAAAGGAAAAAAGATTTTTGTCATCAAGGTAGAAGAAGGGGTTATTCCTCCGTATATGACTAATGATGGCAAAATGTATGAACGCATTTCATCTGGCTCTTTTCCCGTATCAAAATCGGCAAAGTCACAAAAAGTAGAAAGAACGCAAAGTATTAAAGATTTGTCTGCACTTAACCAATTGTATGAGAAACGCAAGGACCAGATAAGGCGTATAAAAGATAAAATAGAGCTTCCGGAAATTAGAATTGAGAACAGTGTCCATTCTAAGCTTTTTGCATATCTTGACTTTGGATTTTCAATGGTGACAACTGATATTTCTAGAACGCGTGACAAGTTTAATAAGGCTGATTTAGAAAAAATCGGAAAATATCTGCGATCCTTTAACTCGGGATTCGGTATTTCTTTCATAGGAGATTCTTACTTGTTCAGTTTTGGAACCCTTGTTTCTAAAGATACAAGGGGAAAACACATTCCAGCGGAAAATGGATATCATAATTTTATGGAGGTTATGTATGACGGGAGTGTTTGCGGGAGAATTCTCTTAACAGGGGAAGAAAATGATGAGTGCATTGACGTTAAAGTTGTATTTGCACTGATGAATGAAATATATCCTACAGTGTATTCTATGATTTTTGGAGAGAAATTCTATAAAACATTTGTTCATGCGAACCAGTATGAAAAATTGACGGTAGTTAAACAGTTTGTTCCAATTTATGATATGAGTGTTTCTGACTCGCTTGAAGTAAGAGAAAGGTATAAACGTTACCTTCCAGAACATAGGAAAAAATACGGAAACAATATAATAATTATTGGTGGGCGTTTGCCACGGAATGATTACTTGATAATAGATAGACGCTTTTTTGATAAAGGTAATATCAAGTATAATTCAGAAAATCTCTATCGCGAACTGTTTTACTCTAGTTATAAAAGTTTGGGATATATTGATTCACCAAATGATTTGAAGGTTGATAGCGAAAAGAATGAATGAATATATTTATCTTACAGCTAAGATGAGAATAGTGGCATTGGCTGACTATCGAAGGTGATGAAGCGGCAGGCTGGTTCAGCATCAGTCGTTTGTGGAGCCAGGCTATGGGTTGTGCGAATACCACAAGCCGAATAGATTCAGCGAGTCGAAAGAAAACACAAAGCGCCCGCCCACTGTACTCTTTCCACAGAAGGGCGGGCATTATTTATATGGTAAATGATTGGTTATGCTGATATTTTGGGATTTACGCTGAAAATACGCTGACTTGGCATGGTTTACGCTGAATTTACGCTGAAAAACGCGCAATCGCGCGAACAAAGCGCGAATAAATCCGGCTGACCGCGAATAAACCGCGAACAAAGATCGCACGGGCGTGCATTCTTCATGCGTGGGAAGGTGCAACGTGAAAGTTGGAACTTGTAAAAATAAACTGTAATACGATTGAATTTCAGAAAAGTGGAATCGCACGCTGGAATGTACGCGTGCAATGGTGCCTGAATAAAAGTCAGCGATAAAAACGCGCGCCGCGCGATTAGCGGTTTTGCCGCGCGTTTTCTAAGGCTCAATCCTCCAGCCTGCCATGGTCACACCCCAGCGACAGGTAATGCTCCATCTCCCCTCTCAGCACCATCTGTGCATACTCCAAAGGCTTATTATACAGCAGCCAGTCCAGCTCTGCCCGCTGTGCCGGGGTGTTGCCGTACTCGTCCTCCACGGCGATGCAGTCGATGGCAAGGGTGGTGCCATCCTCGAACCGGGCTTCCACCCGGTTGGTGTCCATGTTGTAGCGGCAGGAAAGCAATTTTGTCATAATAGTATCCTCCAAAACTTGATTTTTGGTGTGCGGTCACTCAAACCAATGCCGTCAAGTCGTTGTCGGATGAATCTGGATTTCATTTGTCTGAGAGTAAGTGCACGGTTTCTGCACGGTTTTTGCACGGTTTCAAAACGTGCAAAGGGTGCAAATCGTTGCAAAATCGGACAAAGGATGCAGAAACTCGAAGTTCAAAATCTGCGATGTATCGCAAAGAAATAACGTTGATACGTAACTTCCAAAAATTGAGGAAATCGCCCGGCGTGCGCTACGAATCAGTAGGCCGGGGGTTCGAGTCCCTTCCATCGCACCAAACCATGAAAATCCGAACCTTTTCTCGATAGGAGAAGGGTTCGGATTTTTTGTTTTCTTCGGAAATGAAAATTCAGGCTCTTCCCTGACGGCTGTGTGTCCGAAACCTTATCAGAAAAAAGACCGTGTCACAAAGGTCACAACTGTAAAGGTGCCGTAAGGCAGAAAGGACACAAACATGAAGTACGATG
>ERZ773228.4193-NODE-4193-length-11101-cov-3.605196_pt1 | contig 11101 bp, 8 predicted proteins | sample MGYA00580524_ERZ773228 | MGnify/ENA primary metagenome ERZ773228 (study PRJEB29015, sample SAMEA2737768) | human gut metagenome | biome: human gut; feature: human-associated habitat; material: faeces | place: China | collected 2012 ...
GAATGCGTAAGATTATTTCCTCAATATCACTCGGATATACGTTGTATCCGCCTCTTATTACCATATCCTTGCAGCGTCCGACTATGCTTATATTTTCCTTATCGTAGTATTTAGCGAGGTCGCCCGTATAAAGCCAGCCATCCTTATCCATTATTTCATTTGTTTTTTCTTCATTCTTGTAATAGCCTGCCATTACATAGCCTCTGATTGCAAGCTCGCCGATTTCACCATGAGCAACAGGATTTCTTTCTTCGTCCACAATTTTTATCTCCACACCGGGAATCGGACGTCCTACAGTATTAAGACGCACATCTTCGGGGTCGTCATAGCGTGTCATTGTAACAACACTTGTGCCTTCTATAAGTCCGTACGCATTAAGCAAATGGCAGTGTATTCTTTCCTCAATTCTGCGTGCAAGCTCAGGACTGCAAAGTGAGCCTGAAACTACAATCTTTTTAAGTCCGCTGAAATCCGCAAAGTTAATGATTCTGCTGTTAAGCAGCATAGTCCACATAGTTGGCTGAGTGTGGAAAATGGTTTCATTTTTCTTTGAGATTTCTTTAAGAATATCATTTGTATTAAAGCTTGATATCATCTTAAAGCGTGAACCGATAGAAAAATTGATAAGCAGACTGAGAAATCCCTGTGCTGAATAAAGAGGAGCAATTGAGAACGATTCGTCATCTGAATCTGTCCATACCTGCTGAGTATAGAGCGAAATTTTGGCTATATCAACATGGCGGAGCATTACGCCCTTTGGTGTTCCTGTCGTGCCTGATGTATAAGAAATCATTGCAACATCTTCGGGAGCAATATTGTCGGGAAGTTCCTGAAATTCGGTTGAGCATAAGGAATCAAATTCAGATATGCCATCATCATTTGCATCACAATAAATCACTTTTTTTATACTGTAGCCATCAGCTGATAATTTTTCTTTTATGTCGGAGAATTTAAGCTTTCCTGAGCGTTCACGGGCAATAAAATATTCAGCTTCACTGTCTTTGATAACAGTTACAGCTTCTGACGGATTCCATCTTGTATTTATAGGAATTGGTACAGCACCTATATAAAACAGTGCAAAGTATGAAAGAATGTATTCAATGCAGTTATCCAGTATAATAACTGTATGAGTACCTTTGTTTATTCCTTTTTCAATAAAGCCTGCCGCAAGACCTTTTACCTTGTCTGAAATTTCCTTGTATGTATATGTTGTATCATCAAATGTAAGAGCGTCCTTTGACATATCACGAGAGCAAATATCATCAAAAAGCTTTCTTAATGTCATCTTATTTATGCCATTCATGTTATTAATGGTATCTGCAATCATAATCGGAGAGTCAAAAAGCTTGAGGTCAAGCTCCTCAAGGTCAAATTCCAAACCGAATTCTGATTCAAGCTCAAAAATGAGATTTACAAGGTCAAATGAAGTAAGCAAGCCGCTTTGTGTAAATGAAATGGTTGCGGGTACTTCTTCAATATCGGGGAACATTCCCTTTATCAGTTTAATAATATCATTTTCCGTAACTAACTTTATCATACATACCTCCTAATTAAAGATACAGTGAGATAAGTGCCATACTTACTCCGTTGCCGAATCCGAATATTACCAGCTGCTGACCGCTTCCAAGTTTCAGTTTTCCGTTTTCAAGGTTTTGTGCAATAGCAAGAGGGATTGATGAACAGCCGATATTTCCATGATTTCCGATAAGGTCAACAGTACGTTCAACAGGGAGTCCGAGTATTTCGCAGGTTTTCAGTGTAAGATACTTTGTTATCTGGTGCGGAATGAATAAAGCGACATCATCAATCTTAATATCAAAGTCCTTTAAAGCCTTTGCATAAAATGCAGATGCCTTAGCAAAGTTGGTTTTAATCATTTGTCTTGTTTCGTTCTGGAAGTAAGTCATTTCAGGATTATGAGCATAGTGAGTTCCGCCGCCCCAGAGAATACCGTCATTCCAGAATTCAGATGATGTTTGGAATATGCTTTTCATTTTATCCTTTTCATCAACGATTTCCTTTGCTGAAACAATGAGTGCTCCGCCTGCGTCACCAAGAGAAAACGTTGCATTTGCATTTGCAATTTCTTCAGGAGTATCATAGTGCAGTTTAAGATAACGGCTAAGAATTTCACCGGAACAAAGCAGCACGTTCTTGGCTCTTCCTGTTTCAATATACATATTTGCGATTTCCATACCTGTCAGAAAAGCATTGCAGGCATTTTTGATGTCGTAGCAGTTTGCATTGCTGCACCCAAGGTCCTCACGAATTTTCATTGCAGTTGCAGGCTCAAGGAAATCAGATGTAATAGAGCAGAAAATAAGCAGGTCTATATCTTCGGGTTTGAGATTGGCGGATTCAAGAGCCATTTTGCTTGCTCTTACGGCATAATCCGATGAATCCTCATTATCCTCTGCAAATCCTCTTTCACTAACCCCGCTTAAAAGCTTTGACATTCCTTTTCTTATCCCGAACTTTTCAAACTCCATCATAGTTTCAAGTTCTTCGGTCGATACCTTTCTTTTCGGAACAGAATAACCTGCACCGACAATTTTTAATCCATACTTCACCATGTAACTTTCCTTTCATTCGATAGTTCACCCCACAAACCATGTAAGGTGCTGTCCTTTCATATCCCCGATTACTGCATATCCTTAAAGCAATACCACAAAAAACACGTCAAAAGACTTTGTACTTCATAAACCTGCTGATTTCCAGTCATATTACACATAACCTTCTCGCCGTATGACAGTATGCTTTCAAAAGTTCTATGCAATCTGACAAAAATATATCTACGTTTCTGCCGCACAAGCTTTATGCAGTGTTGCCTGAAATGAAGGGGAGTACAGCCAATAAGTTAGTTACGGCTAACTCGACTGCTTCAATATAGCGTCATGCATTTGCATAACGCTTGTTATGACAGGTTAAGGCATGCCGCACAAAATATGTCAAAAAATCCGTACTTCATAAAACTGCTGATTTCCCGTCATAAATATATTTTTGCATCTAGTTAGTATAAGCTAACTTATTGGCTTAAAATACAGCATCATGCAAAAGCATAATGCCGCAGCAACAATGACCTAACATTATTTACATGAGAATTATATCATAACTTCCATAAATTGTCAATACGGTGTTGCAGTGGTTTTCATACAGAAAAATGAGGTTTTATTTAGCTTATTTGCGATTATTATACTTCTTATGAAATATTATTTTAAAAATGAGTTAGTTGGGGGAATAATAGTACCGCACAAAGCACTTTGAACGGCTTTGTGCGGTATTGCTGTAAATTAATCAAAATTCTTGATTATACCGATTACATACTTCTGAACTGCAACAGCGTCCTGAGCGTTAACTCCGTTTCCGCTGCCCTGAACATCAGAATTTGCTACACCCTGTTCAGACATAGGATACTTGTTGTTGTCAATGAGGTAGCACTTAATGAGAACAGCGTCAGAAATATCTACTGAACCGTCACAGTTTGCATCTCCGAGAGTCTTAGCAGTAACTGAAGATGTTGTAGTTTCAGAAACAGCAGTAGTTGTTTTAGGCTGTGTAGTAGCTGTTGATGTCGGCTCAACAGGTGTTATGCCGTCAGTGATTGAATAGTATGCAGGCTTAGCCTTATAATCAGCGTCAAAGAGAAGCGGGCACTGTGACGCTCTCCAGCTTGAGTCGTCTGTTACACCCCAGAAAATTACAGCTGAAACTGAATCCTTATACTTAACGATAGCGTCCATGATATCGCTGTAATACTGAGCCTGCTTTTTAAGGCCTGCTTCTGATGTATCTGATGTAGTAACATCAAGCTCTGTTACCTGAATATCAAGACCTGTTGAAGCATACTTTTCAAGAGCCTTTTCATACATGCTTGCAGATGGGAAGTTTACATCAAGGTGTGACTGCATTCCGATACCGTCAATAAGACCTTTTTCCTTGAGGTCCATAGCCATATCATAAATAGCATTCATCTTACCCATGTATTCATTATAGTCGTTGTAGTAAAGCTTACAGCCTTCAGGAGCATACTTTCTTGCAAACTTGAAAGCATATTCAATGAATGAGTTGTCACCGAATACCTGTACCCATGCTGAATTGCCGTTTGTAACATTGTTAGAGCCTGCTGTACGAGGCTTGCCGTCGTCAGTCCATGCTTCGTTTACAACGTCCCATGCATAAACATTAAGGTCAGGATATTCCTCAGCAATGATTTCCATTACATTCTTGATGTAATTTTCCATACGTTCAATCATCTTGTCCTTGGAAACCCAATCGCCGTCATCAGAATATCCTTCCTTGAAGAACCAGTCTGGAGTCTGGCTGTGCCATACAAGACAATGTCCTCTTACAGGGATGTTGTTTTTCTGACAGTAATCAAGGAGAGGCTTTACGCTTGCAAGTGTAACCTGTGGGTTTGTATCATCGCCAGATTCTTCATACATTGCAAGGCTTGCCTTCTTATTCAGAACATAGTCAGGCTTTAATTCATTGCCGACTGTAAAGCAGCCGTCAAAGTGCTTGTCGATAAGAGCCATAAATGACTTTGATGAAAGGTTGCTTGGTGTTATAGCTGTACCAATATTAAAATATCCATTATACACATCCTTAAGAGAAGGTATGTCTTCAGGCTCAACAACAGGAGCTTCAGTAATTACAAAATCGTCAACATAAATATCAACACCTGAATCACTTGCCTCAAAATAGAGATACATATTTGTTGCATCTGCCGGGAAGCTGAACTTTACATTTTCATATTCAGACCAATCACTGCCGTCATTGTTTGCTGAAAGAATGTTGCCGTAATGAGTTTCACCCTCAGAGTCATCATACTGCATACTTAAAGTAAGTGTGCTGTACCATGTTGTTTTAGCATAAGCTGTAACAACATATTCCTCACCTGCATTGATAAGGTCATCAAGAGCAATCTGCGGACCATTCCAGCTTTTAGCTCTTGTGCTTACGCAAAGTGAATATGTACCGCCATGAGCCTGTGAATCAGTGATTTCAAGAGTTTCATCCTCGCCTCTTCTTGTAAAAGCGTTTTCGCCGTCCTCAAAATCTGCTGAAAAAATAACAGCAGGGTCAGCAGCTGTAACAGTCTGATTTAAAAAAGTTACAGGTACTGATGTGCAAAGCATTGCAGCACTTAACAGGCTTGCAGCTGCTTTTTTTGCAAACAAATTCTTCATAATTTTTTCCTCCCTAGAATATTGCTCTAATAATGCACTATATGTACATTATAACAATATTTTAGCAAATTTCACATAATTTGTCAATGTGCAATATGTTATAATATATTTAATATACAATTAACAAATTATTTCGTAAAGAAATAATTTTAAAAAAGTCAATTTTCCTCAAGTCAATTTTCCTCGTTTAATATTGTTAAATTTCTGTAAACATTTTTTCTTATTTAAACGCTTTCGTTTAAAAAAACAGCTTTTTCAGACTATTTATAGAGGGTATCTGCGGGCTCTCAATTCTAATAGTCGGAGGTAGTTATGCAAATTACAGCAAATGGGAAAAACATTAACACTTATCCATTTAAAAATCTCCTTATTCAAGGAGAAAAGTTCTCGGAAACAATAGTTTTTCTGGTGGACAGATTTCACAATGAAACAGACCTCGGTAAATGCTCTTTTCTGATACGGGGCGTTACAGAAAAGAACGAGGAGGCAGAACAGGTTCTTACAGTTTATGTCTTTGAAAAAAGCGTCGCTTTATTCTGGAACATCTCAGATAATTTTACTGTTACGGCAGGTCGGCTTCAGCTTGAAATCAAGGCTTTGCTTGCTGATAACAGCGGAACGGGGCAAAGGCTCATATTAAAATACAATATGGCTCCGATTTTCATAAAAGAATCGCCATTGGGAAACAATACGCCAATGCCTGACGTGAGGGAACAGGTGCTGAACGAAATTGATATGGCAGTTTCAGACGGGCTTAATCAAATTCAGCAGCTTATAGACAGCTTTGATATTTCCGAGGTTGAAGCCCGTCTTGACAATATGGAGGCTCAGCTTGCAGAGCTTACTGCACGTCCTAAGGTTGAACCGCTTACTCAACAGCAGTACAACCGAAAGGCTCACGAACCCAACGTTTTATATGTTATTGTACAGGAGTGATAATATGACAGGAACAGGAACACAAACAGATCCATATATAATCGAAAGCTTTGAGGACTTCCTTAATATAAGCGGAGGGGAAAATTCTTACTATAAGCTTGGAGTAAACATTGATGCAAATGATACTCCATATGCAGAGGGGTGGGAAGTGGTTCACCTCAACTGCTATTCTCTGGACGGTAACGGTCACTGCATAAGGAACATTTTTATAAACAGCGTATCAAAAAGCTATGCATTTATAAGAGATTCATCGGAGCTGCATATCAGTAATCTGAACATTGAAAATGCAGTAATAATGTCAAATGGTCAGGCATCGCTTTTTTACGGTTCAACGGCACAAGGAACGCCGTCCTTTACGGAGATAAAGTTATTTTTATCGAATGTAAACATTACTGCTGAACTCAGAACCGAAAAAGTATCATCACCAAGCACTTTCAGTGTTATAAGCGGAAATATTGCAGTTCAGATTAATGACAGTACGTTAAATACAAGAATTATAGCGGATTACAACTATAATTTCATAAATGGAAACTGCTTTAACTGTCATATCAGGCTTGACCTAACCTTTTTTGACAGTAGTTCATCATATACCGCTGTTAAAGGCAGTGCAAACAATACAATGATTACAGGAACAATAAATTATACGGGAGCGAGCAGCAGTGTAAGATTTGTCTTGGCTGATTATCTTAATAACAGCTATTTTGTTATTAAAAGTACAGGCATTACTTCCATGACCATTAAGAACTGTACATCTGTCTGCTTTTATGACCATGACGTGCTGGGATTAACGGTATCAATAGCAGGTTCAGGCAGCTCATTTCTGAAAAGTCTTACTACAGAGGAGTGCAAGGACGCAGATTATCTTACGTCAATCGGCTTTATCTGCGGAGGTGTTTAATTTGGACTGGATTATTGAAAGTGACAAAAATAACGGTTATCCGTATCATGCAGAGTTAAAGGACATTTACTTTGAACCTGTAAAAAGCATTCCATATCCGAGTGAGCTTTTTATTTTAAGCGGAAAGGGTGCATATCCGAAGCTTCAGCGGCTGAATTTTTTGTCAAGAATAGTTTTATTGCCGCAATATCCGACAGTACTTTTCAGGTGTTTGGGGGAAAGCATAAATGACGGTTATCCTGTACTTATGCATCTTTCAGATGTTGGAACAGAGGTACAGTCATCATTGTATATAAATGAGCAAAACGGCAGAGGACTGTATTATGGTGATGAGTTTCTGAACGTTGGAATATGTCAGGAGCAGAAAGTTTATAAGATAATTTACAGTAAATAGCTGAAAAATCGGATTTCCAAACAAATAATAAAACTGGGATTCCAAACACATTACCCCACTTTGGAATCCCGATTTTAAGCACACTAAATCCACAAAAACATAAAAAGGACTTACAAATATCTTTGAAAGTCCTTTTATTATATCTGTCATCTTTCTGACTTACTTTGACTTTTTGCTTTCAGCCTTTTTCTTTTCCTTTCTTTCAAGCCATGCAACCCATAATGTTGTCGATACAAAAAGTGAGGAGTATGCACCTGAAATAAGACCTGCTATAAGAGGTACTGAAAAACTGAGAAGTGATGTATATCCGCTTGCAAATACTACTATGGATACAACTACCATTGTTCCAAGTGTTGTAATAGTAGTTCTGATTGAACGTGTAAGTGACTGTGTACAGCCTGCATTTGCAAGCTCTCTGATTGATGCCTTAGGCATAAGTGCCTTGTCCTCTCTTATTCTGTCATAAATAACAATCGTATTGTTGATTGAATAACCGAGAATTGTAAGGATTACTGCCATAAAGTTTGAGTTGATTTCAAATCCGAGGAATACAAATGTAACGTAAACAACCAAAAGGTCGTGGAAAAGAGCCGCTACAGAGCAGACACCTGCCGGCAATCCGCCGATTTTCTTAAATCTTATTGCAACATATGCAATAATCAGAAGTGAAGCAAAAATTACCGCAACGATACACTTGATGAAAAACTCCTTACCTGTTGTAGGATTTACGTCATTTGAGTCATAAAGAGTTATGTTGTTGTCGGGATATGTCTTGTTAAGAGTTTCCATAAGCTCAGACTGCCTGTCAGCAGTAAGACCGTTCTTTGTTGTAAATGAAACTGTAAGGTTCTTTTCACCTGTACTAAGACTTTCGCCTGCACCAACCTTAACCTTTAGTCCAAGACTGTCTGAAATTGTTTTCTGAACGCTGTTTGTATCAATATCACCGTCATAAGTATATGTGATGATAGTACCGCCCTTAAATTCAATAGCAACATCAATTTTTAAAATCAATGTGCCGATTATTGCTGCAAGAACAAAAACTGCCGCAATAATTCCTACAAGCTTTTTTCTGCCACAGAAATTGTAAATCTTTTTTTCTTTGCTCATTTTTCTGTACCTCCATAAAGCTTCTTGTTTTTAAATACCTTGAACTTTGAAAGTGAGGTGAGCATAAGTCTGGAGCAGAATACGCCCATGAGGAAGTTAAGCACAATACCAACCATAAGTGTAAAGCCGAATGAGTAAATAACTCCCTCTGTAGTTGCACCGAATGGGAAGAAGAGGAAGTGGAGCAGCTTAGCAAAAATGCTTGTCGGAACTCCGAATGCACCCATAAGTACAATAGCAATTAAAATCATGGTAATGTTGCCGTCAAAGATTGCAGAGAAAGCTCTCTTATAGGCAGTTCTTAAAGCAGTATCAATGCTCTTGCCCGAATTGATTTCCTCTTTAATTCTTTCTGATGTAATAATATTAGCGTCAACACCCATGCCGACTGCAAGAATAATACCTGCAATACCCGGAATGGTCAGTGTAGAGCTGTGCATGAATGAGAACCAGCCTGATACTGCTGCAAGGCTTCCTGCAACCTGTCCGATAAGACCGATTACTGCAACAAAGCCGGGGAGTCTGTAAAGAACCAGCATATATACGGCTATTAATGCGAATGAAATAAGACCTGCAAGAATCATAGCGTCAAGAGAGCCTTGTCCCATTGTAGGTGATATGGTCTTGAAGCTTGAAGTTTCAAGCTTGAACGGCAATGCACCTGAATTAATCTTTACAGCAAGATTTTTTGATGAATCATATGTAAAGTTGCCTGAGATAACAGCCTCACCGTCTGAAAGCTGCTGATTTACAGTAGGAGCTGAAATTTTTTCGTTATCAAGCCAGATTGAAAGCGGAGTTGAAGTTCCTGCAAGCTGACCTGTTGCAGCTGCAAACTTTTCTTTTCCTGAATCGTTGAGTTTAAGCTGAACAACATATTCATATCCGCCGTTGCCGTCAGACTGCTGTCCGTTTGAAGCTGATGCAACGTCTGCACCTGTGATAACAACTTCACCTGTAGGGGTGATTGTTCCGTCCTCGGCAGTTTCATATTCCTCGCCGATACGGAATGTAAGCTCAGCAGTATCGCCAAGCTCCTTTACAGCAGCTTCAGGGTCGAAGTCGGTTTCGCCTGCCTGCCATGGAAAACGAACGATAATTCTATCGCTTTTTGTGTCGTTGTAAACTTCACTGTCGTTGATATTAAGTGAAGCAAGTCTGTCCTTGATTACATCTGTAGCTGTTTCAAGCTGTGTATCTGTAACATCAACGTCATCAGCAGGCTTGAATGTAACATCTACACCGCCCTGAATGTCAATGCCAAGACGAATGTCCTTAACGCCCTTGATATGTGTTGTAACGATATCGCCGTATTGTGTTCTGAAGCCGAAAACTGACGAAGCTGCAAACAACATAATCAATGTAAAGACAATGAAGAAAACAGGTTTTTTATTTTTTTTCACGGTCATGCCTCCTTGATAAAATGTGTCATACTGACAATTATACTTATTATATTACATATTCTTTAATAAGTCAAGTAGATTGCATGAAAATCACAAAAATCACAAAAAATAGTCTTTATCTTTCATAAATTGAACAGCCGCTTTACAGGAAATTTTCTAAAAAATATTGACTTTAGTATTTTCATGTGCTATAATTAATAAGTAAAGTGTGTGATTTTATATTGCACTGAAAATGCCGGTGTGATGGAATTGGCAGACGTGCTGGACTCAAAATCCAGTGGTAGCGATACCGTACCGGTTCGACCCCGGTCACCGGCACCAATAAAAAAGCCTGTAAACCTGTGAGTTTGCAGGCTTTTTTGTATGTTAACATGAATCAGTATTATAAAATTTTATGTGGTATTACCACAAACAAAAATCTCCGCTCTTTGTTCAGAGCGGAGATTTTATATTTACGCTGAAAATCGTACATTTCAGCTGTTTAATCAGAGTTTTGAATTAGTCCTGACCGTAAAGAGCTGTAAGTCTTGTAAGGTAGTCATATCTGTCCTTAGCATTTTCAACAGCAGCATCAAAGAGAGCCTCAGCTCTTTCAGGATTCTGACGAGCAAGAGCGTTGTAACGAACCTCGCCCATGAGGAAGTTCTTGTATTCCTCAGTATTAGGAGCCTTAGAATCAAGGCTGAATGGATTCTTGCCTTCCTTCTTAAGAGCAGGATTGTATCTGTAAAGGTGCCAGTAACCAGCCTCAACAGCCTTCTTTTCTTCTGCCTGAGCAGTTGCCATACCTGTCTTGATACCATGGTTGATACATGGAGCGTAAGCAATAATGATTGACGGACCGTCATAAGCCTCAGCCTCAGCAAATGCCTTGATACACTGATTCATGTTAGCACCCATAGCAACGTGAGCAACGTAAACATAGCCATAGCTCATAGCGATGCCTGAAAGGTCCTTCTTCTTAACAACCTTACCTGCTGCAGCGAACTGAGCAATAGCACCTGTAGGAGTTGACTTAGAAGCCTGACCGCCTGTATTTGAGTAAACTTCTGTATCGAATACGAGAACGTTTACATTCTTGCCTGAAGCGAGAACGTGGTCAAGACCGCCGAAACCGATATCGTAAGCCCAGCCGTCACCGCCGAAGATCCACTGTGACTTCTTGCGGAGG
>ERZ773228.4206-NODE-4206-length-11083-cov-3.914218_pt1 | contig 11083 bp, 8 predicted proteins | sample MGYA00580524_ERZ773228 | MGnify/ENA primary metagenome ERZ773228 (study PRJEB29015, sample SAMEA2737768) | human gut metagenome | biome: human gut; feature: human-associated habitat; material: faeces | place: China | collected 2012 ...
GATCGAGGCGCAGTAGTTGGCCATCGACGTTTCGTCGTTCTTGTAGATGAAGTGGCCGTTGAGCAGACGCAGGTATTTGTCCGACAGCTCCTTGCCGTACATCTCCTTGATGCGGTCGGTCAGCAGACGGCGGTTCAGGCGGATGAAGTTCCGCTTCGGGAGTTCGCCGATCAGCGTGGCGATGTTCTTGTTCTCGACGTTGGCGTTGGCGTCGTATTTCGACCCTGTCGCGGGGTTCTTCGCGTCGCAGTAGTTGATCAGGAATTCGAGTTTCTCGCGGTCTTCGCGGTCCTCGGAGTGCTTCTGGCGGTAGAGCATGTAGCTCTTGGCCACGGCGAAATAACGCTCGGCCATCAGGGCCACCTCCACCTGGTTCTGAATCTCCTCGACCGACATGCCGTCCGAGACGCGGACGCGGCTCAACACCGACGTGAGGTCGTCGTCCGTGGCGTAGCCGCCCACCGAGAGGAACGCCTTGCTGATCGCGCGTTTGATCTTTTCGACCGAGAACGGCGCCCGTTTGCCGTCGCGTTTGACGATGTAAATTTCCGAAATGCCCATATTTATCCCATATTTGTTGTGTGCCTGTGCGGTGCGAAACCCCGTTCTCTTCTGCTGCGGCCGCAGAAAAGGGCGGAATTCCCTCGAAAAACATGTTCGGTATAAAAAGGTCCGGGTATCGCCCTAAATCCCGAAGGCGGCCACCCTTCCCGGCAAGGCAGGTCTTCTGACTCGCCCCTTCCGCACGCCTTCCCGTCCCGGGGGACAGTGGCTAAAGAGTGTGCGGAACGCAACGGGGCTTACAGCTACGGGAATAGTCCCTGATTTTCACAGGAGTTCCCTTTTGATCTCGTGCCGACAGCCGTCGGCGGAGAACCTTGCACGAAAGCAAATATAGGGATAGTTCTCCGGAAAGGAAACATGCTTCGGGGCTTTTAATGAACATTTTGTGAACAAACGCGCGCGCCGGCACGCCCCGGGCGGATGGCTCCGTTCCGCCGCGGGCAAAAAAAAGACATCCCCAAGGAACGGGGATGTCTTCCACGGGACGTGCCGCTTCCGCTATTTGTCCAGATCGACCAACTCGTACTGCCGGCTGCCGATGCCGATGGCCTCGGCGTGTTCGAGCGTGTGGATGCCGTGGCGCGACTCCATGCGTTCGATCAGATGGACCTTGCCCTCGTCGGGCGAGGCGTACACCAGGTCGACGCACGCCTGGTCCAGCGCCACGGGGTCCAGCGAGGCGAGGATGCCGATGTCGCCCATGCGGGGCGGTTCGGGATGCGCGTCGCAGTCGCAGTCCACCGAGAGGTTGTTCATAACGCTGATGTAGAGAATCCGTTCGCCGCAATGGGCGGCGATCGCTTTGGCCGCTTCGGCCATCGACTCCAGAAAATCGTCCTGCGCGGGCAGGCTGCTCCACAGTTTCTCGGTGTCCTCGGTCTTTCCGGCCGAGTGAATCCACGCTTTTCCGGCCGACGAGGCGATGCCGATGGAGATGTTCTTGATCGCGCCGCCGAATCCGCCCATCGCGTGCCCCTTGAAATGCGAAAGAACCACCACGAAATCGTACTCCGGGAAGTGAGAGCCTACGATGTCGTATTTGAGGTGCCTGCCGCCCTCGACGGGCAGGCGCACTTCGCCCTCGGCGTCCATGATGTCCACCGGAGCGATGGCCGTGAACCCGTGGTCGGCGGCGGCTTTCAGGTGGTCTTCGGTCTTGGCGCGTCCGCCGCCGTAGGCCGTGTTGCACTCGACGATCGTGCCCTTCACCGACTTCACCAGATCGCCGATCAGGGCCGGTTGCAGGAAATTGTTGCCTCCCGGCTCTCCGGTCGAGAGTTTCACGGCGACCTTCTTCCCTTCGGCCTTCCGGCCCAGGGCCTCGTAGACGGCTTTCATTCCCGCGGGCGAGATGTCGCGGGTCATGTAGACTTTGGCGGGAGCCGCCTCCGCCGCCTTTTTGTCGTTGCCCGACGCACAGCCGGAACCTGCGGCCGCGAAATGCAAAACAAAGGAGATCATACAGATTTTTTTCATCATGGCTATTTGCGTATTACGTACTTTATAAAGAGGTATCCGCCGAACACCTGCAATAACATGCCGGGAATCCCGATCCGGAAATCCTGCACGGCGGCCGTGAAGCTGCCCGTCAAGGCCCATTCCCCGGCCGATCCGACGATCTGGTAGAACAGCACGACGGCGGCGAGCAGCGCCACCGACACGCGGTTGAAACGCCGGGCCGCATACCCTGCCGCTCCGGCCAGCAGCGCCGATTTCGCGAGGATCGCCGGCAGCGCCGTGACGGCGGGCATCCCGAACAGCGCGGCGTTCACGAGCGGCGAAGCGAGGGCTGTCAGCAGTCCCGTGCGCCAGCCGTATTTGTAGGCGCCGACGAGCGTGAAGAAGTAGATCGGCAGCATCGTGGGACCTCCCAGCTGCACGAGGTGGCACAACTGCGGCAGGACGATATTGCCCGCCGCGAACAGGGCTGCCGCGAGGTATGTACGCGTCTCCCGGTAGCCGGTCGAATAGAGTGTTACAGAGGATGTTTTCATGGTTATTTCAATTAAAGGTTTAACTTCAGTCCGCCGAAGACCGTCGCCCGGGGCATCGGGTATCCGGCATTGATCTCATAACGTTCGGCCAGCAGGTTTTCGCCCCGGACGAAGATCGTCAGCAAACGGTTTACGCGCAGCGACGCGCGCAGGTTCCAGAGCACGAATCCCGCTTCCCGGACTTCCGGATCGGGAGCCGCCGCCGTGTAAAGCCCTGCGATGTACTGCACGCCCGTCGACACCGACCAGCGGCCCTTCCCGAAATCGCCTCCGGCGTAGAGTTTGTGTTCGGGGGACGCCGGCACGGGATACTCCATCCGGAGCCAGCTGTAATTGGCATTGACGCTCCATCCCCCGCCGATGCGCCATGCGGCGTCGGCCTCTGCGCCCCAGTTTTCGATCCGGGCCTGGTTGAGCAGGATGTTGCGGCCGTCTGCCCTGCCGCGCCGGATGATGTCCTCGCCCTCGATATAAAAGAGGTTGACGCCGTACGACACGCTTCCTCCGGCCAGCCGCTGGGTCCACGAAAGTTCGTAGTTCCACAGCCGTTCGGGCTTCAGATCGGGATTCTTCACCCCGAACATGTAGAGTTCGCGGAGCACCGGGTTGCGGAAGCCCTTGCTCACCATCGCCTTCAGCGCTCCGTCGCGTGCGGCCCGCAGCGAGATGCCCGCCTGCGGAACCCACTCCGTGCCGGTGCGGGTGTGGTGGTCGATACGCACCCCGGCGTCGACGGTGAGGCGTCCCAGCGACTGCCGGAAATCGGCGTATCCGGCGATTTCGTCCTCCGTCTGGTCCACGATCGGCTCCTCGCGGCCGTCTGCCGTGAACCGGTTCCACGCCCGGCCCCCGAAGCGCTGCCAGTCGATGCCCGCCGTCAGGCGGCTGCCGCGCCACAGTCCGGCGCTCTGATACCACGAGACGCCCAGCATCCGGTCCTTCGAGTTGAAACGGTAGTCGCGCGGCTCCTCGCCTGCGCCGTAGCCGTCATTGATCCGGTGACGGCCCCAGTTGTAGAAGAACTTCAACGCGCCCGAAGTCCGGTCGTACGAGTTTTCCAGTGAGACGGATGCCATGCCGCGCGTGATGCGGGAGTCGTTGTCGAAGACGGGCGCGGTGATTTCGCCCGGATTCGAGGCGTTGAAGTGTGTCAGGTTCACATCGGCGTAAGCGTTCCAGCGGCGGCTGATCTCGTAGCCGACCTTGGCATATCCGCCGTACTGCTCGAAACCCATGTCGGCGCGGTGGCCGTCCGTGCGGTTGTACGAGCCGGTCACGACGCTCGTGAAGCGGCCTTTGCGGATGCGGTTGGCTGCTTCGGTCTGCAAGGTGTTCCACGAGCCGTAGCCCACGTTCAGGTCGGTTTTCACGCCTTCCTCGCGCTGCCGGCGGGTGACGATGTTGATCACCCCGCCCATGGCGTTCGAGCCGTAGAGCACCGACGCCGGTCCGCGCACCACCTCGACCCGCTCGGCGAGCATCGACTGGTAGGCGTCGGCGATCGGATGGCCGAACAGCCCCATGTACTGCGGATGCCCGTCGATCAGCACGAGCATCTGGGCCGCCGACCCTCCGCCGATGCCGCGCAGGCTGATGCCTCCGGCCGCGCCGTCCGAGACGCCGTAACCCATCACGCCGCGTCCCGTGACGAACAGCCCCGGAACCTGTTCCGTGAGCAGCGGAAGCACCGATGCCTCCTGCCGGCGGACGATTTCGTCGCGGTCCACGACCGCCACCGACATCGGCAGGTGGCGGATGTCCGAGGCGTAGCGCGCCCCCGTCACCACCACCGAGTCGATCGCGACGTTCTTTGCCGCCTGCCCGGTCTCCTGCGCGGTCTCCTGTGCGCCGTATGCGGCGCCGGCAGCCGTGCAGGCCAGTAAAATCGAAAGAATCTTGTTCATTGTTCCGTATTTGATTTGTTTTTCGGTCTCCCCCGCCGCAGGCTTGCGGACGAAGGCTGTGGACGGTTCTTTCCGCTCTTCGCCGGAATCAGGGCGCGCCCTTGCCGGCCGTCAGAAACCCTTCGATCAGCGGCAGGCACTCCGCGGCGGTCCGCGCCCCGGCGCAGAGCCGCTCCACGGGACAGATGCCGTCTCCGGCGCGGTTGATGATGTGGGGCACGGCGACCGTGTAACTTACCGGAATCCCGGCTCCGTTCAGCAGTTCCAGCGCCGCGTGGCTCACCACGTCGGCGAAGAGTTCCCTCACACGGCCCGCGGCCATCAGCGCCGCAGCGCCCTTTCCGACCACCTTGTCGGCCACGAACGCGCCGTCGAGCAGTTCCGGCTCCTCGTGCAGCAGCCTCCAGAGGTCCCGGACGCCCCGTTCGCGGAATATCCGGATCGTGTCGCCGTTGCGCACGACGCACGAGCATCTCTCGGCGAAGAGCAGGTCTATGGCCTGCCGGTCCTTGTTTGCGTTGTCTGTTCCCATTTTTTCCCGAATTTGCGGTCAATAGCCGAATCGTTCCGCCGCGCGGCGCATCGACGCTACGATCTCCACGCCGAACGGGCAGCGCGTTTCGCATGCGCCGCACCCGATGCACTCCGATGCGTGGTGCGTGAGCGCGGCGTAATGTTCGCGCACGGTTTCCGGGATTTCGCCCTGCGCCACGGCGAGGTTGTGGAATTTATGGACCGTCGCGATGTCTATTCCCGCCGAACAGGGGGCGCAATGGCCGCAGTACATGCAATGCCCTTCCCAGGTAAACCGCTCCATGCCGGCCATTGCGGAGGCATAGTCCCTTTCGGCGGGCGATGCGCCGCACCAGTCGAGTGCGGCCCGGATTTCGTCCTGCGTTCTGCATCCGACCATCACGGAAGCCACGCCCGGCCGCGTCAGGGCGTATTCGATACACTGCACCGGCGTCATGGCCTTCCCGAACGGGGAATTCTCCGCATTCAGCAGGTCGCCGCCGCCGTAGACCTTCATGGCGTCGATGCCCACGCCCGTCCTTTCGCACAGTTCGTAGAGCCGTTCGCGGTCGGGGTCGATGTTGCGCAGCGCGCCGGCGTAACTCTCCTCGGCCCACAGGGCCTCGACGTCGTCGCCGGCCGGTTGCAGGTCGTAGCAGGGGTTTACCGAGAACATCAGCACGTCCACCAGTCCCGTTTCGACGGCCATCCGGGCCACCGCGGGATTGTGGCTGCTGATGCCGATATGGCGGATTCGCCCCTCCTCCCGGAGCCTTTGCGCGATTCGGATGATCTCCCCGCCGAAGACGCGGTGAAAATCCGCCTCGGCGTCGACGTAGTGGATCATGCCGATGTCGAGACAGTCCGTCCGCAGCTGTTGCAGCTGAAGGTCGAACGACGCGAGGGTTTTCTCCGGGTCGCGGGTGCGCAGGTACTGCCCGTTCTCCCAGGTCGTGCAGAGGTGTCCCTGAATGATGAAGTCCCCGCGGCGGCCTTCGAGCGCCGCGCCGATGTTCGTCCGCAGTTCGGGATTCGGCGAGTAGATGTCGATGAAGTTGACGCCGTGCCCGATGGCGAAGTCGAAATCGGCGCACACCTCTTCCGGCGTTTTGTGGATGAAGCCCTCGCAGCCGAGTGCGACGGCGCTCACGCGCAGGCCCGTTCTGCCCAAAATTCTGTATTCCATGATCGTCCTCGATTTTCCGTTTCGCCGGGTTCCGGATTCCGGAACCTTCCGTTCACGATGCAAAGATAGTCCGAAAACAGGATTCCCGAAGTAACCGGATTACGGATGTTTCTACCTGAATTACTGATTCGGCGCTCCGGAAACGAACCGCCCGCCGGTCTCTCGACGGCGGGCGGCTTTGTCTTGCGCGGATGCGTTTATCGGTATATCTCGTTCAGCAGGCGGGCCAGGCGGTGTCCGCCGCGCAGGAACTGCCGTTCGACGACGGGCGTGTACTTGAAGAGGTAGTCGTACGAAATATCGGTCCCTTCGGGGGTGAAGCCGTAAATCTCCTTGCAGATTTCGTGCGTCTCCTTCACCCAGTCGGCCGGCTCTCCGGCGGCGATCTGCGCAGCCTCTTCTTCCGTAAGCCGGTCGATCTGCTGCTGCCACTCGCTGTAACTCCATTTGTGGACCGCCTCGGGAATGTTCGTATCCCAGACCGAATGCAGGTTCGTGTCGCGTCCGAAGAAACGCACGGGCCGCTTGTTGCCGCCCAGGTCGCTCAACCGTCCGAGGTGCATCGGGCAGTGCATGTCCCCGACCAGGTGAATCAGCATCTTGAGCGAGAGCGTCTCCTCCTCGGGTGTGAGGCGTCCCGACTTGAGTTTCTCCGTGAGTCGGGTCACCGCCGTCAGCACGTCGCCCCCGGGATTCCGGGACATGCTCTCCAGCGTCTCGCCTTCGTCGATATTGAGGTAGTGCCAGGTTTTCGAATAGGCGTATTCGGGCCAGTAGCTGGCGAAGTCGAGCCAGTTGGCGATATACACGGGCGAGTAGCCGTCGAGCGCCTTGCGGACCTTCTCTGCCGCTTCGGGCGTCAGACGGCATTCGGCGATATACGCCGTCACGTCGTGCCCCTTCTGTCCCCATGCGAACGCCCCGCGGGCGAAAAGAAGACATAAACTCGTCAGAATCAGCCTTTTCATCTGTACCCGGTGTTTGCGCTCCGTGCGGTTAGTGGTTCATCGTGGCGAGGAACTCCTCGTTGGTGTCGGTGAGTCCCATCTGTTTCTGGAGGAACTCCATGGCTTCGACGGGCGTCATGTCCGAGAGGTACTTGCGCAGCACCCACGTGCGGTTCATCACGTCGCGCGGCAGCAGCAGGTCTTCGCGGCGGGTTCCCGAGGCGATCACGTCCACGGCCGGGTATACGCGCTTGTTGGCCAGCTTGCGGTCCAGCTGCAACTCCATGTTGCCCGTACCCTTGAACTCCTCGAAGATCACTTCGTCCATCTTCGAACCGGTGTCGATCAGCGCCGTGGCGATGATCGTCAGCGAACCTTTCTCCTCCGTGTTGCGGGCTGCGCCGAAGAAACGCTTGGGCTTGTGCAGGGCGTTGGCGTCGACACCTCCCGAAAGCACCTTGCCCGAGGCGGGCTGCACGGAGTTGTAGGCGCGGGCCAGACGGGTGATCGAGTCGAGGAAGATCACCACGTCGTGGCCGCTCTCGACCATGCGTTTGGCCTTGTCGAGCACCATTTCGGCCACTTTCACGTGGCGCGAAGCCTGCTCGTCGAAAGTCGAGGCCACGACCTCGGCCTTCGAGTTGCGGGCCATTTCGGTCACCTCCTCGGGGCGTTCGTCGATCAGCAGTACGATGATGTACACCTCGGGATGGTTGTCGGCGATGGCGTTGATGATCGACTGCATGAGCACCGTCTTACCCGTCTTGGGCTGGGCCACGATCAGTGCGCGCTGGCCCTTGCCGATGGGGGAAAAGAGGTCCACGATGCGCGTGGACATGTTGTTGTGGCCGTTGCCCGTGAGGCAGAATTTCTCGCTGGGGAACAGCGGCGTCATAAATTCGAACTGCACGCGGTCGCGGATGTACTCCGGGGCCAGACCGTTGATTTCGTTCACGCGCACCAGCGGGAAGTATTTCTCACCCTCCTTCGGGGGGCGGATCGCGCCGTTCACCGTGTCGCCGGGCTTCAGTCCGAAGAGTTTGATCTGCGAGGGCGAAACGTAGATGTCGTCGGGGGAATTGAGGTAGTTGTAGTCGGCCGAGCGGAGGAATCCGTAGCCGTCGGGCATGATCTCCAGCACGCCTTCGCCTTCGATCTCCCCTGCGAAGTCGTCCTTGGTGATGACCTCCTCTTCGATGTATCGGGGAGCCTGTTCCGTGTGGGTCTCCTGCGCGGCGGCAGGGACCGCCGTTTCCTGCACCGCCTGCACCGCCTGCACCGCCTGCACCTCCGGCGTCGCCTGCGCTTTGGGCTTGCGGCCCCGGCGTTTGGGTTCGGCCTTCGCCGGCTCTGCCGCGGGCGTTTCGGCCTGCGGAGGAGCCGCAGCGGCTTCCGGTTCGGCAGCCGTCGCCGGCTTCGTCTCCATCGGGAGTTCCGGCTCTGCCGCGGCCTCCGGCTGCGGGGCTGCGTTTTCGTTCTTCGCCAGTCGCGGACGGCGTCCGCGCGGGGCCTTGGCCTTCGGCGCGGCGGTCTGCGGGGCTGCTTCCTGCGCCGGCTCTGCGGCGGTTTCCGAAACCTCCCCTTTCGCTCCGGCCTCATTTTCCGCAGGAGCCTCCTCCGGGGTGTCCGTCCCGGCTATTTTCTCTATCAGTTCGCGCTTTTTAATCATAACGTTCTTGATACCCAATGCTTTGGCTATCTCACGCAACTCGGCAAGGCTTTTCCCTTCCAGCGCTTTCAGATCTTGCATAGTTTATTTCCGTTGAATGTGATTTTCAGAAACAGGACGGTCGTCCTGTTCGTTGGAATTCGCATGCAAAGATAGTGCATTATTTTGAATTACAAAATAAAAAAGCGCCTTTACTTCCCTGAACGGCAGGGTGAAGAGCATTGTCCGGGGCCGAAATACCTACTAATGGCGATTGCGGGTCCCGGAATTTTGCGCGACCTTTGTCCCGAAAACAATGAAACGGAGATTTTCGGCCATTGCATTGTTTGTATTGTTAATGTTTGTGTGTGAAAAACCCTTCCGCGGCGCGGAAGGGTTTTTTGTGTCAGTTTGCGGTCCGGTATTCGTTGGGCGAACACCCCACCACCTTCTTGAACAGACGCGTGAAGTGCTGCGGGTAGCGGAATCCCAGCGAGTAGGCGATTTCGCTGATCGAGCGTCCGGGGTCGAAGATGCGTTCCTTGGCGATGTCGATCACCTTGAGCTGGATGTACTCCTGCGCCGATTTCCCGGTCTCCTTCTTCACCAGGTCGCCGAAATAGTTCGCCGACAGGTGCAGCTGCTCGGCGCACCAGCGCACCGACGGCACGCCGTCCCGCTCGGGGCGGTCTCCTGCGAAATAGTCGCCCAGCAGACGCTCGAATCCGGCCAGCACGTCGCGGTTGACGTTGTTGCGCGTGATGAACTGCCGTTCGTAAAACCGTGTGCTGTAATTCAACAGCAGCTCGATGTTCGAGACGATCAGCGTGCGGCTGTGTTTGTCGATCGCATGTTTCAGCTCCGATTGGATGTTTTGCAGGCAGTCCATCACGACCTGGCGCTCCTGCTCCGAAAGGTGCAGGGCCTCGTTCACCTCGTAGGAGAAGAACGTGTAGCCCGCGATGTTGCGCCCGAGCGAGGTGCCGCGCAGCAGGTCGGGATGGAACAGCAGCGCCCGGCCTTTGGGCGGAACCTGCGGCTTATCCTTCACCTCCACCTCGACCACCTGCCCCGGAGCCATGAATACGAGCGTTCCCTCCTGATAGTCGTAGTAGTTACGTCCGTAGCGCAAATCGCCGCACTTCACGTCCTTGAGGAAAACGGCGTAAAATCCGAAGCAGTGGCGGTAATGGCCGGGAGGAATGGGTTCCGCCTTCGAAAAGTCGATGACGCTCACCAGCGGATGCAGCGTCTCCACGCCGCGCGATTCGTTGTACTGGAAGATGTTGTCGTATTTGACCACCGTGCCCATATGCTGAAATAGTTTTGTTTGTCGCAAAATTAGCGGATTTTTCGATACCTGCTCCGCCTTCCGCCCCGAATCGGTAATTATGGTACGACGAACCGTAATCGGGGTATGCCCGGCGCCCGGCGTCCGCCCTACTTTTGCGGTGTGAAACCGTGTAAATGGATCGAACGATGAAAAAGAGACTTATTTTGGCGACGATGGCGGCATTCGCCGTTTCGGGAGCCGGGGCGCAGCAGCCCTCCGGAAAAGTGCTGGTGGCCTATTTCTCCCACAGCGGCAACACCCGTGAGGTGGCGCGGCAGATCAGCGAGGCCACGGGCGGAGATCTGTTCGAGATCGTTCCCGCGACGCCCTACCCCACGGAATACCGGGCCGTGGTCGACCAGGGCAAAAAGGAGATCGAAGCCGGGGTGCGCCCCGCGCTGAAAAACCCCGTCGGCGACCTTTCGCAGTACGACGTGATTTTCGTCGGCTCGCCCTGCTGGTGGGCGACCATAGCGCCTCCCGTGGCGACGTTCCTCTCCTCCTGCGACTTGGCGGGCAAGACCGTCGTGCCGTTTATGACTCACGAGGGCAGCGGCATGGGACACAGCGAGGCCGACATCCGCAGACTCTGCCCGCGGTCGACCGTCCCCGACGGACTCGCCGTCCGCGGCAGCGCGGTGCGCAACTCGAAGGATGAGGTCGGCAGGTGGGTCCGCGCCCGCTTGAAAAACGGATTTTAGAAAGCGGCCGGTTGCTTCAGCGCGCCTTCCTTCCGTTTCGCGCCCGGATAACCCGAACGATTCGGGTTTCCGGGCGTCTTTATCCGCAGAAATAGACGCAGCCGTAGATCAGTCCGGCCGCCAGGGCGCCCAGCAGCGGTCCCGCCACGGGAACCCAGCTGTAATCCCATCCGCTGCCTCCTTTGCCCCGGATCGGCAGGAGGGCGTGCGCCAGCCGCGGCGGCAGGTCGCGCGCGGGGTTGATCGCGTAGCCCGTCGTGCCGCCCAGCGACATGCCGATGGCCATGATGAGC
>ERZ773228.4214-NODE-4214-length-11054-cov-21.020275_pt1 | contig 11054 bp, 9 predicted proteins | sample MGYA00580524_ERZ773228 | MGnify/ENA primary metagenome ERZ773228 (study PRJEB29015, sample SAMEA2737768) | human gut metagenome | biome: human gut; feature: human-associated habitat; material: faeces | place: China | collected 2012 ...
GGTTCTCTCCCCCACCGCCTGCGGGCGGAGCCCCCTCGCAGAGGGGGCCAAGAGAAAAACCTCCCCCGGAGAGATCCGTGAAAGGTAAACCTTGCGAAAGGAGCATTTATAAATGGAAAAGATCAGGAAGAATTTCGGCTTCGGCTGTATGCGCCTGCCCATGATCGGCGAGGACGTCGATATGGAGCAGACGAAACAGATGGTGGACTGCTTTTTGGAGCAGGGCTTCAATTATTTTGACACGGCCCACGGCTACCTTCAGGGCAAGAGCGAGCTGGCCCTGAAGGAGTGCCTGACCAGCCGTTACCCGCGGGAGGACTATGTCCTGACCGACAAGCTGAGCGGGTCCTATTTTAAAAAGGAAGAGGACATCCGCCCGCTCTTTGAGAGCCAGCTTGCAGCCTGCGGCGTGGATTACTTTGACTTTTATTTAATGCACTCCCAGATCACGACAAACTACCAGCACTTCAGGGACTGCCGCGCCTATGAGACGGCCTTCGCCCTCAAGGCCGAGGGCAAGGTCCGCCATGTGGGCATCTCGTTCCATGACCGCGCCGCCGTGCTGGAGCAGATTCTGACCGACTATCCGGCCATCGAGGTCGTGCAGATCCAGTTCAATTATCTGGACTATGACGACGTGGCCGTCCAGAGCCGCAAGTGCTATGAGGTCTGCCGCAGGCATGGCAAGCCCGTGCTGGTCATGGAGCCGGTCAAGGGCGGCAGCCTTGTCAACCTGCCCGACGACGCAAAAGCCGTGCTGGACGCCCTGCACGGCGGCAGCCCCGCCAGCTATGCCATCCGGTTTGCCGCGGGCTTCCCCGGTATGCTGATGGTGCTGTCCGGCATGAGCAGCATGGAGCAGATGCGGGACAACCTGAGCTACATGAAGGACTTTACGCCGCTGAACGATGCCGAGCTGGCCGCCGTGAACCGGGTGCAGGAGATCTTCCATAAAAAGGACCTGATCCCCTGCACGTCCTGCCGCTACTGCACCGAAGGCTGCCCGAAGCATATCTCCATCCCCGACCTGTTCGCCATCATGAACACGAAGCACACCCACCACGACTGGAACGCGGACTACTACTATGAGGATGTCCACACCGGGCCCGGCTCCCGCGCCTCGGACTGCATCCGCTGCGGCCAGTGCGAGCGTGTCTGCCCCCAGCACCTGCCCATCAGACAGCTGCTGCAGGATGTGGCGAAGGAGTTTGAGAAGGGGTAAAATAACATATCAGAAACAACGCCGCCTTCATTCGGAATTCTCCCGAATGAAGACGGCGTTTGTTAATATGGCAAATGTATGTTGCACAACAGTATCATAAGACTGCAACATATAAACAAAAAAGGTCACTTGTGTTTTTCCTACAGCATGATTCGTGGTAACTTTTATCCGAATATCAGCAATATATGTAACATTTTCTTGCTATCCCATTGTAAAAACGCAGAAATGCATATTTTGATACACTTTATATAAACAGGGTAACCTTTTGACATTGTCCAGAACTTTCTAATTGTTTATTATATATTTAGCACAAATCCTACAGAAATAAAGGAGGAAAATATATAAAAAAAGAATAAAAAGGTTCTGCGTACATTGGCCTCAAAGAGTGTTTCGGAACAACAACACTTTCATTCACTCATGCTCTTAAGCTCCGATATGTTGACGATCATTGGGGGAGACGACTATTATTTTGCCGGCTGACTTCAATCCGAAGAGGCCGAACTATTGGGAAGGACATTCCATCCGCCATATCGGAAAGTGGTATTACCTCGTCTACCCAGCTACTGACATAACCGGTCTGAACTATGCCATGAGCCTTTTTCCGGACAAGGGATTCAGTTACAAAGGTCCGATCCATTCTTCCAGTGATATCGGCCTGAATGGCCGGAAGCTGATGAACGCCGCTTACCCCATGGGCAACAGCCACGGGGGCATGGTGTGCGTAAAAGGTCAGTGGTATATCTTTGACCATCGCAGAACAGGTAACATGAATTGGACAGCAATCTGGAGTCAGGCTGCGGCGCCTTCTTTTGCGATGGGTAACGGCATCTTGGGTGCCTGTTCCTTCGAAGATGCTGAGGAGCGCCGGGTTCGCCTGCTGAAAGAAGCGCTCCTAATCTGGAAGATCAATTTATTGAACTAGAAGTGCGGGAGTAACCAAAGCTTCCTATAATACAAGGAGAGTGAACATGCTTAAAATTGCACAAAAAATCAAAAATGGCGAGTGTCCAGTGCTTTGCTTTTTTGGTGACAGTATAACGGATGGTCAGTTTGAATTTGCTAATGGGCATAAGGAATCTGTTCGCCACGAAGAATGGGTGTTCTGGAACATACTAAGAAACCGAATTAGGGAAGAGATAGGGCAGGAAGTTTCAATTGTCAATGCCGGAGTGGGTGGTAATTTTTCCAAAGACGGTCTTGCCAGAATACAGCAAGATGTTCTGGAAAAGCAACCGGACTTTTGCTGTGTTATGTTTGGTACTAACGATGTAACCAACGCCTACAAGGGAGACTCGGCGTTACAAGAATACGAAAAGAATATGGAGCAAATTCTGATTCGGTTGCGTGAAAGCAATATTGAAACAGTACTCATGACACCCGGAATGCTGTGTAAGCATCGTGTAAAAGGTTTCTGGGGATTTTGGTGGTATATTCACAGATATTTTGAAAACCTGCAAAAGGCTGGGCACATGGATGCCTATGTTGCCAAAATCAGAGAGATTGCCAACCAACTGGATATTCCGATTGCAGATGCATATGCCGAATGGCAGCTCCTCGAATCACAGGGAGTAGATACAACTGCTTTGCTGGCAAACGGTTTGAACCATCCGAATGCCGAAATGCACAAGGTATTTGCAAACAAACTATACGATGTGATTTTTATGTAGGAATATCCTGAAGGCCTCTGGTTATGATCAAAGCGCAATTGTTGGACAGACTGTGCAGAGTGCTGTACAGGTTATAAGGTGCATGGCTTCAGCATCCAGTACCGCCGGTATCTGACGACCGCCGCAAAACGGGAACGGGGAGAAGCCGTGTGAGGAAAACACTATTATGTCGTCGACTTCGCAACTTAAAGCGTTGCATATCTTTACTAGCACTTCAACCCGTACATCTTCATTTTTTCCAAGATGAGCCATTGCATTGGTACTGATGTGAGCTTCCTTTATTTATTAGTTGTGTCTTGCTCATGTGGCGATCGATTAGAAGATGCCACAGTTTATCATAAGATGCGCCCATATTCTTCTCCACTAAAATTAGAAATTATATAAATAAGTATAGCAGTTGTGCTTGAAAAATTCAAACTGAAATTGAAATTTTCAAAAGATTGGAATTTTCGCGAAAAAATTAGCGATGAGCGAGTAAACTCGCCCCAAAGCGCCCGACAAAAAAGTCCAACCGCCTGAAAACGGTTGGACATCTCTATAAGACGCACTTTAAGACGCACTTTGAAAATCGGTCATCGACTTTGCTGATTTTGCGCGATACAACAAAGAAAAAAGCCTGTGACATTCTTTATGTCACAGGCTTTTGTCTCTATGTTACAAAAAAGATACCCTATAAAAAGGCTTAGACAAGGCCGCTGTTTTATAAAACATTGATTTGATGACCGAAAATTTTGTATTAGAATAACGCCTTTAAAGACTGCCTATGGCAAGGGAAGATATTGGTATTCTTCCGGTAGGGTAAGAGCCGTCCAATCAATTTTTTTGGCTGTGTATACGATTTCTGTATAGAGCGCGTCTCCGCGCTGCTTTCGATATGTAATGACGATTCTATCTGCGCTGCCTTTAACCATGCTTCGGATATCGCCTTCCAATACGGTGTTGGGAACAAAACGCCCCTTGCCGCCATTGCGGACAAAGCCCATACAAGCACCAACTGATCCGGCGAGCTTGTCAGTGTATAATTTCGGCTGGGATAAATTGTAATCCCCAACCATCTTAGCAGAAAGATGCTTTTGCACCAATCCGGGAAGAACGCGCATTTTCATTTCGGTCGTGCCGTCTGCTGCAAACTCAAAATCTGACTCAGACAAGCGCTTGTCGCAGCACATACTAAAGAAGTTGTTTGCACTGATTTCCTTCTTGTTCAGCTTAAAGCCTGTCATGTGCAGAAAATTGCTGCCGTCAAATGTAACTTCCAGACACCGAACGGTCTTATGCTTGTCAGTCGTAACAAATAAAAGGCTTCTTCCCGCTAGGTTTTCCTTATAGGAAGCTGCGCAGGAGAAAACGATTTGCAAGGCTTCTTTTTTCGTCATGATAAACTTCCTGTTGCATTCTACATTTTACAAAAAGAAAGGGACACCTACAACACCGCAGTGCTGTCCGATGTCCCTTGTGGCTAGTTTTATCGTTGTCCGCCAACCGACAGGTCCTTACGCCCTGCATCGCTTTCGGGTTTTATCGTTGCCCGCCAACCACAGGTCCTTGCGTCCTGCATCAGATCGGATTTTAGGTGCTAGCCCACCAGCAGAATGTCGTCTGCTTTCCTACTTATAGTATACACAAGACGAACGAAAATAGCAACAGATCTAGCAATCAATTTTATGAAATTTTTGCAAATAAACGCACAAAAACAAAAATGAGATTAACTACCCCAAAAACCGACCAACCGCCGCGAGGCAATTAGCGATTTCGGCAAAGCATACATTGAAAATCGACCACTGGCTTTGCCAATTTTGTATGATACAAGAAAGTGGCCTATATTTAATTTATTGGGGTTGCCACTCTAAAAATCACCACACTGACAACTTGGATTTAAATATCTTACGGTGTAATGCTTTTAAGTGGCATTTCTCTTTAATTGTAAATTTGGAAGCTTAATTATTTTGTGGGCTGCCAAAGTACCGGCAGGCAAGTCCAGTAAGCGTTCAACTTCTGTGGCGTTAATGCTTAATCCATAGGAATCGGAAAGTTCCTCCATAAATTCTGCAGGAGTAAAAACATTTTCCTGCAACAGCATGATTACAGATGTTTTGAGCAGCGCAGGACTTGCCGTAATAAGGGTGTCATCCAAAGGCTCTTCCTTGCGAAGCCCGCGTCTTTGCATAATCCGAATTAGATTTTGATAATCATCTGTGGTGATGATTCCCAACTTTTCGGATCGGCGGATCATCGCAGCGATAGAGACTTTCCATTTCTTCTTTAGTTGTTTATAATAAGTTATAGTTTGTGGTCCTCGTTCAGCATCTCTTCTGAACGTTTCCTCCGGTAGCAAGAAAGCTGCGGCAAAGTCGTTTGCCTCGCGTTCTTTGCGCTTGAATTCTTCTTTGGAAACATCTTCGATATCTTCGCTCCATTCATGCAGGCAGATATGCCCTAATTCGTGAGCAATATCGAAATGAATTCGTACCGCCGAAGTTTTATTGTTTGAATATGCAATGATGAATGTTGGAACATCCCCTGTCTGCATAAATTGACTGAATGCATCAACATCATTGGTATTGGTAGAAATGGAAGTTACTAAAATTCCATGCTGTTCAACTATAGATACCAGATTGTCTAGGGGACCTCTTCCAAGCCCCCATGCGTCTCTCAAGGCATAAGCTGCTTGTTCAGGGGATATATTATCAGGTAGGTCGAGATGAACAAATTCGGGAAATGATACATAGTCTTGCAGCAGAGAGTAAATCTGCGAAAGATAGTCCATTTTGACAATTTGTTCACTACGGTACTTCTTATTTGTCGTGAGTAAAGAACGGAAATAGACTGTTCCGGAAGCAATTGCGCTGGAAGGTTCATAAAAGTATTTAATGGGGAAGTCTAGCGCTTGCGCCAACCGGACAACAGTTGTTTTGTCCGTTGGTTGGCTTTTTGAAATCTCATACATTGATAGGGTTTGCCGTTGACAACCAACGCGTTCAGCTAAGTCAGCAACGGTCAGTCCTCTGTAAATGCGTGCCTTTTTCAAGCGATCTCCATTAAATTGGGTGTTCATATAGGCGATCCTCTTTCATTAATAGTTATTTGGCATTGCACCACATATAGAGTATTTGCTGTGGAAGCGCCTTTAGGGCCGACACGGTGTCGACCCTAATTTAGCAGTAATCAACTTTCTCTTTTTGTGGTACGTTCCAACTCTTTTTGCTTGGGGCGAGATTTTTGCCGAGCCATAGCTTTTGCAGTAAGGTGGAGACCTCGATTCGGCTGATTTCCGGGAACATTGGAATTGGGGACTTTCTCAACCACTGTGCTTTCATCGGCTGCAATGTATTGGGACCAATCTTGCTCACTGTTCTGGGCAATATCCAGAGATGGAGTGACCATGACAGCACGAACATGCGTTAACTGATAGCCGACAGTATCAAACAAGACGAGCACATGATGGCGGACAACTTCAACACCACCTTCAAGGTCACTCAACATTGTTTGAACTAGTTCCGGAAGGCGATCCTCATCAGAAAAGGTGTTAGGGAAAAGGCTAAGTTGTTGTTGATCGGCTAACAAATCTGCATTAAACTGTCTTGCAAGCATATCGATATAATGCATACATCTTCTCTTATGCTGGCGATTACGAAGTTCAGCAAAGCGCTTTTCACGCATGAAAGTGAAGATGCAATGTGTTGATTTTTCATACACGACCAGCATTTCCCATGGCCCGCGATGAGCCTTCGCAATTGTACAATCTTCAGTGTCCAGCGTCTTGATGATATTGGTATTTAGCAAATCCCAAATTCGAGACGGAACGCTGTTTTTCGTTTGGAGATCGTGCTGGCGAATATCGGCGCGGATATCATCGCCAACAGCATCTTCAATGCATCGGACCATCTTGGCAATCAACGCGGGTGAAAGAAAAATATTAGCTGTGTGCATGTGGCACCCCCTTAATCTACTATGACGTTATTATAGGCGTTTTACTAAAAAATGTCAAGATGCTTTTATAAATTCATGTTCGTGTTGTTCCGCGATATTAGTAGGTAGGAGGCATCGGGATTTAAGGGAAGGGATATTGTCTGCAAGTTGGCATTTGAATTGACGCTCATTAAAAGAGTTTGAGAGTAAAAACAAATAAAGTGTTGATTTTACGGTAGACATGCATAGATATTAGGATTGCAAGGGGACTGTCACTGTGTATCCGCCGATAAATTCGATTTTGATTCTTACAGCAGATATGACCTCGATTCTCTCGATGATTCTTGCGACAAGGGTATCAGAATATTCGGTAATACGGAAGTCGGAGTCGGTCAGTTGGAGATTCGGATTTGCAGCTTTCTGCTGGCTGGCAGTAAGCTGGTCGACTTGTTTTTGCAGGTTGTCGATTTCCTCGCTTGCGTGTTTTAATTTTTCGTCGAGGAATGACGCATCGCATTCAAGGGACATGTCCAGCAGACGGTCAAATTCCTGTTGCGAGTCCGCGAGTTTTTGCTGTAATTTCTCTAGTTCTGTTGTGCCGCCTTGCAAATCGTGCAGGATGCCGTTGATCTGCATAGCGACTTCTTCGGTGTAATTGTCGGTCAGATTTTGGATTGCTCTCAGCAAGGTTTGATGCAGGGCTTCTTCCTGCACCGAGGGTGAATTATGGCAGAATTTTGTTCCGTAGGTGACGCGGTTGACGCAGCGCCAGACGATTTCCTTTCTGCCGTGGATGTTCCAAGTTACACGCTTATAAGGGCTGCCACACTCTCCGCAGTACAGCCGTTCGGAAAGGGCGTACTTGCTGTTGTACCGCCCGCGTTTTTTCTTGCGTTGGTTTGCACAGGACTTGCTGTTGCGGCGGGCGATTTCAGCTTGAACCTCGCGGTACATTCGCTTGGCGACGATGCCTTCGTGATTGTTCTCAATGTAGTATTGCGGCAGCTGGCCGGTGTTTTTCTTCGGGCCGCCGGTCAGCACATTGTCGGTAAAGGTCTTTTGCAGCAGGACATCACCGCAGTATTTTTCATTCTGCAAGATGCGTAGGAGCGCCTGCGTTGACCATGTGGTGTTGCCACGCACGGTTTTGTAACCGCCTGCTTCAACTTTGCTTTTTATGGTTTGCAAGCTGTCGCCGTGCAGGTAGCTGGTGTAAATCATCCGAATCAGTTCAGCCTGTTCGGGTATGATCTCCGGTTGACCGTCTGCACCTTTGCGGTAGCCGAGCATTTGCGCGTAGGGGAAGGAGAATCTTCCGTGGCGGAATCCCATGCGCTTGCCTCTGGAAATGTTCTGTGAGATGGATTCGCTCTCAGCCTGTGCAAAGGCACTCAGTACAGTAAGGAGCATTTCGGAATTCATGGTGCTGGTGTTGATGTTCTCTTTTTCGAATATGACGGTGACACCGAACAGCTTCAGCATCCGCACATATTGGATGCTGTCCACAGTGTTGCGGGCAAAGCGGGAGATTGACTTTGTAAGGATCAGGTCGATTTTGTGCTTCTTGCAGTCTTGAATCATCTGGTTGAATCCATCGCGCTTTTTGGTGTGGACACCTGAGATGCCATCATCGGCGTAAATCCCGGCAAGCTGCCATTCGGGGGTGGAATTGATTTTGGCAGTGTAGAATTCCTTTTGAATTTCAAAGCTGCCCTGCTGTTCTTCTTCCTCTGTACTGACGCGGCAGTATGCAGCAACGCGTAGCTTGGTGCGAGATGCTGTGCTTTTGGAATCTTTCCTATTGGGCTGAATGACGATGATTCTTCTCTCGCGGTTCATGGGATTCTCCTTATACGACCATTCCGTTTACAAGTTTCAACTGAATGGAAGTGGTTCTGTGCAAAACTATTTTGTCAGTGATGGCGTGATACAGCTTTGGGTCGAACGTATCGCAGGGCGGTGCAGCAGCGAGGGCTTCTTTGATTCGCAGCGTCATGGGGTCAGCTTTTCCGGCTGTACAGCAAAGATATTGTGCATCCGCGCGAGCAAGGACATTTTGGATGAGTGATTCTGCATCAAAATTCCCGGCGGATAACATTTCATCAATTTCTACTTGCCGTTTTTCGGCTTCGATGGATACTGTGTTGTGCGATAAGGGCGGGCTATCAATGCTGTTAGGATTATCCTGTAAGCGTTTCATTGTGGTGGCGATGCTTTGCAGGAGAATATCTGGCTCAATTCGGACGGAGAATGCTGCGCAGTGGCGGCAGCGCCATCGATGGCCTTTCGTCTGCCATTCCATTCTGCTGCCGCAGTCGGGGCAGATAATGTCACCGCGAATATCCTTTAAGGATTCTGTGTAAGTGGGGGCTTTTCGTTGGCATAGGACTTGCGCTTTTTGAAATAACGCTTCTTCGACAATGGGCGGATAACTGTCCCTTCCTGTGTATGCTGGATTTTTTACGATGCGGTGAACGGTGTTCTTGTTCCAGCCTGTCTCATCGCTGTATGGGATGCCAGTGGCTTGCAAGCGTTTTGCGATTTCTTGCAGGGAATTGCCTGCAAGGTAGAGTTGATAAATTTGGCGGACGCATTCGGCTTGCGCGGTATCCGGGGTGATGAGGCCGTTCTGTATGCGGTATCCGTAGGGAAGGTACCTCGGTTTTGCCATTGTCAGAAAATCTCCTTAAATTTCATTCCGTTTTTGAGTTCAAAGGTACAGGATTCAGAATCGACCAGTACGCGGGTTACGGCAAATTTGAACTCATGCTCATCAAAATCAGCAAGTGGCTTTAGGTAGGTATAATGTCCTGCCAGCTGTTTTGTCTGTGCAAGGGTACGAAGTAAGGGGTGGTTGGTAGCTGCTTTTGAAATCGCGGCTTTTACATCCGTAAGTTCACGCTCCAGCGGATTGCGCCGTTCCCAGTATTGGGCGGCGGTGATGCAGTTCTTTTCGCGTAGACGGGAAAGGTTGTGCAGCTTTTTCGCAAGCAGTTGAACCTGTTGATTGAGTTCCTGCCGCCGGCTCTCCTTATCATCGAGAATTTTCTGCGCAGCGTACAAGTCATGCAGGGCAGGGGCAAAAATCTGCGTGTAGTTTACAATCAGCTTGTTGTGCATGGTGAGAAATACGTGTTGAATGCGTTCTTCTTGGATTGGTGACGTGGAGCAGTCTGCTGCGCATCGAAGGTGTGTGCGGCAGATCCAAGTCACCTGTGATGAACGATTTATCTTGCGGGAGAGCATCGAACCGCAATTTGTGCAGTAAAGTATTTTGGAAAAGGCGGTTTCTTTCCTCGGACATGGGCCTACGCTTTTGCGTTGCAGGAGTGCTTGCACTTTATCAAAGTCTGCTTGGGATATGATGCCGTTGTGGGTGTCCGGTGCGTAATAGGAAAGGACTTCACCGTTATTTTCCGCGCGCTTAAAGGGCAAGTCATTGGATGTATAACTTTTTTGGTAGAGGGAACATCCGGCGTACTTTTCGTTTTTAAGGATGCGCTCAATGGTAGTATGATGCCAATGCTTATCGGCATCAGGGCGAAGCCTGTTTAAATCGTCCGCGATTTGGGTGGTGCTTTTCCCTTGCAGAAATGCATTGAAAATGTCCTTGACGATTTCGATTTGGTTGGGGATGGGAACAAAGTCGTAATTGACCTGTTTGTAGCCGTAGGGGGTGGATGATGTATGGTAGGTGCCGGACTCCATTCGTTTGCGGATTCCCCAGCGTAGGTTTTTGGAGATGGACAATGATTCCTCTTGGGCGACAGCACACATCATACCCAGCAGGAGTTCTCCCTCGGTGGAGTCTGTGTCAAAGCGCTCTTTCTCAAATTCTACGACCACGCCAAGGCTTTTCAGTTCGCGCACAGCGGAGAGAAAATCCACAGAGTTCCGTGCCATTCGGGAGGATGACTTTACAAGGATACGGTCAATCAGACCGAGTCGGCAGTCGTCCATAAGGTGGTTGAATCCGGCACGATTTTTAAGGCCGGTGCCGGAAATGCCCTCATCGGCATACACACCAACAAATTCCCAGTTGGGATTTTTCTGAATAAGGTCGGTGTAGTATTCCACCTGCACCGACATTGAGTTCAACTGATTAGTAGATTTGCTGCTAACGCGGGCATAGGCCGCCACGCGAAGGCGCTTCGGCTGTTGCTGTATTGGCTGGATGACTTGGACTTGCGACATACTATTTCCTCCGAGTTTGACGCTGTGACATTCTTTTTATCACATACAACATACCCGAAAGG
>ERZ773228.4220-NODE-4220-length-11042-cov-3.685082_pt1 | contig 11042 bp, 4 predicted proteins | sample MGYA00580524_ERZ773228 | MGnify/ENA primary metagenome ERZ773228 (study PRJEB29015, sample SAMEA2737768) | human gut metagenome | biome: human gut; feature: human-associated habitat; material: faeces | place: China | collected 2012 ...
CCTTGCGGTAGATCTTCTTGTATTCGCCGTTGTAGGGGTTGAATCCCGTGCGGCGCATCTGGCGCGCCACCAGGTCGCCCGTGAGCGACACGACGCCGATGTCGTGGCCCGGCGACGCTTCGACGGCCACGATGTCGCCCCGTTTGAGGTCGAGGTTGTTGACGTTCTGGTAGAACGAACGGCGGGTGTTCTTGAAACGCACCTCGACGATGTCGCTCGGCATGTTGACCGGGTATTCGTCGAGCCAGGCCGTTTCGTGGAGCTTGAAGCACCCGTCGCAGAGTTTGGCTTCCGGCTCCGAGCCGCAGTTGCAAAAGGCGCACCCGCGGCCCACTTCGGGTTTGCAGGCGCCCGTATGTCGTTTTTCGGTATCCATGATTGGGTATAATTTGCGTAAAGATACAAAATAATTCACAATTCAGAATTCACAATTCACAATTTTGGCTTATTCGGGAACTATGCCTGCAAACTGAATTTATGAATTGCGAATTGTGGATTGTGAATTCCCGTTTGCATGCAAACGGCTGATGCTGCGGCGGATGCGCACGATCATCATCACGGCTGCGGCCGACAGTCCGAACGAGAAGCCCAGGAAAAGCCCCGAAGGACCCATGCCCATCGTGAAACCGAACAGGTAGCCCGCCGGGAGGTTCAGCAGCCAGTAGGAGACGAAGGCGATCGGCATGATGATCTTCACGTCCTGAATGCCCCGCAGGATACCCACCGAGACGTTCTGGATGCCGTCCGACAGTTGGTAGAGCGCAGCGAAGACCATCAGGTTCGAGGCGATGGCGATCACCTCGGCGTTGGTGGTGAAGAAGGTCGGGATCACGTTGCGCATCGTGATGAAAACCAGCGCTGCGAGGGCGTTCCACGCCAGCACGAGGTGGTACGACGCCTTGGCCGCGAGCGACAGCTGGCCGATGTCGCGCGCGCCGTAGCAGTGCGACACGCGGATGGTGGTGGCCGCGCCGATCGACATGACGATCATAAAGGCGCAGTTGCCGATGGTCGTGGCGATCTGGTTGGCGCTCATCGTCTCCTTGTTGAACCACCCCATCATAATTCCCGTGCCGACGAAGGCCGAGGCTTCGAGGAACATCTGCATCGAGATCGGCAGGCCCATGTGCAGCAGTTGTCTGACCGACGCCCACGAGTAGTTGCGCGGCGAAAAGCCTTCGAGATAGACGCGGTATTTGCTGCGGCTGTAAAAGTAGCCGATCATCAGCATCGGGGCGATGATGCGCGACATCAGCGTGCCCAGGCCCGCGCCCTCGGCGCCCATCTCGGGAAATCCGTAGCGGCCGTAGATGAACACCCAGTTGAAGCCGATGTTCGCGAGGTTGGCCGCGATCGTGACGAACATCTCGACCTTCGTGTTGCCCACGCCTTCGAGGAACTGCTTGAAGGTGAAGAACAGCATGATGAACGGCATGCTCCACACCAGCATCCTGTAATAGGGGATGGCCATGTCGACCACTTCGGCGGGCTGGCCGAGGTGGTACATCAGCGGGATGACGGCGTACTGCACGGCGGCCATCGCCACGCCCAGCAGTCCGTAGAAGAGAATGCCGTTCTGGAGCAGTCCCGACGATTTCTCGCGGTCGCCCTGCGCGTAGAGTTCGCCCACGAGAGGCGTCATGCCCAGTGCGATGCCGATGGCGGCGATGAAGAGGATGAAGAAGACGGCGCCGCCGAACGACACGGCGGCCAGCGGCGTGGGGTCGCTGCCTCCGTAGCGGCCGACCATCAGGTTGTCGGCGACCTGCGTGAGGATCTGCCCCAGCTGTGTCAGCACCACGGGCAGCGCCAGCCGCAGGTTGGCTTTGTATTGCTCTTTGTATGTTGCGAAACTGTACATTCGATTCGGGTATTGAGGTGCAAAGATAGCCATTTCCGCCGGGATTGCAATTCACAAACCCCTCCCGGGGCGGAAAAAGCGCCGGAAGGGGCTGCGAAAGTGCCCGCGGTGCGGATCAGTAGGGCAGTTCGATGCGGATGCAGCAGCCCCCGCTGTATTCGGGGCAGACGCGGATGTCGCCCCCGAGGCGGGTGACGATCAGGCGGCAGAGGTAAAGCCCGATGCCCGAACCGGGTTTGAAGGGGTCGACCTTGGTGAAGCGTTCGAACACCCACTCCTGCTTTTCGGGCGGGATGCCGATGCCCGTGTCGCTGACGCTGATTTGCAACGTGCGCCGGGGCTCGTCGTTGCGGCAACGGAGCGTGATGCGTCCTGCGGCGGTGAACTTGGCGGCGTTATGCAGCAGGTTGTCGACGACGCGCGTCAGGTAGAAGGCATTGGTGGGTATCTCGATCTCCGTTCCCGCTTCGTTGACGTATTCGACCGCCGGATTGTCGCCGAGCTGCTTTTGCAGCTCCAGCCGTTCGGCGCAGAGCAGGCGGATGTCGGTCTGGGCGACCGGGAGCGGGCTTTCGGAACTGACGAGCTGCGAGAGTTCGAGCATGTTCTCCAGCAGGGCGGTCAGGGCCGTGGTGCTCTTCCAGATCTCGGCCTGAAAAGCCTGCCGGGCCGCAGGCTTCTGTTCCGTGAGCAGCAGTTCGGAGAAGCCGTTGATGGCGTTCAGCGGCGTGCGTATCTCGTGGCACATCGAGTTGATGAAGGCGGTCTTCATTTTTTCGCTCTCCTGGGCGCGGCGGCTTTGGCGCTGCGCCTCTTCGCTGGCTGCCATGAACTGCGTGCGCGCCAGCTTCAGCCGCCGGACCATCGCCTGCTGGTAGGCGGCCCAGCCGGCGAGCAGCAGCACGATGCCGCCGGCGACAAGCAGGAAGAGTTTGTTGCGGTCGGCCAGCCGGGACTTTTCGAGTTCGAGGCGGTTGACGTCGTAGAGCGCCTGCATCTCGGCCAGCTTGCTCTGCGCCTGGTCCATGCGGCTGTGGTAGCGGAAGTCGTTGCCTTTCCGCATGGCTTCGAGGGCTTTTGCGTAATCGCCCGCCTTTTCATACAGGTGCGACTGCGCTATGTAGATGGAGCCGAGATCCGCCTTTTTGCCGGTCTCGGCGTAGTGGGTCAGCAGCGAATCCATGTAGGCCGTGCTCCGCTCGTAGTCGCCCCTGTCCCGGTAATAACGGGCGCTGGTGTTGTATATCTCCTCGCGGTCGCCGCGCCCGCGCGCCAGCTCCATGCATTTGTCGTAGTAGCCGTCCACCTCCTCCCGGGTGAGGAGGCCGCCCAGGAAGACCATCTTGCCGTAGGACCGCATCAGGTATTCCGCCGAGTCGCGGCGGGGGCGTTCGAAACGTTTGTCGGCAGCCACCCACGCGCGGTGCAGGTCGATGCACCGGCCGATCTGACCGGCGGCGCGCGGATCGTCGGCGTAGAGATAGATGTCTGCAAGTTCTTCGCGGCAGAGTTTTTCGAAGTGAACGCGTTCCTCCAGCGGGTATTTTTCGAGCTTGGCGAGAGCCTGCTCCACATAGGGGATGGCCTGGGGAATGTTGCCGTAGGCTTCGGTGGCGATCGACGAATAGTCGATGGAGAGTCCCGTGAGGAATTCCCATTCGATCTCCTCCTCGGGGGTGAGGCTGCCCGGTTGCCGCTCGCGGAACTCCGCCTGCGCGCGGTCGATCGCCTCGAACGAGTTGGCCACCGACATCTGCTTCCAGAGCCAGAAGGCGTTGAGCGATGCACGGAACAGCGCGAAGCGGCGGTCGGGCAGGAGGCTGTCCGCAAGGCGGACGTACTCCAAAGCCCGTTCGGGCTGCTTCGCCGAGAATCCCTGCACGAGCCGGTCCAGCGCCTCCCGGCATCCGTAGTCGTCTCCGGCTCCGGCGGCTTCGGTGAGTGCGGCTTCCCAGTAGAGGACGGCGAGCGCCGTGCTGTTGGCGCAGAGGTCGGCCAGCCGGACATAGGTCTGCTCCCGTTCGGCGGGCGTGCGCGCCCGGGACAGCGCTGCGGACAGGCTGTCGGCTTCAGTGGTTGCTGCGAACGCCGTCGTCGCGGCGCAGAGGGTTATAAACAAGGCCCCGGAGAGGGTTTTCAGAGAAATCGGACGCATTCGGTTTCTCTGAAGAGGTATGAAATATTCGCACAAATTTAGGAAAAATGGAAAATATCGCATCCTTTCCTGCCGGAAAAATGCGAAAAGGGGCCGGGAAACGATCCCGGTCCCTCTCTGCGAGCGGTCGGTTATGCCACGCGCAGTTTTACGCCGCGGCCCTTGTCCGACTCCACGATCACGGTGTCGCCCTCGTGGAGCTTGCCGTCGATGATCAGCGTCGAGAGCGGTTCCTCGACGTTGTCCATCAGCGTCCGCTTGAGCGAACGCACGCCGTAGCGCGACTCGTAGCCCATGGCCGCCAGCCGGCGTTTGGCCCCTTCGGTGATCTTCACCTTGTAGCCCAGCCTGCCCGTGCGGGCCATCAGCCCCTGCAATTCCAGGTCGACGATCCGTTCCACGTCGGCGATCTCCAGCGTGCGGAACAGCACGATGTCGTCGATGCGGTTGAGGAACTCCGGGGCGAAGGTGTGCTCCAGAGCCTTGCAGTACTCGCTCTGGGGCGTCCGGTCGGCCACGGCGCTCTTCGAGGTGGTGCTGTAACCCACCTGCACCGATTTCCGGACCACGGCCCGCGAACCCACGTTCGAGGTCATAATGATGATCGTGTTCCGGAAGTCGACCTTGCGTCCCGAGCCGTCGGTGAGGTGTCCTTCGTCGAAGATCTGCAACATGGCGTTGAAGACCTCGGGATGGGCCTTCTCGATCTCGTCGAAGAGCACCACGGCGTAGGGCTGACGACGCACGGCCTCCGTTAACTGGCCTCCTTCGCCGTAACCGACGTATCCCGGGGGCGAGCCGATCAGGCGCGCCACGTTGTGTTTTTCGCCGTATTCGCTCATGTCGATCCGGATCAGCCCGCGGCGCTCGTCGAACAGCCATTTCGACACCTCCTTGGCCAGCAGCGTCTTGCCGACGCCCGTGGGCCCGACGAAGAGGAAGACGCCGATGGGGCGGTTTTCGTCCTTCAGTCCGGCGCGCGAACGGCGGATGGTGCGCGAAATCTTCTCCACGGCCTCCTGCTGTCCCACGACACGCTTGGCGAGGTGTTCGCGCAGGGTTTGCAGACGGATCATCTCGCCGTCCGAGACGCGCTCCGCAGGGATGCCCGTCATGGCGGTAATCACCTCCTGGATATGCCTTGCGGTGATCTCCACGGGGTTGCTTTCGAGCGAGCGCTTCCATTCGGCGCGGCTCTCGCCCAACTTCGAGCGCAGCGCGATTTCCCGCATGCGCGCCGAGGCGGCCTTCTCGTAGACCAGCGCCTCGACCGCTTCGCGGCGTTCGCGTTTGGCGTCGCTGAGCGCCGTCTTCATGGCCCGCAGCTCCTCCGGTTCGCGTGCCGATTGCAGGTGCGCCCGCGAGCCGGCCTCGTCCAGCGCGTCGATGGCCTTGTCGGGGAAATAGCGGTCGGTGACGTAACGCCCGGTGAGCGTCACGCAGGCCTGCAACGCCTCCTCGGTGTAGTGCACCTTGTGGTGGCGCTCGTAGTGGGGCGCGATGTTGCGCAGGATCTGGAGCGTCTGCTCGGGTGTCGTCGGCTCGATCACCACCTTCTGGAAGCGGCGTTCGAGGGCCGAGTCGGTCTCGATGTTCTCGCGGTACTCGTCGAGCGTCGTGGCGCCGATGGTTTGCAGTTCGCCGCGCGCGAGGGCCGGTTTGAGGATGTTGGCCGTGTCGAGGCTGCCCTGCGTGGAGCCGGCGCCCACGATGGTGTGTATCTCGTCGATGAAGATGATCGTGTCCTTGGCTTTGCGCAGTTCGTCCAGCAGCTGCTGCATGCGCTCCTCGAACTCGCCGCGGAACTTCGTGCCCGCCACGAGCGACGAGACGTCGAGCGAGAAGAGCGTCTTGTCGGCGATGGTGTAGGGCACCTCGCCGCCTGCGATGCGCAGTGCCAGCCCTTCGATGATGGCGCTCTTGCCTACGCCCGCCTCGCCGATCAGGATCGGGTTGTTCTTCTTGCGGCGCGAGAGTATCTGGACTACGCGCTCGATCTCCTGCTCGCGCCCCACGACGGGGTCGATCTTGCCCTCGCGGGCCATCTGCGTGAGGTTTACGCCGAACTTGTCGAGCACGTGCGATGTGTTTTTCTCTTCGGGTTTGTTTTCCTCGCCGAAGTCGAGCATGTGTACCTGTATCTCCGTGCGGAAGTCGTCGCCGGCGGCGAATTTCTTGATGTCTTCGGATACGACTTCGCCCGTGATGCCGTACATTTCGAGTACGCGCGATGTCGCGGTCGAGCGGTCGCCGACGATGGCTCGCAGCGCGTGGGCCGTAGAAACGCTCCGCGTGGCGCCCGATACGGCGCACAACTCGTCGGTAAAGGCGCGGTAAAACTCTTCGGGGCCCGTTTTCTCACGCAGCCTCGACCCCAATACCTCGCGTTCGATACGCAGGCGTACCTGGTAGAGCTCCCAGTCCTTCAGGCGGGAGGATAAAAGCTGGTAGGCGAGCGATCCCTCTTCGCGGAGCATCTCCAGCATGAGAAAATCCTTCAACGAGTGGTCGATTCCTGCCTTGGTCGTATTAAACGCCGCGCGGGCGATGATGCCCTCGAGCGTCTTTGAAATTTTTACTTGCATGTTGCGTCGTCATGAAATTTAATGTTCTAACTTTTGATTCTTCGCCTATCTAACGGCGTGTTATTGCCAAATATTATGTTAACTTGTTTGTCGGCATTTATTGCGTTGTCCCTGAGTGGATTGTGTGGGTGAAATTTTTGGCGTGCGATGCCGGAAACGGGTTTGGGTGTATTCTGAAAGGGTTTTCGGCCTTTTTCGCGGGGAAGAGACGCTCCCTCGGAAGGGTGTCGCCTGTAGTATGGAAAGGGTGCGCGGAGGCAGGATCGGTTCCCTGCGGCCGGTGTCGGAAAGAGCTCTTGCGGGGCGGGGTTCGCCGGCTTTGGTTTCCGGGGCTGCCTGCGGTGCCGGGCGGCTCTGTACCGGACGGCTTCATGTGCGGGGTATACCGGCTGCACCGGGATTTGCTGCCTGTTGCCGGCCGCAGCGCCGGGCGCGTTTCCTGTGGCGGAAGATGCCGTTTGCGCCGGGGATTGTTACTGCGGATGGGGGGCTTGCGGGCTGGGTATTCCGCTCGGTGGCCGGGTCGTGCGGGTCGGCGGTCGCCGCTGTCCGTACCGTGCGGCGTCGGGAGCGGTATTGACCCGCTGAAACAGGGGCCGGCCGGTGCCGGGCGTCAGTTGCCGTTATACAATTATGATTCGGGATGTTTTATTTTTGATACGATGGCTGAAAGCCGTATCAATACCCTTCCGAAGCCGGATGTAATTTTTTCCAAGACATTATCTCCTTGAAAAACAATTGTTATTGTAATTATCAAACGGGGCGTGTGCGTTTTTATTGTGCTGGCCTTGTTTATTTGTATTTTTAATTTTGTATTTTTGTGGAAAAGGCCCGTCCGGGGCTGTTGACAACCGACTTCAACCCGAAAAGAATATGAAACGGATACTGATCCCTCTCCTGGCGCTCGCCGCCGCCATGACCTTTGCACAACCGCCGCGCCCGCTGCCACCGGGCTATCCCGACCGTTCGGGGAATATAGACCTCGAAAGGGGGTTTCGCACCCCGCCGGCAGGTTACGGCGAGGTGCCCTTCTATTGGTGGATCGGCGACACGCTGACGCGCGAACATCTCGCCTGGCAGCTCGACATGCTGGCCCGGAAACGGATCAGCAGCCTGCAGATCAACTATTGCCACACCGATACGGGCGGCATCACCTACGGCAGGACATTCCGTTCGAAGCCCGACCTCTTCACCCCGGCGTGGTGGGAGCTTTTCGGGTGGTTCATGACCGAGGCCGGCAAACGCGGTATGACCGTCAGCCTGAGCGACTATACGCTGGGCGTGGGGCAGGGCTCCTATGTGGACGAGATGCTGGCCGAAGACCCGACGCTCAACGGTTCGGAACTGCATTTCGACAGTCTGGAACTCGGCCGCGGGGAGCGTTTCTCGCGGGCTTATGCGCAGCGGCCGCTTTCGCTGAACGCTTACCCGCTCGATGCCCGGGGCCGGATCGACGGGGCGCCGGTCGACCTGTTGCCGGAAATGGGGCCCGACGGGGTCGAGTGGCAGAACCCCTGGCCGCGGGCCCTCGTGGCCGAGGTGAAGGCCGAGCGGCGCCTGCCTTCGCTCGATCCGATGCACCCTCGGGCGGGGCACAGTTACGTGCGGCACTTTTTCCAATGTTTTGCCGACCGTTTCCCCGGGGAATCGGAAACGGGGCTCAATTTCTTCTTCTCCGATGAGCTGAACTTCAACCTGCAGGGCAATATCTGGAACGATATTTTCCGAGACGAGTTCATGCGCCGCAAGGGATACGACATCCTGCCGCAGATCGACGCGCTGTTCGTCGACCTGGGTGACAGTTCGGTCAAGGTATGCATGGACTATAACGACGTGCGCGTGGCGCTGAGCGAGGAAAACTTCTTCATCCCCGTCTATGAGTGGCACCAGCGGCGCGGGCTGCTTTTCGGATGCGACCACGGCGGCCGTGGCCGCGACGTGGGCGAGTTCGGCGACTATTTCCGTACCCAGCGTTGGAACCAGGCTCCGGGTTGCGACCAGCCGATGTTGCAGAAGGACATTATTAAAAACAAGGTCGCCTCGTCGATCTCGCACCTCTACGAACGCCAGCGCGTCTGGCTTGAAGGTTTCCACAGCAGCGAGTGGTCGACCAACTCGGCACAGCTGACCGATGCGATCTTCGCCAATTTCGCCATGGGGCAGAACCTGCTGAGCCTGCACGGGCTTTACTATACGACCATGGGCGGCTGGTGGGAGTGGGCGGCGCCCTGCAACCATTTCCACGAGCCTTACTGGGACGAGATGGACGGGTTGCTGGAGTGTACCGAGCGCCTGAGCTATATCCTGTCGCAGGGATACCACGTCGCCGACGTGGCGATCCTCTATCCCGTCGAGCCGGTGGTGGCCGGGTACGGCAACGAGGCTGTCGAAGCCGCCTTTGCCGCCGGGGAGGCGATCTACCGCGACGGCATCGACTTCGACTACATGGATTACGAATCGCTCGGCCGCGCCGAGGTGCGCGACGGCCGGTTGCATGTGGCAGGGGAGTCGTTCGGCGTGGTCGTGGTTCCCGCCATGCGGGCGATCCCCCACTCGTCGCTCGAAAAACTGCGCGACTTCGTCCGCGACGGCGGCATGGTCATCAATATCGGCCCGCTGCCGGAGGCCTCCGAAAAGGAGGGGCGCGGCGGCCGGGCGTTGACGGAACTGGTGGCGGATCTCTTCGGGGGCGGGCACGACCGGGTTTTCCGTATCGGCGACCCGGCGGATGCGATCGCACTCATCGGCCGCAATACGCAGCGCGATTTCACGCTGCTCCGTCCGGCCACGGATGTCGGGGCCCGTTCTGCCATGCATAAGGCGGAGGATCCGACCCCTTACGTCATGCACCGCCGCATCGGCGGCCGTGACCTCTTTGCGGTCTATAACGTCGGGCGGGGCGCAACGTGCCGTTTCCGTGCATGGGGAGCCGCGGAGCTGTGGGATCCCTGGACGGGCGGGAAACGCCCGCTGCGGGTCGCCGCCGTCACGGATGCCGGAACCGAGGTGGTGATGCCGCTGGAGCGTACGGACATGCAGCTGATCCTCTTCGACCCTTCCCGCGATGCGGAGGTCGGGGCGGAATCCGCCGGCGCGGGGAGCACGCAGCGGATCGACCTCGGCGGGGAGTGGGATTTCCGGCTGGAACCCTTGCTGGACAACCGTTTCGGCGATTACCAGTGGCCGGGGACGGACGAAAAGATCGGAGCCTGTATTTATGATGCCGAATACGAACGGCTCGGCGGCGAGGCTCGGAAAGGCCGCGGACGTTTCACCTTCGGGGAGCGGTTCATGCTGCTGGGAGCGGTACCCGCCTCGGTGGATGAACGGACGGTGCTGGACAACCTGCCCGGCACAGCGTCGGGCGTGGAGGCAGCCGGCGTGCGGTACGAGTGGCGGCCCTATGCGTTCTCATGGCGCTGGGGCGTCGAGGGCGACTTCGGGCATCAGGGCTGGCACGGCCTGAAGGCGGAGATGTACGACGATTTCATTCGCCTTGGTGCGACCGAACGGGCTTTCAACGGCATGGTTCGCAAGGCCGAGGCATCCGGAATGAAGGATTATTACCTCTACACCTGCGTGGATGCCCCGCGTGACGGGTTGTACGACGCCGAATGGGGCGGGATCCGCCCCGTGGGGTTCTATGTCGGCGGGGAACGGCGCGAGCCTGCGGCACAGGTCGTTCTGAAGAAGGGCATCAACGAGATCGTGCTGCATTACGATTCGTTCGGCACGGCGCGGTTCGCCCTGCGCGACGGGAAGGCGGACATCGCGCCCGAGACGCTGGCCGAGGCCCCGTTGCGGATGAAGTTCCGCGGCGACCGGGCGCTGCTGCCGTTCGACAGCCGGAAGACGGCGGATACGCGGGCGCGGTTCACCTTCACGGCGGCGCCCGGACTGGAGGCGCTGGAATTCACGGCCTTTGGCCGGAAACCCGAAGTGCGTGCCGATGGCCGGAAATGCCGGGTCGCCGAGGTCGCACGCCGCAGCGACGGCGCCGTGACCTACCGTGCCGTGTTGCCCCAGCGTGCCGAGCTTCCGGCGGAGGTGTCGCTGACGCTTACCGAAGAACGCGGGTATGCAGGCGGTGCGGCGATAGACGGCCCTGTGAAGCTGGTTTGCGGGGCGGGACGCTATACGGTCGGCGACTGGTGCCGTAACGATGCCTTGCGTACTTATTCCGGTGCGGCGTGGTATGGCCGGGACTTTACGCTGACGAAGAAACCCGCGGGGCGTGTGACACTCGACTTGGGCGAGGTCGTCTCGACGGCCCGGGTGCTGGTCAACGGGCGAGAGGCCGGTTTGCGGCTGACGCCGCCCTGGCGTTTCGATGTGACCGGATTGTTGCAGAAAGGTGCCAACCGGATCGAAATCCGGGTTTGCAATACGACGGCCAATATCTTCCTCTCTTCGCCGACGGTCTACCGCGGCGATACGAAGG
>ERZ773228.4221-NODE-4221-length-11041-cov-32.323685_pt1 | contig 11041 bp, 10 predicted proteins | sample MGYA00580524_ERZ773228 | MGnify/ENA primary metagenome ERZ773228 (study PRJEB29015, sample SAMEA2737768) | human gut metagenome | biome: human gut; feature: human-associated habitat; material: faeces | place: China | collected 2012 ...
CTTTTGCATTTGCATAATATTCATCAGCATGCTTTGCATCCTTTTCGGCAAGCCGGGATGCGATTGTCTGAACCATGGTGCGGTAACGCGGCACGCTCATCCATGCATGGGCATTCTCATCACCATGGTCATGATCGTGGTCACTGTCCGATTCTGTGTCTGCTTCGTGGTCATGGTCATGGTCACTGTCTGCATCATCCTCAGAAAGAAGTGCCACATCCTCACAGGCCTCAACCACATCAAGCTTCGGATACGCCTTTGCCACATCTGACATAAACGACTCTATACCGCCTCCGTTTATTACAAAAACATCGGCTGTGGATAAAAGCTTCATATCCTCCGGTGTGAGCTGGAAATCGTGCAGACAACCGGTCTGTGGCTCGCTTAAGTTTTCAAGTCTCACGCCTTCCACTCCGTCTACTATATTTAAAGCTGCAATATACATTGGATAGAAGGATGTCACGACTGTAAGCATATCATCAGCTTCGTCAGTATTTTTTTCACTGTCCGAAGTATCTGACATTTCACCGGCAGCTCCTGTTTTACCTGCTGTGTGTTCATATGCCATTACCGCAAGCGTACACACTATCAATATACACAAAAACATAATGCCTACAAATTTGCATTTATTCTTCATATATTAAATATTCGCCTTTCTTTCTATAGCTTTATTTCTATCACTCTATTTCGACTTTATTTCTTTTTATGATTATTAACGCTTTTTTTGCTCTTGGCCTTATCTCTGCGTTCTTTAGTCTTTTTGGCAACCGGCTTTCCGGTCTTCTTCCAGCGCTCCTTTTTGTGCGGCTGGGATGCAGCGGCTCTTTTTGCAGCTGATTTTGCCTCGCGCTTTGCTTCTTCCTCCTGTTTCATGGCAAGAAGCGTCTCCTCGTCAAACACGAGTGAATCTATGAGATTCCAGATTTCGTCCCTGCCTTCCTTTGACATGGACGAAAACGGTATAACTACCGTGCCCGGCTTCACATGAAGTACATCCTTGATAGTCTTTATGTGTGCGGCAATCTGGCTTTTTTTCAATTTATCAGATTTGGTTGCAATGATAATCGGTGCAAAGCCCTGGTTTACCATCCAGTCATACATCATGATATCATTGTCCGATGGCTCATGCCTTATATCTATTAAAAGAAACACTGCCTGAAGCTTTTTTGAGGTGTGAAGATAGTTTTCTATCATCTGTCCCCATTTAGCTTTTATCTCGATATTGGCATTGGCATAGCCATAGCCCGGCAGATCGACCAGATACATGGCGTCATTGACGTTATAAAAATTGATGGTCTGTGTCTTGCCGGGCTGTGAAGAGATCCTGGCAAGTGACTTTCTGTTCATGAGTGCGTTGATCAGTGACGACTTGCCTACATTTGACTTGCCGGCGAATGCCACCTCATTATACTCATTGTCAGGGATTGTGCTTGTAATTCCGCAAACTGTCTCTAAATTAACACTTTTAATTACCATAATCTCTTCCTCATTCTTATTTTACAAATGCTATCTTCTCCACCTGTGAAAATTTCTCCACCGGCACGATTTCCATGCCGTCTGTTATTTCTTTTGAAATCTCCTCCAGGTCCTTTTCATTATCCTTTGGAATACACACTGTTTTTATTCCGATTACTTTGGCTGCAAGCAGCTTTTCCTTGAGTCCTCCTATCGGAAGCACCCTGCCGCGCAGTGTTATCTCGCCTGTCATGGCTACATCTGCCCTGACAGGTCTGTCTGTAATGGCTGAGAGCATGGCTGTCGCCATAGTGATACCTGCAGATGGTCCGTCCTTTGGCACTGCGCCCTCCGGGATATGTATATGGATATCATGCTTCGTGTAAAACTCTGCATCAATTCCATATCCTTCGCTTATTGAGCGCACATAGCTAAGTGCCGCCTGTGCCGACTCCTTCATCACGTCGCCTAGCTTACCGGTGAGCACGAGCTCACCCTTGCCCGGTAGCACATTCACCTCAACCTCGAGTGTGACTCCGCCCACGCTGGTCCATGCCAGGCCTCTAACGATTCCAACCTCTGCGCGATCATTTTTCTTCTCCGGACTGTACTTCGGATTGCCCAGATATGTCTTAAGATTGGTCTTTGTAACCTTTACAGCAGCTTCGCTGTCCTTAAAGATTTCCCTGGCAGCCTTGCGGCACAGCTTGCCGATAGTCCTCTCAAGGCTTCTGACTCCGGCCTCTCTGGTGTACAGCCTGATAATATCCTTTAGGGCCGAGTCTGTTATCGTAAGCTGTTCCTTTTTAATTCCGTTTTTGCTCTTTTGCTTCTCAACCAGGTGTTCCTTAGCTATGTGAAATTTCTCATTTTCAGTGTAGCTTGACACCTCAATAAGCTCCATCCTGTCAAGAAGCGGCTTTGGAATGCCTGAAACCTCATTTGCCGTTGCAATAAAAAGCACCTCCGACAAATCCACAGGCATCTCAATGTAATGATCCCTGAATCTGCAGTTCTGCTCACTGTCAAGCACCTCGAGAAGAGCGGCTGATGTGTCACCCTTGTAGTCACTTGACACCTTATCTATCTCATCCAACAGCATGAGAGGATTTGAAACGCCTGCCTGTCTTAAGCCATTTACTATACGGCCCGGCATAGCACCGATATATGTCTTTCTGTGTCCACGGATTTCTGCCTCATCACGCACACCACCAAGAGAAATACGCACATATTTCTTCTCCAGTGCAGACGCAATTGAACGGGCTATGCTTGTCTTTCCTGTTCCCGGAGGACCTACAAGACAAATTATAGGACTCTCTCCCTTGCTTGTCAGATTTCTGACTGCCAGAAACTCAAGTATTCTCTCCTTAACATCCTTTAATCCGTAGTGATCATCATCGAGCACCTGTGCTGCATGGTCAAGATCCTTGTTGTCCACAGACATCTTGTTCCACGGAAGCTCAAGTACAGTCTCTATATAGCCTCTCTCAACTGTGCTCTCTGATGAGCTGCTGCTCATATTTCTAAAGCGCTTTATCTCTTTTTTCGTCTTTTCCTTTACGTAGTCAGGCGCATCTAACTCAGATAGCTTTTTCTCATATTCATCAGCCTCCGAGTCAGCATTCTCGCCCAGCTCCTCACGTATCACACCAAGCTGTTCACGAAGCACATACTCCTTCTGATGCTTGTCCACACGAACCTTTACTTTTTTCTGAAGCTCATTCTTTATGGAAATAACCTCCACCTGGGAGAGAAGTAATGATACTATAACCTGATATCTGTCATTGATATCCTCTGCCTCAAGCACCTGCTGCTTAAGCTCATATGACACCGGCAGATTGTTGGTTACATAATCAATGAGCTTTTCAAGATCCTCATACTGATCTATCTGTCTGATAAGCTCCTTGCTGATTTTGCCGACGACTGCCGCATATCTGTGAAAAGCCTCTCTGACTCCGAGAAGCATGGCTTCCCTGAGATCCTCCGGCAGGCTGTCTGCATTACTATCACAATAACAGATTTCTGCCTCAAGATACTTCTCATTACCGGTAAAGCCAAGCAATGCTGCCCGGCTTATTCCATCTACAAGTATTCTCACAACATCATTCTGTAATCTGACAACCTGCTTTATGTCAGCAACAATACCCATCTGATAGAGGTCTTCCTGAGTCGGGTCCTCACTGTCCACATTCCTTTGTGTGACAAGATAAATCTTTTGATCCTGCTCCATAGCCTCCTCGACAGCACGAAGGGAGCGCTCTCTGCTGATGTCGAAATGGGCAATCATCCCCGGCAGAATAGTAAGCCCTCTCAGCGCTACTGCAGGCATATTCATAATCTGTTCTTCCACTTATATCTCCTGTATTATTGCACAGCCATGCATAACAAACCGCTGTGCAATTTATATTATCCGATGCTGTATCTTTTGTAAAATACCGCCATGTACTTACGATGCCGCTTTTTCCTCGATATATGCCTCAGGCACGCAATCACCATCAAGCTTTAAGTTTTCCTCAACGATATCCTTGTCTATTACACATCTGCTGATGCTCTTGTCTGACGGTATACGATACATAAGGTCAAGCATAACAGCCTCCATGATGGCACGAAGTCCTCTGGCCCCTGTCTTTCTCTCAAGTGCCTTGTCAGCGATGGCATTTACTGCATCGTCTGTGAACTCAAGACCTACTCCGTCAAGCTCAAAAAGCTTGGTGTACTGCTTGATAAGCGAGTTCTTAGGCTCCTTAAGTATACGGATAAGTGCATCCCTGTCGAGTGCCTCGAGAGAAACGGTAATAGGTACACGTCCGATAAACTCAGGAATCAATCCAAACTTTACAAAATCCTGTGGAAGTGCATGCTTAAACGCCTCTCCTACATTGAGCTCTGTCTTTGACTTTACATCTGAATTGAAGCCTATAGATGATGTATCCATACGACTGTCGATAATTTTTTCCAGACCATCAAATGCTCCACCGCAGATAAAAAGTATATTAGTAGTATCAATAGGAATAAGCTCCTGCTGCGGATGCTTTCTTCCGCCCTGTGGCGGTACAGATGCCTCTGTGCCCTCAAGAATCTTTAAAAGAGCCTGCTGTACACCCTCGCCTGACACATCTCTGGTGATTGAGACATTCTCTGATTTCTTTGTAATTTTATCTATCTCATCTATATAAATGATACCATGCTCTGCACGCTCGATATCATAATCTGCCGCCTGAATAAGCTTTAATAGGATATTCTCCACATCCTCACCTACGTATCCTGCCTCTGTAAGTGTTGTAGCATCAGCGATAGCAAATGGAACATTTATCACTCTGGCAAGTGTCTGCGCAAGAAGTGTCTTTCCTGAGCCTGTAGGTCCAAGCATGAGAATATTACTCTTCTGAAGCTCTACATCTGATGTATCACCTGCCAGAACTCTCTTATAGTGATTGTAAACAGCAACCGAAAGCACCTTCTTTGCCTGGTCCTGTCCTATTACATAATCGTCCAAAAACGCCTTAAGCTCCTCCGGAGTAACAAGATTTATATCATCCTTAGCGCTGCTTTTGTCCTCATGGCCCTCTACGCCTTCTTCCTCAAGAATCTCGGCACATATATCTATACACTCATCGCAGATAAAAGCTCCATTAGGTCCGGAAATCAAACGATTTACCTGGTCCTGTGTCTTACCGCAAAATGAACAGCGAATCTTTCCGTCGTTTTTTCCTGCCATTATTAACTCCTTTTATTGCATGAGGGCATCCCATATGGGGTACCCTCTTAAATTCATCTAACTTCTGATTATCTGTTTGTTATTACACTGTCTATGAGACCATACTCTGCGGCTTCCTGTGCTGACATATAGTTGTCTCGCTCTGTATCAGCTGCAATTGTCTCGTATGGCTTGCCTGTATTGGCTGCTAAAATTTCGTTTAATCTCTTCTTTGTCTTTAAAATATTTTCTGCAGCAATCTGAATCTCAGTAGCCTGACCCTTTGCACCGCCAGATGGCTGATGAATCATAATCTCTGCATTTGGAAGAGCATATCTCTTGCCCTTTGCACCGCCTGCAAGAAGGAAAGCTCCCATGCTTGCTGCAAGACCGATACAGATTGTTGAAACATCACACTTGATGTACTGCATAGTATCGTAAATAGCAAGTCCTGCTGTAACCATTCCACCCGGTGAATTGATGTAAAGGTGGATATCCTTATTCGGATCCTCGGACTCAAGGAATAAAAGCTGGGCAACAACAAGGCTGGCTGTTGTCTCATTTACTTCCTCTCCAAGGAAAATGATACGATCTTTTAATAATCTGGAGTAAATGTCGTAGTTGCGCTCTCCTCTGCTGGTCTGTTCAATGACATATGGTACTAAACTCATATAAAATACCTCCTTTATAAAAGCTCAAAAGACCGGCTCAGAAAATAGGCTTCTGAGCCAGTCAATCAAATCTTGATTCAAAAATCTTATTCTTCTGTAGACTCTTCTGCATCAGCCTTTTTCTTTGCCTTTGCACGCTCTTTAACGTTGTCCATGATAAGATCTACGGCCTTTGTGATAGCAATGTCTTTCTTCATAGACTCCTTCTCAGCATCTCCCATGTACTCTTTAAGCTTATCAGCCTCCATGCCGTATGCCTTAGCCATCTTCTCTACCTCAGCATCGATATCTGCATCAGTAACCTCGATGTTTTCCTCCTTGGCAATCTGCTCAAGTACAAGGCTGCTCTGGATACGTGTTGTAGCCTCAGGACGAACCTGATCCTTAAGCTGGTCAACTGTCATGCCTGAGAACTGTAAGTACTGCTCCATTGTAAGACCGCTCTGTGCGATTCTCTGAGCGAACTCCTCAACCATTGTCTCACACTGTGTCTCAATCATTGCCTCAGGAAGATCCATCTTTGACTTATCGATAATCTTCTGGATAGCCTCATCCTCTTTAGTCTTCTTAGCTTCTGTCTCTTTCTTCTCTGTGAGGTTCTTTTTGATTTCCTCTTTGTACTCAGCTAATGTATCAACACCTGCTGCATCCTGTGCAAACTCATCATCAAGCTCTGGAAGCTCCTTAGCCTTGATCTCGTTGATCTTAACCTTGAATGTAGCCGGCTTTCCTGCAAGGTCTTCTGCCTGATACTTCTCAGGGAATGTTACATTGACCTCAACCTCATCGCCTGTGTTCTTTCCTACTAACTGATCCTCGAATGTATCGATGAATGTGTGTGAACCAATCTCTAATGGATGATTCTCACCCTTTCCACCCTCGAAAGCTACTCCGTCAACAAATCCCTCAAAGTCGATAACTGCTGTATCTCCCTCTGCTACAGGACGATCTGTAACTGTAACTGTTCTTGCATTTTTGTTTCTCTGGTTCTCAAGCTCAGCGTCAACCTCTTCATCAGAAACTGATGTGTCGATCTTTGTAACTGTAACGCCCATGTACTTACCAAGAGTAACCTCAGGTCTTACAGCAACCTCTGCTGTGTAGATGAAAGGCTGTCCCTTCTCAATCTGAGTAACCTCAACTGTTGGGCGTGAAACAATGTCAACACCGCTCTCGTCAACCGCACCTGCGTATGTCTGCTGCATAAGAATGTTTGCTGCATCCTCGTAGAACACACCTGCTCCATACATTTTCTCAATCATAGCTCTTGGCACTTTTCCTTTACGGAATCCAGGTACACTAATCTGTTTCTTCTGCTTCTGATATGCAGAATCCAATGCTTTCTCTAATTCCTCAGCTGCTACCTCAATAGTAAGCTTTGCCATATTATGCTCTAAATTCTCAACCTGTACACTCATGTCAATCGTTATCCTCCTTAAAAATATATATGAATGGTATGTACATCAAATGTAATGTGGGCATGCTTTTTAAACTGCTAAGCCCAGTCATTGGATGATTATAACACAACAAATCCACTATTTCCAGTGTTTTTTACATTAAATTTGCTTTTGTGTATAATTCCATAAATTGTCAGCAATACCAAAACATATTTTTGTCATTTTACGGCATAATATTTCCATACACATACAGCTTGTGTATAACGTTTTAAAAGGAGGTATTGCATTATGGCAGCATCAAGTAGTAAAAAGGCTTCTGTACCGGAGGCAAAAGAGGCTATGAGCCGTTTCAAGGAAGAGGTTGCTTCAGAGCTTGGAGTTCCTTTAAAAGAGGGCTACAACGGTGACCTTACTTCTAAGCAGGCCGGTTCAATCGGTGGCGAGATGGTCAAGCAGATGATCATGAAGCAGGAGCAGCAGATGAAATAAGCTCTGCAATAGCAGGCTTCAAATGTACGCTTCAAATGCAAGCATAAAAAGAGGCCGCGCACCATGGGGTTGGTGTGTGACCTCTTTTGTTATAATACTAATAATATGATTATTTGCTGAACGTTGTATTAGTATACCAGTCCCTGTCGAATATGCTCTACTGTGGCATCGTCTGTGAAGTACCTGACAAGCTCGAGTGCAAACGCAATAGCTGTTCCCATTCCACGACTTGTAATCACATTGCCATCCACAACTACAGGCTGCTCAAGCCACTGTGCACCGAGCAGCTTTTCCTCAAAGCCCGGATGACAGGTAGCTTTTTTGCCCTCAAGTATATGATTCTCACCGAGCACGCTAGGCGCTGCACATATCGCTGCAACAAGCTTTCCCTCAGCGGCAAATCTCTTAATTGTCTTTACTACAGTCTCATCCGCACCGAGGTTTAATGTACCCGGCATGCCTCCCGGCAGTACGATTGCATCGTAGCTGTCAAAATCAGCCTGTGCCTTTGTGGTATCTGTCTTAAATGTCACCTGATGAGAGCTTGTCACCTCGGCTTTTTCCGTGATTGATATGGTTTCAATCTCCAGCTTTGCTCTTCTAACTATATCGACTACTGTAAGTCCTTCAATCTCCTCACAGCCGTCTGCCATAAAAATTCCTACTTTAATCATATTTTTCTCCTTTATTTTTCTTTGATAATACTATAAAAAGCTGCGGTTCGTCCTTGAATTTTTAAATACCGGTCATTATAATCATACATAAATGATATGAAGGTAAAACAAAAATATAAACCATAACTATAAATCTACCAGTAACCTGAAAGGATATACCATGGAAATCGAAAGAAAATACTTACTTAAACAGCTTCCTTCCAATTTAGACAGCTACGCGAGCAAAAAAATCGCCCAGGGCTATCTGTGCACCTCGCCTGTTGTCAGAGTCAGACGCTCAAATGACAGCTATTATATGACCTACAAGGGAGCCGGTCTTATGGTGCGCGAGGAGTACAATCTTCCTCTCACAAAAGAAGCCTACGACCATCTTGTCCAAAAGATAGACGGTCGTCTCATCGAAAAGACACGCTATCTCATACCTCTTGACGGTGGCCTGACCGCAGAGCTTGATGTATTTGAGGGTGATCTGGCTCCTCTTACACTTGTGGAGGTTGAATTCGACTCTGTCGACGCAGCAAATGAATTCACAGCGCCTGACTGGTTTGGCGAGGATGTCACTGAATCCGGCAAATATCACAACAGCTATCTGAGCCGATTGGAAAATTCATAGTACTGCCTGGTCTTTATCGTATTCTTTAAATCATCATACCGCTTCTGCAATGGTCCCTCCGGAACTACAACATCCATAACCACCGCTATGTCATCTATAAGGCGGTCGGTTATGGTATCCCTCATTGAGACAAGTATATTGTACTTTTCTTCAAAGGTATCCGCATCAAGAAACTCCATCAAACGCGGATCCGGTGCCTGGCCTTCATCTGCATCCGGTGCCGGCATATCCTCCGGCTTATCCTTAAGCGTGATCTTCTCAAATCTGTATTTCTGCTTCACATCAGGATATTTCTCATGGTCCACCTCGCTTACAAACATGTCGAGTGGTCTGGCATATATCCCAAAATCATCATATAAAGCCTGATAAATCACAAGCTTTTCCCCTGTCTCTGAATGTGTTGCCACTGTAACTATCTGATACAGCTTATTCTTAAAGTGCCTGTAAAACTCTCCTGGCTTTGGTGTTCTGTCCATCATTTCTGCCTCTTTTCCTATTATTTAAAAGTTGTTAATCATGTCTAAGCCTTCCCCAAGGAAATCTCTCTCAAACTCCAGATTGCCGCTGTATCCCATGGCAATCAGATCCTCAACACTGCCAAACATGCTCTGTGTCTCAGCCTCTATAATCTTTGCACCGTCTGCCGCTTTGGTATGCAGTGTCTGGCAGTTTCTTGAGTGCTCCTGAGCCATCCTCTGCTGTGCCTCGCTATGTCCGTGCATAGCCTCAAGCTCTTTTTGTGTCGTATCATTCGCAAAGCGTGCGTTATTTTTCACGGCCCTCTGCACTATATCCGGATTGCTCTGCTGCGGTCTCTGCTGTGGCTGTACTCTCTGCTGCATCTGTGGTCTCTGAGGCTGCTGTGCTCTCTGCTGCATCTGTGGCTGTGGTTTCTGCTGATATGTCTGGTTCAATGCATTCATACCCGACTGAACTGTATTCTGCATGCTGTTCCATATCTGCTGTATCTGCTTCTGCTGCGGTCTCGGTTTGTTTGGCTGCGTGTTTTTGCTGCCTGCGCTCTTTGATTTTTTGTTAATGTAAAAAACAGCTCCTAAGATAATTGCCCAAATTATAACATCCATATTCTGCTCCTTTATCAATCTGCATTTTCTATGTCAATCTCTGAATATCCTGCACATATCGCGCAGTATGTACTCTGCTGTCTGTTCCGGCTCCCATTGCTTTGTAGCACCCACAAGCAGTGGCTTAAGCTCTGACAGTATCCTTGCCGTGCGCCGGTCTGTCGTGCCCTCATACTTATCGTTTATGGCCTCAGCCTGCTTCACACATGCCTCAAGCTGCTTTAATATATCCTTCCAGAACTCCTCGTAATATATCTCATGCACTCTCTTAGTCTTTTGTGTGAAATTTAGCTCTGCAAGCTCTTTGTTGCTGTGCCCCAGATAGAAATATGACAGAGCAAACAAATCAGGCTTTTTCCTTTCAAGCCCCTCATTTGTCAGGTGTATCAGATTCTCTATCTCACTCTGTAAAATGATACCGTTGTCAAAGGATGACAGATATCTCTCCCCCTGCTTTACAACAGAGTCCAGAGTCGTGTGAAAATCCGTGTCTGCCTTGCTGATTAAAAATTCATCGTCAAACATGCCGCTTTTCGCTTTGCAAGCCTTTATCAGCTCTCCAAAGTGCTTCCGGTCTGTTCCTGTGAGCTCACTATACCCGATAACTTGTTGCTCAAGCTCCTTTAAATCTGAAAGCAGGCTGCTTAAGCCTGTCTTCACGCCATAATAGCGCTTTGCCACACCTGATGAATTCTTTTTGGTTTTGACATACAGCTTAAGCCAGCTGTTGACCACTGTCATGTCGGCACCTGCCGTATCCATCGCTGTCTTAAATTTCTTTTCCGTATCACTTAGTCCTAAAATCATCACACACCCTCAAACATCATCCTAAAACTATATAATAACAATTCTACACCATTATCATATTTTTTTAAAGAGCCTTTTTTCGCTCTGAAAAGCCCACTTTAATCGAGTAGGAGGCGGTGACTAACCGCCGTCCTCTCACAGCACCGTACGTAC
>ERZ773228.4222-NODE-4222-length-11038-cov-3.793044_pt1 | contig 11038 bp, 8 predicted proteins | sample MGYA00580524_ERZ773228 | MGnify/ENA primary metagenome ERZ773228 (study PRJEB29015, sample SAMEA2737768) | human gut metagenome | biome: human gut; feature: human-associated habitat; material: faeces | place: China | collected 2012 ...
CCTCAAACGTGCCTGTCTACCAGTTCCAGCACACTCGCATTGATCTCGCGGTGAACCGCTTATCTCTCAGCGACAAGATATATTATATCAGGGGTATCCCCCTTTGTCAACAAAATTTGAGAAAAAATTTGAGAAATTTTCAAACGCTGAAAATTATTATCAAAACAGGTGAAAATCGACACTTTTCCGCACTTTGTCTTCGGCTTTTGGCAGCATGAAAAACTGCCGCCCTTCGGAAAATTCCGTCGGTCGGCAGAATTTTTTTTTGCGGAGATGTTACGCAAGCACCTCATGCGCTCTGCCCCAATCCGCCCATCCCTCCGTATGGAGCGGGCGCTGAGATCTGGGCGGTGGGATTCCATTTGCTGCGGCAAGCAACCATTAAATATTTTAGAGGTTGTCGGCCTACGGGCTCCCACGGCGGTTGAAACATGCCACTGGCATGTTTCTAAGAGCCGCCTTTCGAATCCCACCTTCGGAGTAAAAAATAAAGACCATCCGGATGGATGGTCTTTATTTTGGCGGAGAAGGTGGGATTCGAACCCACGTGGCGTGTTACCGCCAACTCGATTTCGAGTCGAGCTCGTTATGACCACTTCGATACTTCTCCGTATCGCGCCTGTCTTACAGGCGCTTATTTATTCTATCATGCAATGACGGAAAATACAAGTGCTTTTTCCGAAATCGTGATAATTTTTATTTCACAAGGAAGGCATCCGGCAGATAACGGCCTTCCTCATTCTGGGAAAGCGTAGTCGGACTGGTGATCTCGCGGCCGCGGTAGACCATAACAGAGGACGAACCGCCGTCCAGCATGGATGCCTGATATGCGCCGTACTGCTCCATGATCTCGCCGCAGCGCTCGATCGAAATGCCGAACGAGTGCATCTGACGACCGTCAACGACCATCATGATAACCGTGCCGTCCTTCGCCTGACCGATGGCCGTGCGCGGCTGCTGCTCGTTCAGGCCGGTGCCTGCGACCAGATTCTCGCCGTTGATGATGAGCGCCGGGTGGAACTCCACCGCGTCGCGCAGGCTGGAGGTATCGTTAAACGCACCGACCTGCAGGTGATCCTCGTTGTCAAAGCCGATGATCTTCCAGCCGTCGCCTACTGCGTCCTGATACTTCTCTCCCTGGCTTTTCAGGAAGCCGTACACGGTGCCGCCCGTGCCGTTGCCGTCAAAATCGGCAAAGCCGGAGGCGTTGATGCCGAGCACGGCGTCATAGCGTCTCACCATATCGGATACGAACGAGCCGTAATCGCCAAGGCCCTCGCTCGTGCCGACAAAGATATTCTCAGGCTTTTTGCAGAGCGCGATCTTGCCCGCGTACTCCATGCCGAGCGTGTCCTCGCCGGTCTGCTCGACGATCAGGATGCCGTGCGCAGCGTTGACCGCCAGCACCGTATCGCCCTGCTTCGTCTTAAGGCCGGTGTCGTAGTGTGTCTGGCTCGGCTCGCCGATCAGGTCGATGTTGATCTCGTCGTAGCCGTTCTCCAGATACTCCGGATTATCCGCCAGAAAGCGCTCAAATTCGCTCTCGTCCAGCTCACTGAACATGGCATAGAATTTGTCCTTCGGTGTTTCGGCGGTGTCCTCCTCATTCTCCTCCCATGTGCCGTCCCAGTTGCTGACGATGCCCTCCTGCTTCTGGTTCATCAGGTAGCGCTTGGTCATCACCTCGTTGATGATGTTCTCCGGGATGAACCAGGTGGCCAGCCACTGGTGCGTCATGGTGCCCATTGCGGTTTCGATGTACCACTCACGCCAGCGAGTGACGAACGCGTTCGGTGTGTACAGCAGAAACGGATACACAACCGTGATGCCGATCAGAAAAAAGCAGGTCAGTCCCAGTGCGAAGCGGTGTTTTGCGCCGTTCATTCGTGTTGCTCCTTCTCTCTCAGTCCGGGAACCGCGGGATACGGTTCGGGTTTGTCTCTATCACTATCTCTTAACCTTTACGGTTGTTGTTCGGGGTGCGGCGGCGTCTATGACGGTGATTGGTCGTCTTGCTCTGTGCCGTCTTGTTCTGCTGCGGTGCGGGCTTCTGCGCAGACCTGCTGCCGTGTCCCCTGCCCTTCTTCTCCTGCTGCGGAGCGGCCTTGCCGTCCGCCTTTGCAGCACGAGCGGCCAGTGCGGCCTCGACCTTTCTGCGGATGCGTGCAGCAGCCTCATCGCTGAGCGCATACGCGCGGCTCGGCGTGTGAGCGTCTACGCGCGGCTCGTTCTTCTCGAAGCGGGCGTACGGGTCGTTCCGGCGGCCTCTGCGGCTCGAATCATTTCTGTCGTTTCGGTCGTTTCTGCCCTTGCGGGAGCGCGGCGCGGCTGCCTTCGCCTGCTGCTCGGTCTGCTTCTCGGCGGCCTTCTCGCGGCGGGACGGACGCTTGGCATTCGCTCTCGCCTGACGCGCCTTCTTCTTGGCTTCCTTTTCGCGGGCCACATCTGCGGCGACCTCCTCGGCGGTGGCGTTCTCGGAGACCGGCTTGCGGCGGGAGCGCTTGTTGGTCGTCCTGCGCTGACCGGACTCGCGCTTCTCCTCCTCCTTTTCCTCGTGCGGAATCTCACCGGCAACCGGAATGCGCTTGCCGATCAGCTTTTCGATATCCTTGAGGTACGGACGCTCGGAGCGGTCGCAGAAGGAAATCGCGGTGCCCTCCTGACCGGCACGGCCGGTGCGGCCGATACGGTGCACATAGGTTTCCGGAATGTTCGGCAGGTCAAAGTTGATAACGAGCGGCAGGTCGTTGATGTCGATGCCGCGCGCGGCAATGTCGGTCGCAACCAGAACCGCGATCTTGCACTCCTTAAAGTCCGCGAGCGCACGCTGGCGCTGATTCTGCGACTTATCGCCGTGGATGGACTTGGTCTTGATGCCCGCACGGTTGAGGTCGCGCGCGACCCGGTCTGCGCCGTGCTTGGTGCGGGTGAACACCAGAACCTGGTGTACATTGCTTTGACGGATGATATCCGGCAGAAGTTCCCTCTTTTCCTGCTTTTCTACAAAATAAAGCTGCTGCTCGATCTTGTCCGCCGGTTTTGCGCTCGGCGTTACCGAGATATGCTCCGGCTCATGCAGCATTTTCTCTGCCAGATCGGCAATCTCCGCCGGAATGGTAGCCGAGAACAGCAGGGTCTGGCGCTTTTTCGGCAGGAATTTCACGATGCGCTTGACATCCGGGAAGAAGCCCATATCGAGCATGCGGTCGGCCTCGTCGAGCACGAAAAACTCTGCCTTGTCCAGCTTTACGATCTTCTGGCCCATCAGATCCCACAGACGGCCCGGCGTGGCAATGAGAATATCCACACCGCGTTCGATCGCCTCGACCTGCGGCACCTGCGATACGCCGCCGAAGATGACCGCCGCACTGCACGGCACGTAGCGCGCGTACTGGCACACGTTTTCGTAAATCTGCAGCGCAAGCTCGCGCGTCGGCGTGAGGATGAGCGCACGGATGGTGCCCTTTTTGCCCTCGCTCTTTGCCAGGCGCTGGATGATCGGCACTGCGAACGCACAGGTCTTGCCCGTGCCGGTCTGGGCGCAGCCCATCAGGTCGCGGCCCTCGAGCACCGGCGGTATCGCCTGCTGCTGAATGGGCGTCGGCTCGGAATAGCCTGCCTCCTTCAGTGCCTTGAGGATGTTTTTCTCCAACTTGAGTTCGTTAAATTTCATGGTAAATATTCGATTCCTTTTGCTATCTTTGGTATGCAGTCCGGCAAATCCCGCTTGCCTGCGGACTGGGTTCTATGCTATACTTATTGTAATTGTCTCTGAGACAACACGAATGTTATCAACCCACAGATCAACTATGAGGTGACCTATTTGTTAGAAATTATTCATCACGTTCTGCCGGAAGCATTTTTCGATGTGCTCAAGACCGTACCGCTGCTGCTGGTCGTGTATGCACTGCTGTACTACATTGAAAACCGGCTGACCAATACGCCGGAGCTGCTCTCGCGTGCGGCGCAGTTCGGTCCTGTGGTCGGCGCGCTCGCCGGCTCTATTCCCCAGTGCGGTTTTTCCGCGGCAGCGTCCGCGCTGTTCTCGGCAGGCTTTCTTGCACCGGCAACGCTGGTTGCCGTGTTCCTTGCCACCTCGGATGAGGCGGTGCCCATCATGCTGGCAGGCGGCGCAAGCGTACAGCAGGTGGTGCTGCTGCTCGTGGTCAAGTTTGCGATCGCGGTCATCGGCGGCTATGTTCTGCGCTGCACCGTGTTCCGGGGGCACAAAGCCGGAACCGACGGCCCGCTTGAGATCGAGATGGGCGACTGCGGCTGTGAGACCTCGCCGGTGGCGAACATCCTGTCCCACACCATCAAGACCACCATCTTCCTGTTTGTCGTGCTGTTCGCGCTCAATATGGTCGTACACGGCATCGGTGAGGAGCGCGTGGCTTCCCTCATGCTGACCAACAGCATCTTCCAGCCGCTGCTGTGCGCGGTGCTCGGTCTGATTCCGAGCTGTGCGATGAGCGTGCTGCTCAGCGAGCTGTTTGTCGGCGGCACGATCAGCTTCGGCGCTCTGGTTGCCGGTCTTTCCACCGGCGCAGGCTTCGGCTATATCGTTCTTCTCGAGGAGAAGGAAGGCCGTCATCGCGCCCTGCCGGTCATCGCCGCAACGTTTGCCACCGCCGTGATCGGCGGCACGCTGGTGCAGCTGCTTATCGGCTGAGAATGAAAAAATCTAAGGATGTGTCAAAACGGCACATCCTTTTTTATGCCCTGCGGAGAAGGTAAACCGTCAGCCCATCTCATGCAGCAGCTCGAGTGCCTGATGCGCCCACGTCATATCAATGCGCGAGAACTCGCCGCCCGGCGTGTACAGATAGGTTTCCACATCCGCGTGCAGACGCTGATACGCCGCGCCCGGCATGGCGGCATACTGCTCCGCGCCGTCGGAAAGCACGGCCACGAAGCGGAAATCACCCGTGCGCTCATCCAGCTCGTGGAAGAGCAGCTCGACAACATCGAGGTCGCGGTTAAGCTGTGCGAACAGCAGCAGCTTCATGATCTCGATGGTACGGTCATCCAGACCGCGCTCGAGGATGTTGATCTTCTCACGGAAGGTGTTGAGGCTGTCGGTCACACGCAGGGTGTAGCCTGCCAGCGGATCAAATTCCGCCTTGGGAACCTGACCGTCCTCGGTCCACAGCCATACCATAAACTGGTTTGCCATGTCATGGTACAGACACGGGTGTACGGCGAGCACGGTCTCGCCGCAGTTTGGACATTTTACACGAAAGACAGACAGGTCCTGTACCTTTGCCCGCAGCTCGGGATTTCGGTCGATATTGATATGGTCGATCACCTTGTGTTCGGTTTCCATATGACAGTGCGGACATTCGATCATCATAACAGTGGTTCCTCCCCTTGTGTTTGTCCAATTAAATTTTATTATAACACATTTATATAGCTGTAAGCAAGTTCGGATCATCAGTAATTAGGAATTAGCAGTTAGGAATTGTCGCTATCCTTGCGCGAGTTCCGTCTGCGCTGCGTCGAGTAATCGCCGGCTTTACCGCAGGGGCGAACAGTGTTCGCCCGCAAACCATTCAATCTCGGTATCAAAAGAAAGCACCTGCCGACCGCAGGTGCTCCTTGTCTATTCCGCCTTGTAAATGCTGCCCTGTGCGACCGCAATACTTGAACCATCCATCGAGCCGCTGTACGAATCGTACCAGCGTGGAATCTCCTTGCCGTTTTTGTCGTAAAAACGGAACATATCCTCTGAAGGAAACCCGTCCTCCGGCATGTATCCAATCAGCTCCGTGCAGAGCAGAAAATACGGCTTTGCGCTCTCATTCGTCATCTCATAGGTCTGTCCATACCAGTTGAGCGTCACCTTTGCGACCTGCTGTTCCAGGTCCTTGCCGCTCAGCAGCAGAAAATTGTGTCCGCCGCAGCCGATGATATCGTAGTTAATGCCGGAATTGCCGCTGCCCATACTGTAAAATTTCCATGTACCGAGCCAGCTGCGTTTCGCAGTCATTTCGCCCAAAAAGCGTTCCTGCTCGATGCCATCCTGCGTCATTACATAATACGCCGTGTCACCGATAACGACCCCATCGTATATCGTTACACCGGAAAACCTCGTCAGATTGTTCTCCTTGAGCATCTGCACCTGCTGTGCAAGCTCGGTTTCATCCAGCCGGATCGGCTTTACCGCGTAACCGGATTTGCCCGCCGCCCACACACAGACCGCCGTCACAGCCGCCATCACGAGGATTCGTTTTTCCAGTCCTTTCATAAAATGCACCTCCCTATCCTGCCTCAAGTATAACAAATTTTTTCGGCGCAGGATATGGAGAAAGCGACAAAATGCAACGGCAATTTTTATGGAAATACATGAAGAAGGTTACACGATAGCGTTAATTTTCCATTCTCCATTTTCAATTCTCCATTTCTGCAGAAGGTAAAAGAAAAGCACCGCAGAAAAATCTGCGGTGCTATGGCATGACTGGTGCGTAAGCCGGGTTCTGTCGTGGACGGTCATCTATCTCGAATGTACGTTGCCGTGCATCTCAAGCCGCCAGTCGGGACGATCGGGCCAATCGTGGTCCCAGTCGGCGTTGCTGCGGATAGAGTTTACAGACCTCCCATGTTGCCATGGGACGTGGTGAGCTCTTACCTCGCCTTTCCACCCTTACCGTTCAAAAAACGGCGGTATATCTCTGTTGCACTATTCCTAAGGTCACCCTCGGCGGACGTTATCCGTTATCCTTGCCCTGTGCAGCCCGGACTTTCCTCATGCCCGAAGGCACGCGACCGTCTGCACCAGTCACAAATAGCATTATACCGTAAAAAAACGCTCTCGTCAAACCGGACTTGCAAAATCGTGAAAAATCATGTATACTGTCAAAGTACAAAAGGCGGTGTTACGCATTTATGACAGCATTAGAACAATACCTCGGCGGCCTGTCGGATAAACGGGTCGGCGTAATCGGCGCGGGCGTGAGCAATATGCCGCTCATCCGTATGCTGCGCGCTGCAGGCGTGCGCGTTACCGTGCATGACAAAAAAGAACCCACCGAGCTTGGCGACGGCTATGCTACCCTCGCTACCCTCGGCGTAGACTTCGTTCTCGGCCCGCATTACCTTGATGCGCTCGATGAGGACGTTATCTTCCGTACTCCGGGTGTTCACCCGCGTTTTCTTGAGAAGGCACGTGCAAACGGCTCGGAGATCACCAGCGAGATGGAGCTTTTCTTCTCGGTCTGCCCGTGTCCGATCATCGGCATCACCGGCTCGGACGGCAAGACCACGACCACCACGCTCGTCAGCGAGATTTTGAAGCACGCGGGCTATACCGTGCATCTCGGCGGCAATATCGGCACGCCCCTGCTCCCCCGCGTGGACACGATGACCGAAAACGACCTTGCAGTCGTGGAGCTGTCCTCGTTCCAGCTGATGGGCATGAAGCACTCTCCGCACATTGCGGCGATCACCAACCTCACACCCAATCATCTGGACTACCACAAGGATTTTGACGAGTATGTGCAGGCCAAGACTGCCATTTACCGCAATCAGGGCGAGAACGACAAGCTCATCCTCAATCTCGACGATGAGGTGACGCGCTCGCTCAAGGCGTCCGGCAACCTGTTCTGCACCAGCAAAACGCAGGAGCTGGCCAACGGCGTATTCCTCAAGGATGACGTTATCTACATCGCGGACGGTGGCGTGCGCCGTGAGCTGATGCCCGCAGCCGACATCCGCATTCCGGGCGCGCACAATGTGTACAACATGATGATGGCGGCGGCTGTCGTGCAGGGTTATGCCTCTGACGACGATATCCGCGCCGTGGCGACCACGTTCGGCGGCGTCGAGCATCGCATCGAGTTCGTGCGCGAGAAGGACGGCGTGAAGTATTACAACGACTCCATCGCCTCCAGTCCGACGAGAACCATCGCAGGTCTCAATTCCTTCCAGCAGAAGGTCATTCTCATTGCAGGCGGCTACGACAAGCATATCCCCTACGATGTGCTCGGTCAGCCTATCTGCGACCATGTAAAGCTGCTGCTGCTCACCGGCGCTACCGCGCCCAAAATTCGGGAGTGCGTGGAGAATATCGAGGGGGAACACCCGCCGATTGTTGAGGTGGAGAACCTCGAAACAGCCGTGCAGGAGGCCGCTGCCCGCGCAGAAAGCGGCGATGTCGTTATCATGAGTCCGGCCAGCGCGTCGTTCGACCGCTTCAAGAATTTCATGGAACGCGGCAAGCTGTTTAAGGCGCTTGTGGAAGAGCTGTAAGGTTAATAGGATAAACGCTTGCATTATTTCGCAAGCGGTGCTATACTATAAGCAACGATATGAATTAGTTCACTTGGCGAAAACCCCCGGAGAGTACCAGTCTCCGGGGGTTTTCTATTCCGTTTTTCGGTGGCTTAAGCCGGGGCTGATGTTGCCTTACTTCTGCTCATCCAGCCACTTGCAAATGTAGTGTGCAAGTACATTTGCCATAATGGAGCAGATTAACGATACGGTGAAGTTCACTTGGCGCACCTCCTTCCCGTTGCCGGGAATAAGTAGGGCAACACCAGTATTATACCATACAGATGAAATCCTGTTAAGCGAAAGACGTGCAATGCACGTCTTTTTCGCTGTTTTATGGCACATTATACAGTTTTATAGATTGATTATTGTTAAAAAAGGGCGGACACATTGGTCCGCCCCTACGGTAATCTGCGCCTTCGAGGAAAACTCCTGCCTCGCACAATTACTAATTCTCAATGATATACTTCCGCGCCCAGACAAGTGCGGCGACCGCCGTGACCAGCTCCACCATCGGGAACGTCAGCCAGACGCCATCGACGCCGAGCGCCCACGCGAGCGGGAACAGGATCGGCGGGGCAACAATCACACCGCGCAGCAGCGAAATGGCAAAGCCCTGCACGGTCTTATCCGACGCGCTGAAAAACGCTGCCGTGACCATGTTCACGCCCGCGAACAAAAAGCCTGTGAAGTAGATCCGCAGGCCGCTCTCCGCGTAGGCGGCAAGCTGCGGGTCATGCTCACTGTTGAACACCGCCGTCAGCGGCTCCGCGCCGAGGAAAACCGACACGCACAGCACGGCTGCAATCCCGAGCGCGGGGCAGATGCCCCAGCGGAACAGCCGCCGCAGCTGTTCCCTGTCACCGAGACCCGAGCTGCGGCTGACCAGCGGCTGTATGCCGGTGCACAGTCCGGTAAAGACAGCGATTCCCACCAGAGCAAGATTGGCCACCACGCCGTAAGCCGCCACGCCGGTATTGCCGCTGAGGCGCAGCAGCACCAGATTGAACAGCAGCAGCACCACGCCGGAGGCGATTTCACCGATGAGCGAGGACAGACCGGGCGCGCACAGGCTCGGCACACGGCTGACGCGCAGCGGCGTATTGACAAGATGGAATCCGCGGGACGGCCTCCGCAGGTGCGTCAGCAGCACCAGAATGCTGACAAACGGCGAAAAGCCGGTCGCAAGCGCCGCACCGAACATGCCCAGTCCGCACGGGAAAATGAAAATGTAATCGAACACGATGTTGAACAGGCTGCCCGCGATCATGCCGCACATGGCAACGGTCGGCGCACCGTCGTTGCGCGTGAATGCCAGCAGCACGTTGTTCATCACGAAGAACGGCCCGAAGCACCACAGCATGCGCAGGTAGGTCGTCGTCATGCCGAGTGTCTGCGCGTCCGCGCCGAGCAGCCGCGCGATCGGCTGCGCAAAGCACAGTCCGCCGAGCAGGAACAGCACGCCGAGCAGCAGCCCGAGTGCCGCCGCGTGCGTGAATACGCTGTCCGCCTGTCTCTGATCGTTCTGTGCCCGCGCGATCATGTACTGCGTTGCCGCGCCCACGCCGAGCATCAGGCCGATGCCGTTCATCAGGTTGTACGCCGGTATGGCGATGTTGAGCGCCGCCAATCCGAGCGAGCCCGTGCCCTGTGCGACAAAAAATGTATCCGCGAGAATGTAGCACGAAATGCCGATCATCCCCAGGATGTTCATCGCGGCATAGTGGCCGAATTCGCGCAAAGCTCCCTGTTTGTGCAATTCCTTCTCCCCCTCAAAGTTTTTATATAAAAAGTGATCGACCCTTCCCGGAATACACCGAAAAGGGCCGATCTGCAATGCTATCGACGGAAAACATTGCTTATTTACGAAGCAGTTATAATATACCATCTTCCCATAGAAATGTCAAGTGGCTTATTCGGTCGGAAAAGCACTTTTGGGGTCGGATGCTGCAAAACAGTCCAGTCCGTGCCACATCAACCCCATCAAAAGCGATACGACCTGCTCGGTCGGCGTGTCCTGCGCTCTGGTCGCCCAGGTGGACAGCATGGATACCATGCCCGAAATGATATACGAAAACACAAGCAGCTTCCGCTGCTCGCTCATTTCCGGCATCATGTGCATATCCCAGCCGTCGAGGAAGGCTTCATACGTCATGGTCTGCAGCTTGCGTACAAAATACGGGTCTCCCTGCTCGCTGCACAGCACCTGAATCACCTTCATTATGCGCGGATTGTTCCGGATCTGCTCCAGAAAGTCGATAAAGAATTCCTTGATCTCCTGCAGCTCGCGGCACTCCCGTTCGTGCATCGGCGCATGCTCGCGCATGTGCTCGATGATCTCGTCCTCGGTCGTGCGAAGGATGTCGGTCACGTCCTTGAAATGCAGGTAGAAGGTCGAGCGGTTGATGTCCGCTCTCGCGCAGATATCCTTGACCGTGATAGAGACCAGCGGCTTCTCCAGAATCAGGTCAATCAGGGCTTCACGCAGCGCAGACCGCGTAAAGCGCACTCTGCGGTTGTTTTTGGCTTCGGGCATGAGCATTTTCCTCCTTGGTGCTCATCAGGACGGTTTTCTGTGGATGGTACTTATTTTATCAGCGTTGTGTCCGCAAGTCAATACCGTGTCGAAAATCAAATGTTACCAAAGTGTTAAAAAACCAGCAGGGAAACCTGCTGGTTTCAGTCTGTCGATAAAGTCAATCTATCGTTTTTATTTTTCGTGCGGCAGCACGCATAAAATAGAATTTGCACAGCAAATTCATAATTCCCG
>ERZ773228.4225-NODE-4225-length-11027-cov-23.016041_pt1 | contig 11027 bp, 10 predicted proteins | sample MGYA00580524_ERZ773228 | MGnify/ENA primary metagenome ERZ773228 (study PRJEB29015, sample SAMEA2737768) | human gut metagenome | biome: human gut; feature: human-associated habitat; material: faeces | place: China | collected 2012 ...
AGAAACTTATTAACCAAGTAGTCTTGATTGACTACACCATTATTATACTAGGAGGATTGATTATGAGCAAAAAACTTAATTTGAGCGGAAAACTAGATTTTACTGACATTGACTTAACCGCACCAGAAGTTGTTATCAATGAATTGCTAGAAGAATTACCAGCAGAAACAAATGGCTTGATTTGTGGTAAGATTCAATCTTATAGTGGTCATGTAATGTCATACAAGACTAGAGGGATATCATCGTTAGCATTGGCCTTGGAAACCACATCAGACAGAGATGTTGATATACAGAACGATTTGGGAAAAATGGGAACAGAAATTCACAAGTTTGAATGTTATCTGTATACTCCAGAATATGAAAGTTATCGTTATAGAATGTTTTTTGTAAAGTATAATGTTTCAAATTATCCAGTAACAGTTGTTCTCGAAGAAAGTATTGCAAAAAGTATATCTGGAACAAGTGGAGAATATATTTATACTTGTGATACCCGAAATGAACTTGAAGAATTGGTTGTAAATGTTTTGACATCGAAGCGAATAATTACAGTCATGCAGGAATTGATTCGTGTAAACCAATCAAAAAGAAATTTAGAGAAGACAACGGAAACTACTACAGATGAAGAAAATGGTTAATCAAATATAATAAATGCTGTAAGTCACGGAGTATGAAAAACGCATAAAATTAAGGCTTTTAGAAACGAACCTGAATTACCCTGTTTTACCCCTAATAATTATAGGACTATCCGATAAGGAAAAATCCCTTAGCTGAATGTATAGGCGGAGGGATTTTTCCTTATTTTAACATTTCATAACATTTGAATACATCAAAATAATATTGAAGAAATCAATATAATCGAGTATACTTATTTAAGTAAATGGGTTACAGAGTTATAGGAGAACTATGGAGCTGTAACGAGTTTATTATTAGGATAGGAAGGATCAACTATGACTGTAAGCTATAATAAAAATTGATGTACTTGTGCATTTATGTGTCAGAAGTTGGCTGATATGAAAAAGAACCAAGAATTGTATTTCGATAATTTCAATATTGATGAGAATGATGAAATCATATAAAAAACTTGGTACAGAAATGTGCCAAGTTTTTTAGTAGTAACCTTTTCCTTTTTACTACCAATTTTACTACTAACAGGTAGTAACAACTTGCTCCATCTTGCTCTGATTTGCCACAATCTGTAAATTTAGAGCATATCACAATAACCCCGAAAACCCTTGCAAAACAGGGCATTCCGGGGCAAATCAAGGAGAAACAAAACTATGATAAAAGTATTATTCATCTGCCACGGCACTCCAGTTTTATGATAATGCATACCTTCGCAGACTGGGGCAATACAGGGCAGAATATGGCGGAAAGCCTTGGAATTACTACGATTTAGACTACTAAGGCTCATGGGCAGAATCGGGATAAAGGCAAAAGTGTGGGGATGATTCCTTAGTAGTAATGGACTACTAAGCGATGGCACACATATAAAACTTTTAATACAACTCTAGCCAATTTGTGAGAAAATCGCAGGTTAGTTGGAGTATTTTCTACAAACGTAACAAACAACCGTTCGATTCTTCTTGACTTTTTGTAATGCAAAAAGTATACTACATATATGAGGTGAATTAAGTGAGTAATATAGGTCGACCAAAAGGAAAAAATAATAAGGAATATGTGTATTCGCTGAGAATGGATGAGAGAACTAAAACTAGATTGGAGACATATTGTCGCTTGCTTAATATGACTAAGTCGGAAGTAATAAGATTTGCAATTGATAGGTTAAGAGAGGAGAATGACTATGGAGAAAATATGGGATGTAACAATAATGAAAATGGGTTCAATTCAGATTGAAGCGGAGACGGAAGATGAAGCAATAAAAAAGGCAGAGCATCTTGCATTACTACCAGAAGGTGTAAATTGGGAGGATAGTTGGAATGCAGTCGATGTGTGTAAAATATAATCATTACTTTATTAAAAGAAAGTAATGTGTTACAATAACATCGCATAATTTACCTTGGAGGATGAGATGAAATGAAGATTATGGATATAAGTGATTTAAAAAAAGAAGCTAAAATATTTTGTGAATTTATGAAAAAAGAAAATCATTCTTCACTTATTGGAGTGACTGATGGTAAAGCGGTAGGAACATATGTTGAACACAGATTTCAAGACTATATTTCCAGTAAATATGAAATTGAGATTGGAAGCAGTGCCAAGGGAATTGATCTACCAGGAGCGGAGATAGAAACGGATATAAAGGTTACAAGTATTGTTCAGCCACAGAGTAGTTGTCCGTTTAAAAATGCACGTCAGAAGATATTTGGATTAGGATATAACATTTTAGTCTTTGTTTATGATAAGAAAGATACAGCAAATTCATGTACTTTGGATTTCAAGTATTGTACATTTATTGATAAGTCTAGAACCGCTGATTATACTATTACAAAACGATTAAGAGAAATGGTAGATGATGGCGCAAATAAAGAAGATATCATTGGTTTTTTAGTTGATAAAAATGTTCCAGGTGATGATATAGTGTATTCCGATTTAGCAGACGAAATATTGTGTAATAAACCAGAGCAAGGATATTTAACAATTAGTAATGCTTTACAGTGGAGATTGCAATATGCCAGAGTAATTGCATTGGACAATACAGTAAATGGGGTTTTAAATTATGAATGGTAGTGATTTGAAGAAGGAATTTGGTGACTATCAAACCCCAAATCAGTTTGCAGAAACTATTTGCAGTTTGCTTTACAATGAACTCAAGTTAAATCCAGAGGTTGTAATAGAACCAACATCTGGTTTGGGTAATTTTATTAATGCTGCTTTGAATACATTTTCTACAATAAAAAAAATTGTCGGCGTAGAAATAAATCCAGAGTATTGTGATGAATGCCAAAAGCGTATATCTGATGATAGGTTACATATTGTAAATGATAACTTTTTTACATATAAAATAGAGAAATATGTTGGGGAAACGGAAACATTGTTTCTTGGAAATCCGCCTTGGGCGACAAATTCTGAATTGAATTTTAATTTACCAGAAAAGGAGAATTTTAAAAGGTTAAGCGGAACTGATGCTATAACAGGTGCAAGTAATTTTGATATATGTGAATATATAATATTAAAATTGATAGAAAAGTCTGTTAATAAGAATGTTGCTATTGCAATGCTCTGTAAAACATCTGTTGCACGAAATGTATTACTTGAACTTGATAGAAATGATGTATGTGTTGATGACCTTAGAATATATAATTTTGATTCTTCAAAGGTTTTTGGGATTAGTGCACCAGCATGTTTATTATACATTAAAATGTCTACATCAAATTCAAAATGTCGGGAGTGTGAGGTTTATGACATCGAAACCCCAAATACTATTTCTGGAAGAATTTCTTTTCAAAATGGAAAACTGAGTAATTTAGATGATGATGTTTTAGATTTAGATGGCGAGAGTGTATTTGAATGGAGACAAGGAGTTAAGCATGATTGTGCTGGGGTAATGGAATTAGAGAAGCAAGGTGAGAATAATTACAAAAATAAGAATAAAGAGAAAGTTGAATTAGAAGATTTGCTTGTTTTTCCATTAATGAAAAGTAGTTCATTTAAAAAACCGATTATTAATTCGGATTTTACAAAATATGTTATTGTTACTCAAAAAAAGGCAAGGGAAGAAACCAATTATATTGAAGCTTTAGCACCAAAAACATGGAAGTATTTATGTGATAGAAAAGATGTATTTGATTCTAGAAGAAGTAGTATTTACAAAGGTGCTCCAGCATTTAGTATGTTTGGAGTTGGTGATTATTCATATGCAAAATATAAAGTGGGGATTTCTGGTTTTTATAAGAGACCGTTATTTGCATTACTTTATAATGAGAATAAAATAGAGCATCCGATTATGGTTGATGATACATCATATTTTCTGTCATTTGATAATTATTCAGATGCGTATACTTGTATGCTTCTGTTAAATAGTTCAAGAGTACAAAAATTCTTGCTTAGTATATCCTTTCAGGATGCAAAAAGACCGTATACTAAAAAAGTATTGCAAAGACTTGATTTTAATAAGTGTGTTCATAATATAGCATTTGGAGAGTTAGTAGCTACTGAAAAAGAATTAAAGTTGCATAAATCTATAACAGAGGAGATGTATTCTTCATTTGCAAATTATATAACAGGTTTGAAGAAGGCAATATAATATGTTTTGGCACTCTGTATGGATAATAAGGTAGGGGGATAAGAAATTTCTGCGTCTATTTCTATATTAGACCGATGGTCCCCTTCGTGCGAATTTTCGCAGAATTAAACAGGGGGGATACCCACCAAGGTCGGTTTATGTGAAAATATACGCTGAATATCATCGTTAAAGCCGATTTTGTTTTGCCGGATAGTACCGAAAAACGTGTAAACAGCAGTATAAAAATCACAGTTTTTTTGCGTACATTTTGGCAGAAATATAATCCGAATTGTATTGCTATTCTGTGCCATCAGAGTGATATATGTACTACAGAATAAAGAAAGGCGGGTACATATTATCAAGAATGAAATAAGATTTACATTGGAATCGAAGCAGAGGCCGAAACTGGCACAGGAGATTGGAAACCTACTTGGAACAGCACCGCATTATGAACGGGTACCAAGCTGTGCATACGATATTGCAGGATACCGACTGGATAAAGAGGGTGTATTGCATATCCCGGATGGAACTGAAAAAGAAATAGTGGAAGACCTGATTCTGCAGTTACGAGAGCGTGAGTTTCAGGATGATATGGAAATAACGGAAGAAGTGCCAGTGCAACAGGATAAGCTGACAATAGCGATTCCGAAAGAGAGCCTTACGGATACGGCATTGGAAAATTTACAGAAGATTATAGCAAATAAGCAGATGCTTTTTCAACGCGCATTTCAGACGGACAGTACAGAAGTTGAAATTACAGAGGAAAAAATAAACTTCACATGGTTTCCATACACAACGGATAGCGATGAGATTGCAGCCTACACACAATTTATCTCAAGGCTGTGTGATACGGCAAGAGATGCAAAAAGGGTACCATCAAAGCCGACTGAAACGAAATACGCTTTCCGCTGTTTTCTGCTCAGACTTGGCTTTATTGGGAAAGAGTATAAGACAGCGAGAAAGATTCTGCTTAGGAATCTTACAGGAAATTCAGCATTTAGAAGTGTAAAATAAAGAAGGATAATCAAAGTTCTTTAGGGTTTGCCAATCTATTTTAGGGTTTGTCGATAGGGTCTGGCATTAAAAAAAGCATAGTTTTTTAGGGTTCTTCGATAGGGTCTGGTTTTAGGGTCTTTCGTGAGGGTCTTTTATGAGGGTCTGGCTGGGTAGCCAGACCTTTTATTAAATTAAACTATATTTCATCGGGGTATGAGATGTGATTGCTGTCCAGAATCTCATGTAGGGTCTGAATGTATTGGTTCTTGCGTTGAATCTCTATCCAGTTTCCGTGACAGAGAGAGTCTGCTTCCTCTAGTTCTTGACGTGTTATTACGTAGTCAAGCCATTTAAGGCAAGTGTGGTTTTTGCTAAATGCACAGTAGTTTTCCATGTGGTTTCCTCCTAAAAATCATCTTTTTCATAATAAGTTACAGGGTTATAATCAGTGATTCCATTAAGCACCGGTGTTTGTCTGGTTGCAAAAAGAAATCTGTTGCGAAAGTGCTCAAAGTTGCGGAAGCCTCTGCCCAGTCGCTTTAAATCTTTTACTTTGCGGTTAATGGATTCGATGGGACCATTAGATAAACGTGCATCATAAATTTTGCCGTTGCCGATTTTTTCGACCATAATAAATGAATTAACAATAGGGTCTTCGAATTTTTTCAATAAAGATGCAAAGTCACGAAATATTTCAAACTGTGAGCTTTTGTATGTCTGAATCAATTCTTTCAATTCGTTCCGTGCAAGGAGTGGATTTCCGCCGTTTCGCAAATTAAACTGTACGTACATCTCTTTTAAGTCTCGAAAATCTTTCAAGTTTGGATCAATTCGAAAGAGAGCATCTTCGTAATCATAGGTGTTCATTAATACATGAAAATGGGAATCCATGCGAGGGTCACTGTGGTACCGGATGTTGGACTGATTGGACAGAATTAACCATCTGTATTTTTGCAGAAGGTATACTTCGTCTGATGGCGGAAGTGAAACAGGTCGTTGCTGTTCATAGGAAAGCTTGTCCTGATATTCACGGTCGCGTTGCCTGTATTTTTTTAGAAGCTGCCGTATGTAGTTGTCAATAGAGCGTGTAATCCATTGAATTACATGAAAGGAATCAACAACAGGGACTGCATTGGGGAAGTACTTTTCTACATAGGCAATGTAAGGATTGTACATGTCGGAAATAAGGTATTTTACCTGATTCCGTTCTGTTGCAGGGATTGAGACAAAGTATGGTTCCGTTACGGAAGTTCTTCGGCTGCGAAGCAAGTCAATGGGATTACTGGTATGGAAATCCTGGATGACCAATGCGTATTTATAGTCATCATCCATATCTAGGTGAACTTCATCAATGGAAATGGCATCTGTAAGAGGAAGCCTGTCCAGCTTGACATAACGGTCAAAGATTTCATGCACATATGTGTCAGACATATGGAATCTTTTAGCGATAGATGCGGATGTTTCTAAAAGATTTCGATATGCCTCTACAATGAGCATGTCAGTTGCATTTGTAGTTCTACGTCCCTTGTTAACAAAGCGGAAGGATTCATTAACTTCATACAGACAGTCTGGATTGGAACAACGCCAGCGGCGCTGTTTGAGTAGCAGAATCAAGGAATAACCATCCTGAAGAATGGGATGGTTAATAGTCCTTTTCTTTACACCACTAGAGTGCATGCGAAACCCACAGATTGGACAATAGCTGGCAACAGGTGGAGTTTCGATAATAAGAGTTTTGGTTTGACCTTCAATAATAATGTCTGAAATTTTTATATCAGAGTCTTCAAGGTCTAGTAAATCTGTGATATTATTCATTTGTCCTCCTTTGAAATTTTATTTCCGCAAAACAATCATAAATGAGGCAGGACAAAAAAGAAACAGGGTAGATTAGCTTGTGTAATACGAGCTAACATACCCTGTTTTTATTATAAATATAGGTTCAAACCCTAACGATAAACCCTAAAACCAGACCCTACTGAAAGACCCTACTGAAGAACCCTAACGAAAGACCCTAAAAAGTAAAGACCCTAAAAAACTTTGAATACCCATAAAGAATGAGGGTATTGACTCATGCAGCAGTCAATACCCTCATTCTTTATTTTTTTATAGTAATCTGCACTGCCATATTAGAAACATCCTGTAGAGTATTTTGTTCTTTGCAGCGTTGCGCTTCGGATTTGATAAGGTTTTCAACATCTTTCTGTCCGAAGGAATCAAGAGAAAGATACAATTTCATAAGATCAGTATAAACGGATTCCAGTTCCCAGCGTCCCAGCTGTTCTATATCATCATCTGACAATTTGGCTGATGATGAATCGTTGGATTTCCCAAGTATATAATCCGTACGCACATCAAATAAATCAGAAAGTCTGATTAAGGTTTCAAAATCTGGGGTACGTTTACCAGTCTCCCACATAGCAACAGTTCCTTTGGAAACACCAAGGGTTTCTGCAAGTGAAACCTGCGTATATCCACATTTTTTTCGTAGTGATTTCAGACGTTCATCAAACATAAGCACACCTCCTATGTGAGAATAATACCACTAACTGTTAGAAAATACAAGCGATTTTAAATGATTATAGATATTTATATCATAAAATGTGAGATTGTAGATTGACATAGGTAACAATATGTGATATAAATAAAATATAAAATCTCACAATAAGTGAGAAAACAACAGCGGATGTCATACAAAATGTTTCCCGCAAATAATGGGATAATTGGATTTTCATACGAGAGAAGGTGATTAAGATTAAGGACAGGAAGAGACAGCGGTTGAATCGCAGATTAAAGCACAAGGAAGAACTTCTTGACAAGAAAAATGACCTGGGTGTTAAGGATCTGACAGCATATAATGCCGTTAAGCAAATGGCAACAAATGGAAAAGCGTCAATAGTATGGAGATAGACCGCCGGGAAACTGGCGGTATTTTATTACCTCAAAGGAAGGAGCAACATCTTATGGAAAAAACAACTATGAGTGTGCAGGAGTTATCTGCACAGATGGGAATCAGCCTGCCAAAGGCATATGAACTGGTAAAGACATCGGGATTTCCAACAATACGAATCGGAGCAAGAATTCTGATTCCGATTGAAGCCTATAAAGAATGGCTTGTAAGAACATCTATTAACCATTAAACAGAATTGGAGAAAAGGAGGAGCTACAGGAACAGATGATGCACCTAAGTGTACATTGGTATCTTTTGATGATGCAGAATCAGCCAGAAATCAGTTTCAGGCATCGGGGCTTGGCTTGAAGATTACGAAAGGTTTCTTCTTATTAGATATAGACCATAAGGATATTTCAGATCCATTTGCACAGCTTATGTTATCTCGGTGAATGTGTACACGCATATCGGATTCGATGATGCTGAGGAAGAATTGAAGTGGATGGAAGAGTTTAGAAAAGAACAGGCTGGGGTTGAGCAGAAGAAGGAGAAACCGATGTCACAGAAAATGTTTAAGGTAGTTTAATATGGAAAAGGGATGATGCTCTGACTTGGCTGGGGCGATTTTTTGTGGAAAAGAAATACAAATGGCGATATAATATAATTCAGAGAGATTTAGCATTTAGGAGATGATATGGTGAATATATATGAGTTATTGAATCGGATTATTGTGAATAAAAGATATTCGTTGTCGCCTAATTTGTTTATTGAAGCTGATAGGACTGAATTAAGTGAAGAAGAAAAAAGTATTTTTGATTTATTGAAAAACATAGTTTCGTTGGGAACAAAAATTCATAATGATGGAATAGAATTTCATCCTATGTTCGTAATGGCAGATGGTAGCCGAACTTTTTCAATAGAAGATATATCAGAAGATGATTATTTGATATTGCATAGTTTGAAATTAGAAAAAATGCCATTGATTTTACGTGCACTGATTGCGGATATATTGTGGACTAATAAAAAAGAATTTAATGCTGCTAAAATTGCAGCAAATGCATATTGGGAATTATTTACTTTTTGGTATAGGGATGATGACAATGTTGGGACAATTGACATAATTCGACGAGCAGTATGTATTTCAGCACAAACAAAGCAAACTTTATTATTTGAAAAAATACAAGGATGGTTTGTTGATTTTTTGGAGAAGAAAGCTGCAAACAATGATGGCTTTTTTGCACTTAGAGTGATGGAGTTATTTTTTGGACAGAAGAATTTTGATGTTTCTATATTTTTACCAGTATTAGATGATTTGATTGATGGCAACAGTGATAATATTGCAAAGGTAGAACAAGCATATAAATTAAAAACGGAATGTTTGTTTAAATTGAAAAGAAAGGAAGATGCAATAAAAAATAACAATTTATTGGCAGATTATTATCTGGAGTTTGCAGAGAAAATATTCAAGAAGGATATACAAGGGGCATTAAGGGCTGTCAATTTTTATCAAAAAGGAATAATGCTATATCGCAATAATGGAGAATCAGACAAAGCAGATGCCGCTCATAAAAGACTCGTTGAAATACAAAAAGAAATACCTAAAATAATGGTACCATTTTCTGTTGAATTAGATATAAAAGGTGTTATCGATAATTTAAAAGCAAATATGGAAGGATTATCATTTGAAGAATGTGTAATTCGGTTGACACAGATGTTTGTGTTTGAGAAACAGGAAGATATAAAAAAACGTGTAATAGAAGAATTTAAAGATAATCCTATTTCACATTTATTTGGGAAGAGTTTAATAAATGCTCAAGGACAAACGGTATTGGCGTTACATCCGCTAGATATTCATGACCCAGAAAAAGATCCGAAACTTATGGAGCTACATATGTATCAAAATGCATTGGAAAAACAAAAAGTTGCTGGTGATATTTGGGTGAAGAATGCTTTAATTATAATAAGAGATAAATTTGTTATTGATAAGTCTATGGTGGAGTTTTTAGTTAAAGATAATCCAATTATTCCTGATGGAAGAGAACGAATTTTCCAAAGCGGATTATATATGTTCTTGAACGGAGACTATTATGAAGCGTTACATATTCTTGCACCACAGGTAGAAAATCTTTTTAGAAATATTGCACGAGAGGTAGGTGGATTAACAGTAACTTTAGAAAAAGATGGCTCGTCAATGGAAAAAGTGCTGAGTTCTATTCTGTCGTTGCCAGAATTGGTTGATTGTTATGATAATGATATTTTATTTACATTTAGAGGACTGTTAAATGAACAAGCGGGTGCAAATATAAGAAATGAGATTGCACATGGTATCATAAGTGAATATGCTTGCTCTACAGGTGTTTGCTTATATTTTGGAGTGGCGGTTATAAAATTACTTTCGCTTACATCTGCTTCATGCTATCAGATATTAAAGAATAGTGAAAAACTGAAACATTTTGAGATGCCAAGAAAGGATGCACTTAAAGTAATACATTGATGATAAAAATCCTTAGTAGTAAGAAAGTCTCTTTTACTACTAATTTTACTACTAACAGGTAGTAACAACGTGCTCAATTCTGCTCTGATTTGCCACAATCTGTAATTTCAGAGCATTTTACCATAACCCCAGAACCCCTTGCAAAACAGGGCATTCCAGGGCAAAACAAGGAGAAACAAAACAATGATAAAAGTACTATTTGTATGCCACGGCAGAATCTGTACTTTTGTCTGAAGTGGCTTAAAATCAAGGCTTTTGGGGAATGAGAATGGTATTTGTACCCCCCATTGTACCCCTATTTTGCGCGAGTGTACCGCGACAACCTAAAATCAAAGCTTTTGGGTTGGAATTTGTTAACCGGACTGTCCTCGATAAAAATGAATATGATTTGTGGTGAAAGAAGTTCCTGCGGGGAGCAGATGGACCGATTTTGAAAAACTCTGTATCAATTTTCTTTACAGATAAAC
>ERZ773228.4248-NODE-4248-length-10980-cov-4.505080_pt1 | contig 10980 bp, 10 predicted proteins | sample MGYA00580524_ERZ773228 | MGnify/ENA primary metagenome ERZ773228 (study PRJEB29015, sample SAMEA2737768) | human gut metagenome | biome: human gut; feature: human-associated habitat; material: faeces | place: China | collected 2012 ...
AAGTCACGCCAACAGCTGGCCAACAGCCAATCTGCGCAAAGAAGCGGGCACTACCGAGACACATCCTCGCAAAGGGAAAACACGCGTTTAGGCTGTTTCTGTGCGTGGATAATTGTTGTTACCTTATCATGCGGAATATCGGCAATGCGAGCTTGAACCGTTTGGACTTTGTTGGCAAGAGCCTGCTTGTATTTGTCAGGCAACTTCTTACTGTTTTCGGGAGTAAGAACCATTCTGAGTAATTGGGCGTGTGCGATACCTGCGCATGAACAGACACAGTCGAATCCATTTGCGAATGTGCAGCTACCTTGACCTCGTCCAGTGTGAATATCTATGAAAGGGTTTTTGGGATTTACTTGGATGGGCAGTGCCATGTTTCTTCTTTCAGCTCTGTTTATTAGATTTCAGCGTTTCGATTACTTTTGGCATATCGGTCCAAGGGGCGTATTCCTGCTCATGATTAGGCGCGAGTCTGTTACGCTCCTGGCGGTTTTCCGTTGTATTGTGCCGGGCTGCATTGCGTATGGCGGCATCGAGATGTTCTTTGTCAATGTGCTCGGTGTTGATGTATTTGTTAACTTTAGCTTCTGCTGCAGCTGACTCGACATCAGGTGTCAGTGTATAGCTTGACGGGCAAGCCTTCACATAGTCGAGCAGCCAGACCTCGAAGCAAGGATTGGAAATGATGAGTTCGATTCCATTGTCATTGCAGATTCTCGCTGCTTCGCCGTGGTCGTGAAAATCGTCAACATCGACCACCACCCAGATTCGTTCATAACAATCTGTAGAAGTATCTCGCTTGTCTTCCCTCTTCAACTTAACAGCGAGCTTCGCGAGCTGCTTAGGGCTGTTGTTCTTCTGTTGATAGTCAATGATGACATCGTATAGGGACTCAAGCTGCTTGAAATACTGTTTCTCAGTGACTGCTCCGCCGGCCACGACAAGAAAGCGTTTCTTGCGCGGTCGGCGCGACCGTGCGGCTTTACGTCCATGTGCAGGAACGTTTCGCTTTTTCGATATCAGGCATCAACCACATTCACGATCTGGGCGAAAGCGGTATGAAAATCAGGCCGTGGTATGGCGCCGTACACGCCGTTGAGATAGTTCTTGCCGATGTTTTCCATATTCCGAATACCCAGATTGGTCACCGGGAACAATTCCGAAACGCCTTCCTTGTTCTTTTCCACAAGCCAGATCTGATCTGGTGCCAGTAAACGCTTTGCCGAACCGGACTGATTGATCAGCGACACGTCATGAGTCGTGAAAATAAGCTGGGAACCGTGAGGATTCGTTTCCGCGTCGGCATACAGCGCCACCAGCTCCTTCACCAGAGCCGGATGCAGACTGGTATCGATCTTGTCGATAAGCGTCACCGACTGCTTCGACAGCTGGCGAAGAGCAAGCGAGAAGAATGACAGCGCAGCAACGGTGCCCCTGGACTCATCATCAGGACCGAATCCTGCGGAAGATGATTCGCCGGTATGAGTGAACATCAGCTGGGAAGCGTTCTTGACATTGAATGTCTCATCCACTTTGTTCTCATCCATGCCGAGTTGCTTATGCATCTCTTCCTTGAACTGAGCCCAGAGATCCGGTGGGACGTCCACAGGAACGCTTTTCACGTCACTGATGCCGAAGTCTGCATACCTAATCAATGTGGCCAGATGTTTCGAAAGCGGTGTCTCTTTCTTGAACTCATCCAACAGCGTAGGCTGCTCCTGTTCGAAAGCGCTTGCTTCGTAATAGGCTATGCCACTTTGGAAGAATGAAAATGCCGGCCGAATGGACTCAATACCGGCAGCTGCGGCTGCGGAAAGCAGAAGTGCATTCGGCCTGAGTTCTATGGTCTTGCGTACTTGTGAGCGAGGTCCTTTGAAGGAAGGACCGAATTTCACCCCATCCGTTGAGGAACGGGAAAACAGCAGAGAGGAGTGCGTGGAAAAACGTCCTTGCAGTTTTTTGAAGAAGATGAGATCTTCCTCAAGAATCCGTTCATTGTCATAGCGGAACCAATACTGGTATTTCAGTCCATCGTTCGCGATGAATGCAAGGAAGAACATGGACGAATGCGAGAAAGGATCCTTTCGTAACAGAAAAGGTTCCCTGGGAATAGGACTGCTTGCATCCCCTTGGCTGTAGCTATTTACCACCATGTTGCGCATAGCGCGCAATGCCTTCAGAAAATTGGACTTTCCCGATGCATTGGCGCCGTATATGGCTGCGATTGGAGAATGGAGAGACTCATCAGATTCCATGAACCGTTTTTCGCGAGTCATGGAGAAAGACTGCTCGTCTCGGAAACTCCTGAAGTTCGAAAAACTAAAATCAATCAGCATCGGGTTGCCTCGCAAGTATATTTTGCTCCTTTGATACTGAGATTATATCCAGAAATATACTCATTTTGCAATTTTCTGCTAAAGGCGGTGGTTTCATTGTGCTTATTGTTGCCGTATTGGAGATATCTAGTTACCGTTATACCCATGCTTGCGCGTATCCAGAGCCTCCTTCCAATAGGATTCCCTGGCGAGCGCGACGTCTTTAGGCACGGTGAAGTCGTAATGTTCCAGAAGCGTGTAGCGGAAATGCGTCTGCACGTACTCCAACCCGTGCTGTTTCACAATGGCAATCAGCCCCGTATCGTTTCCGTGACCATTGCTGATGTAGTCTTGCCAACGCTGGTATATGCCGTTCCTTCCGGTGGTGCTTCCCACATACAGTTTCCCGTTATCGGTATTGGTGATTACATACACGCCTTGCTGACGGGACAGCGTATTCTTCCAGCTTGCCTTGTCGTTCTCCTCAATCTACTTAAGCTGGGCGTAGGAAAGGCTGACAACAGATTTTGGCGGCCTTGTTCACTTGACACGGTCGCCGGTGGCACTTTTTCTTGCGGTCAGAAACAGCCCGCCCAAAATCAGCCACTGAATATGCCAAATATTGCCAAAAAGTCTCGCACGCGCACGATATCGACAGGGAATGTTCCTTATTTCACAGCCCATCTGTTTGAGTTCCCAAAAAATGTGTTCAATGTATGAAGGGATGAGGGATAGTTCGAGGGGGAAGATTATCCTTGGAAAGGATATTGTCAACGTGAGATGGGGAAGTTCAGTGACTTCTGTAGAGAACGCTAATGTGCAGCAGCCTACCGCACCGCAAGGGGTAGTTGAGGAAGCGGATGACGGCATCACTCTGATGGATCTGTTCAAAATCATTCGTAAGCATCTGGTCACCGCGATCATCGCATTCGTGGTGGTAGTGGCAGGCGTGAGCGCCTATACCTTCCTTGCTCCGGCGAAGTATACGGCTACGGCTCAGACCATGGCCACCTATAACGCTTCCGATGGTGGCGAAAGCATCGCCCAGCAGTCCACTGGTGGCAGCTACATTTCCAACCAAATCACCTCATATCCGACGCTTGCCACCACTTCGAAGGTGCTCAAGCCGGTTATTGATGATCTTGGCTTGGATGAAACCGTGACGGATCTTGCCGGCCAGGTCACCGTCACCAATCCGACTAACACCGCATTCGTGAACATTGCCGTGGTGGATGGAGATCCGAAGCAGGCCGCGGACATCGCCAATTCCGTTGCCGAATCGCTGAAGAACGTCATTGAAAGCGACCTGTACTCCGGAGATAAGTCCCCGGTGAAGCTTTCCATCGTGCAGAAGGCACAGGTCCCGACGTCTAAGTCTTCGCCGAAGACTGCCCTGTATTTGGCTGTCGGTGTGGTGCTCGGCATCATCATCGGCGTGTTCGCCGCACTCATCAAAGACCTCCTCAACACCAAGGTTGAAGAGACTTCCGACGTGCGCGGCATCGTCCGAGCATCCTCCCTTGGCTCCGTTCCGATGGACGCTTCGCTTGATGATAAGCGTCCGGTGCTGGTGAGCCAGCCTAACGGCGCTATTGCCGAGGAATTCCGTCGTATCCATACGAATATCGATTTCCTGCAGACCGACCGCACCGAAGGTGTGGGCCAGCTGCTTGTCATCACCTCTGCGCAGCCGTCCGAAGGCAAGACCACCATGGCTATCAACACTGCGGTGGCCCTTGCTGAAGATGGTGCGAAAGTACTGCTTATCGACGCTGATCTTCGCCACCCGTCTGTCGCCCATCATTTGGGTATTGAAGGTGCCGCCGGTCTGGCGCACGTGCTGTCCGGACAGATGGGCCCGAAGGACGTGGTGCAGAGCTACTGGAAGCCGAACCTGCACATTCTGCCTGGCGGCAAGAGACCGGCGAACGCTGGCGTGCTGCTGAGCTCCGAAACCATGAAGCTCATGGTGGAGCAGGCGCTCACCCAATACGATTACGTGATTATTGATACCGCCCCGTTGACGGTGTCCAACGATGGCGCGGTATTCGGCCGTTGGGCCAAAGGCCTTCTGCTGGTGGTCAGCCGTAACGTGTGCGAGAAGAAGTCCCTGCAGGAGGCGTCCGACACGCTTGCTACCGCGCAGGTGCCGGTGCTTGGCTTCATCTTCAACCGTGCAGATCCGAAGAAGGTCAACTCCCACTCCAACTATTACTACTACTATGAAGATGGTGCTCCGCGTAGCAGCCATCGTGCAAACGGCAAGAAGAAGAGGATCTGACGTTTTCCTTCTTCACGGAATGAGGGGTGTATGGCAACTGAGAACGATGATTCCCAGTCTATGAACGGTATTCTGTCCAACATATCTCGGGATGTGGTGGACACCAGCTGGGATATTCCTCCGCTGACCTTCCCCAAATTGCAGCCTACCGATTCGGAAGAGGCCGATGGTGCGGATGAGACTCCGCTTGCGGAGCCCCGCACCATCGCTTCCTCCGTGCCTGCGCAAATGGAACAGCCGGTTTCGGCTGCGCCAACAATCGCGAATATACCCAGTATGCCGCTCGACACCATCGATTTCGATGAAGCGGTTGCCCCAGCCGATGCCGAGGAAACCGCCACTTTGCCACCCCTCGTCTCTTCGACAGATGAACAGGACGCCGAAGCGACTCAGGCCTTTGATACATCAGATGGCATAACCGACCTAGAGGAGCTGGCCGCGGAAGATCCGGAACATGATCCGCTGAAAACCATTCCGGTCGCACCGAAAGAGCCGTCTGCGGACAAGCGAAAGATTATTGCCATTGTCGCTGCGATTGCGGCAGTGGCGGTTGCTATTGCCGGTGTCATCGTGGTACGCAATCGTATCAATTCGAAAGAACAGCGTGCGGCAGCGGTGGTATGTGAGAAGGCGAAATCCAAATACTCCAAAGCCAACGAAAAACTGCAAAACGCCATCGAACAGGCGACCAGTCTGCAGGGCACTGCGGCAAACCAGGTGGCGGATGCCGCCACAATCGACCAGCTCACTCAGGCCGTGACCAAGGCGCAAAACCTCAAGACGGTCGGCGGATGTTCGGTGTTGCTGTCCGAAACCACACTGCGTGCGCACGCCCGTAGTATGAGCAAGCAGATCAGCAATATCAAAGAACAGACCAAGGTCGTTACCGCAGCAGCCACAGCTGTGGCCGCCAGCAAGCGAGCTTTGGAAGTGAATAAGACGACTGCCGCATTGCAGAAGGCCATTGCCGACGCAAAAACGTTGCTTGACGGTTCTGCAGGCCAGGTTGCGGATGAGTCGACACGTGATGCGCTTGCCAAGGCGATTGACGCTGCCCAGAAACTCCTCGATGGCAAAAGCACTGATGTTATGGCCATGCAGAACGCTTCGAAGGTGATTTCCTCGACTTCTGACGGCGTGAACAAGTCTGTGGCGGAGCAAACTGCGGCTAATGCCCAGTCGAATACCAATTCGAATACCAATAACGGCACTACGAACCGGCGCTACACATATACGTGGCAATTTGGTCCGGGCTCTGGAAACGGTGTGAACGGTGGTGGTTCGACCGGTGGCAATAACAATGGTGGCTCAACCGGTGGTAATGGTGGTTCGACCGGCAACGGTAACGGTGGTTCGACCGGCGGTAACGGCGGTTCTAACGACGGTAATGGCGGTTCGACCGGTGGTAATGGCGATTCGAACGGCAACGGTGGTTCAACCGGCGGTAACGGTGGTAATGGCGATTCGAACGACAATGGCAATGGTGGTTCGGACGGCGGTAACGACAACTCAGATACAGGTACTGCTGGCGAATAAGCCATACCGGAGAAGGATTTGGATATAGCGAATGGTACCCCCATAGGTCCCTCTTAATTTCTGGGGGGGGCTGTGGTAAATTGTTTGCCGTATGCAGCTGAAGGGGAGGGAGATACATGCAAGGCGTGAATACCGGTGAATCCGGCGCACCAAACGGCGAGCAAGGTATGAGGACTCAAGAGATTCATATCGTCTCGTCCAATGCGCATCGACAGGCATACGCGTCCATGCAGAATCAGCGTCTGCAAAAGCAGTTCGAGCCGATGACTTTTTCCAATACCCCGTTTCCTGCGGAAAAGGAAGGACATAGGCGCGGCAAGGCTGAATCGACTCCCCGGTGGCGTTTCGCCTTCGTCGCCAGCCTGATCGCCATCGATTTGGCAGTGATGCTGCTTTCGTTGACCGTCAGCCTTGTAATCAACGGTGCTGCTTTCGATGCCATCGGCGATGTGATGCCGTTTTGGCTTTTCCTCATTCTGTTCAGCCTGATTTGGTTGCTGTGCTTGGCATTCGCGGGCACATACCACCGCCATGTTATGGCGGACGGCTATGAGCTGTATGCCAAAATCATCAATGCGTCGTTGCTGACCATCATCTCATACTGCAGCCTTGCATTTATTTTCAAACTTGCATTGCCCCGTACTGCGTTGATTATCGCGCCAGTCATCGCCTTCTTCTTGGATATCATCGCACGTTGGCAGATGCGTCAAGCGTTGCATCGTCACCGCAGCAAAGGCTCTTGCAAGTACAGAACGGTGGTCATCGGATCTTCCGATGGCATCAACAAAGCCTTGCAGACCATGCGCAACTGCATGAATTGGGGGTACGAACCAGTTGCTGTATGCCCAATTGAAGCGGATCCAGCTTCAAAAGACGCTTATGTGGTTACCTCATACACACCGGATGCCAATATCGAAGGCTCCAGCAAACTCAAGGTGATTCCTTTCAACTCGGCATTCCCACGTATTTGCGAAAGCCTCGGTGTACAGGAAGTCTATGTGGCTGACGTGCTTTCGCGTGATTCCGAAATGCTGCATGGTCTGTCTCTTGCGGTGGAGTCGCTGGGTATGGAACTTGCCTTGGCGGTCTCCCTGGCGGATGTGAGCGGTCACCGTTTGTATCTGCGAAACACCACGGAACAGCCGGTTCTGTTGGCTTCCCTGCCGCAGTACACGGGAGCTGCGAACGTAATCAAGCGTTTGCTGGACATCATCGGCTCACTGTGCGCGCTGATTATTTCCTCTCCGATTCTTCTCGGCGTCGCCATCGCCATCAAGCTTGATGATGGCGGTCCGGTGTTCTTCTCTCAGACCCGTATCGGACTGCACGGCAAGCCGTTCAAAATGTATAAATTCCGTTCCATGGTCACCAATGCTGAGGAGCTGAAGAAGAAACTCGCTGAGGAAACTGGGCAGGAAGACCGGTTCATCTTCAAAATGAAAGATGATCCGCGTATCACCAAGGTAGGTCACTTCATCCGTAAGACTTCTTTGGATGAGTTCCCGCAGTTCTACAACGTGCTCAAGGGCGATATGTCTCTGGTCGGTCCGCGCCCGGCATTGCCGGAAGAAGTGGCCCGCTATGGTTCCCTATATTCCGCCCGACTGCTGGTCAAGCCGGGCATCACCGGTCCATGGCAGGTGTCCGGCCGGTCCGATCTTTCACAGGAGCAAAGCGAATATTTGGACGTCTCCTACATTGAGAATTGGTCCATCGCTGGAGATCTTGCGATTCTTGCCAAAACCGTGATGGTAATCTTCACTGGCCGTGGATCGTACTGAGCCAATAAGTGGGTTTTCTGTGATGTTCCCTCTGTTCTTGTGATGGAACAGAGGGAAATTTCATTTGGCGGCCGAAAAAAGGGGTGCCATGTGGCACAATAATGCGCTGGAATAGTCAAATTGAGTGCTTAATGATTTGAGGAGCAAAGCATGGGGCAACATGCTCAAGCAATACGGGAAAAACATACGGCACGGAATGTGACGCTTATTGTACTTGCGGTGCTGATCGTGCTACTCGCCATTGCCGCAGTGTTCGGTATGCAACTGTATAAGCAGGCAAAAAGCGTCAAGGCGCACGAATCGCAAGCCATATCCTCACTATCCGCAATCAATGACCCTGCAAAGCTCAAGGATGCCGCCGCGTCGCAGGCGTACATCGCGCAGGCTCAGCAGCAGACGGCGCAGGCCAAGCAGATTGCGCACGGTTCACTATGGAACGTGGCTGCGAAAATGCCGTTCGTCGGCAGTGACATCGCCACTGTGCAAGGCATGACGGAAGTCGTGGACAACCTTGCACAGCAGACACTGCCATCGTTGACCACTGCGGTGCAACAGCTTGCCGGGGCCAATCTTTCCGGTGCGGAAGGGCAACTCAACCTGCAGCCAATCGCCGATGCGCAAGGTAACTTCGACAAGCTCAACCAGCAGGTGCAGCAGCAGAACAAGCAGTATAACAGTCTTGCCGAGCCGAAAATCGGCATGGTGAAGAAAGCCTATCAGCAGGGCAAGGACCAGCTTGACAATATCGTCGATCTGGTCGGGCAGGTCAGCAACGCCACTCACATGCTGCCTTCCTTCCTCGGCCAGAACGGTGCCCGCACATACTTGCTGGCGGCACAGACCACATCCGAAACACGTTCCGGCGGCGGCTTGGTTGGCTCTCTCGGCACCATGACTGCGGATCATGGCAAAATCGCGGTGGGGGACTTCCACCCGAATGGTGAGTTCGTCAATGGCAACAACGGCACCGCTGAGGAACATGCGGTATTCAACAGGCCGTTGGGTTTCTCCTTCGACGTGCGAGACACCTTCGCGGTGCCGGATGTTTCCCGCAACGCGGAAATGCTCAACGCTTCATGGCAGCGTTCGCAATATGCCTGCAACATCGACGGTTTGATTTCCGTGGATCCGGTGTTCATCCAGAAAATGGTGGAAATCAACGGACCAGTCACCTTGTCCAACGGCACTGTGCTTACCGGCGAGAACACCGCCGAATACATGCTCAACACCATCTACAAAGACGTTCCTGTGGCACAGCAGGACGAATACTTCGAGTACATTGCCAAAACGGTGATGGACGGCGCTTTTGGCAACATGACTGTGGACAAGATGATGAAGGTGGCGCAAAGCATCGGTGATTTGGCCGAGAACCGCCACTTCTACGCCTACACGTTCCACGATGACGAAGCGAAGTACTTCCAAGGTGCTGGACTCGCCAAGAATGCGCCTGAGAGCGAGACCAATCCGGAAACGGGCATTTACATCAGCGAGCAGAATCCTTCGAAGATGGGTTGGTATATCGACCGTACCAGCGAAGTGACCAAGACAGGTGACAAGACCTACCACGTGAAGTACACGCTGACCAACCGTATGACTTCCACGGAAATGGCTACCTGCACGAGTTACATTCTCGGTGGTGAGCAGAAGGGCGTTGGTGGCGTGCCCGTGGCGCCGAGTGGCACATCCGCGCAGCGTGTGCTGATTTACGCGCCTGCAGGTGGTTCGATTGGATCAATCGCCGTGACCGGTGATGTGCGTGACCGTAGCAATGCCACCATGGACGGCAAGCCATTGAACTCCAGTATGGCGTACATCGCACCTGGCAAGAGCGTGACGTACGAGTTCGACGTGACCGTGTCTGACAAGGCCACGGCTGATATGAAGCTCGATCAGACGCCGTGTGGCAAAATGACCAATGATGTGAAATACAACTATTGAAATATGGCGCGGTAATTCTCGACATTATTGGTGCATGATTTCCTTGAATTCATCTCAATGAAAACTTGTTCAATGAAGTCTATGAATTATTGCTATATTCTTGGAAATACAGGGGGTATTTCTGCTGGAAAGCGGAGATACCCCCTATTTTATTAGTGAAAAAAGGGTGTATTTATGCGAATTGTTGTATTATATTGCATGTAATTAATATCCTATATTTTCAAGGGGTTGGCATGTCTGTTCTTGACGGATTTGAAGCAGTGGGAGAAAAGATCACCACCAATAAGATGACCATGACGGTCATGGAATCATCCGTTCGCTTTTCCAAAGGCGTGACCGAAGCGCTCGGATGCCCGGCATACGTGAAATTGTTGGTGAATGACAAGCAGAAGAAGATCGCAGTCCAGGCATGCGACGCCAAAGACGAGAACGCCATCAAGTTCTGCAAGACCAAGCGAAGCAAGGCCGATGGCGTCGACTCTGACGCTGCAGGAAAGGCTTCTTCCGTGACCGTGCGTACCACCGATGTGCTGGTAGCGGTGCAGAAGTATTTCACCTTCCCGCCGGTCGCAGACGACCAGATCGCCTATTTCGCCATGAATGGCGAGTCCTACCCGGATGAGAAGGTTGTCATTTTTGCTGTGGCCGATGCCGCAAAAGGTGTGTCCGGCAAGCGTGGTCCCCGCAAAGGTTCGCATCATACAGCCAAAGATGGCGAGTAAGTGAACAATATTCCGCTCAGCTTGAAAAATCGCATATAGTACAGTTCTCTTGATGTGAGTGCTGTACTATATGCAGTATCTTGATAGGCTGTGCGAAACGTTCATAAACGCTAATAATGAGTACGTATGCATCCAGCCCAAAAATCCTGAAAAGGGAGCTTGGAATGAATGTGGCAGGTAGTGGGCGTGTAGGATCTTCGTTCAGTATTCGAGTCGCTCAAAATAACGTGCTTGGTTGGCGATGGACGGTGGAAAAAGAGCATGACGGCTTTTTCGAGCCCGTTGCGTCTGGCCGTTCGCTCACGCGTAAGATGGCCAAAAGGGCCGCGATAAAAGCGATGAATGAATTGCGTGCATAAACAACCGTAACGCCATGAATGGCCTGCATCTTTCCATATGAAATATAA
>ERZ773228.4254-NODE-4254-length-10966-cov-5.173403_pt1 | contig 10966 bp, 11 predicted proteins | sample MGYA00580524_ERZ773228 | MGnify/ENA primary metagenome ERZ773228 (study PRJEB29015, sample SAMEA2737768) | human gut metagenome | biome: human gut; feature: human-associated habitat; material: faeces | place: China | collected 2012 ...
CCAAGTCGTCGGACGCTGCCGGAAGGCAAATAGGTTCCACTATTTCGCGACAGCCCTGTATGGCTGAAAACACGAAATTAGTGCCTCCCGCATCAAGCGTCATCACGATTCGTTCATCATGTTCGTACATAGGTTTCAAGATATTAGATGATTGAATTATTTCATTATTAAAAGCGTACGTAGGCTTTTATCGTTACACATTCTTTTCCTGCCGATTTACCATACGGAGCAATGGTATATTCTTTCACCCCGGCAGGAATGATAAATGTTTCCGCATAATGCACCACAAAAGGTTCAAAGGCGTGAGTAGGACTCTCAACGACGGCCTCTTCTCCCTCCAGCAGATTCAGCACATTTACACTATCGTTTGTGTGATGCAGCACCGGTGACGAGAAACGGTGACGACGGGTTTCGATAAATTCATTCGGATGCAATCCGGTACGTTCCTCAATCCACCCATCCCCGGAAGCCACTTCCTTAAACTGGTTGCGAAGATGTTCATTTACATATTCCGTATCCCGGTTCCAGTTGATTACGCATTTACCACGTTCCACATTGATTGGGCGTGGTTTTCCATCCAGTCCCAAGCGTTGCCAGTCCCATAGTTTGAAAGTAAAGAGGTTCGGAGTCGAACTGATTTCAAGTACCATACTATTCGCACCGGAACAATGAATCGTTCCTCCCGGAATCAGGAAGTGATCGTGTTTCTTTGTCGGAATCTTGTTGACATACTTTTCTGCGTCGAACACCAATTCGCCTTTTTGCGCCTTACGCAAATCATCGATCATCGCTTCTTTATCAACGCCCGTTTTCACTCCCAGATAAACTACGGCATCTTCTTCCGCATCTACCATGTAGTAACTTTCATCCTGTGTATAGTACATACCGAAACTATCACGGATAAATTGAGTAGTAGGATGCACCTGCAAACTCAAATTACCTCCGCCCATCGTATCCAAAAAGTCGAAACGAATAGGGAAGTCTTTTCCAAAGCGTGCCTCCACCGGTTCACCAAGCAACTCTTTACTTTTCAGCAAAACCAAATCAACCGAAGGCAATTCAAAGCGCACTCCGTTCACCTCAAAATAAAGGCTGTTTTCTTCGGGCACACAGTCAAAGCACCAGCCGAAATTTTCGCGTTCACGATCCAGATCGCAAACCTCTTTCATCCATTGACCACCCCAGGGAGCCGGATCGAAGAAAGGAACTACCCGGAACGGTGTGTTCACCGTTGCCTCTACCCCTTTAAAGAAAGTATCCTTATCAATCATCTTCGGTGTCCCGGCCACATGGGTGTCAATCCAGAATTCTACCCTGTCAAACAATCTTTCCTTATACCTATCACATACTCTCCAATCGTTGAAATACCCTCTCTTGTATTGCAAAGAAACGGCATCGTTCCGATTGTCTATACCTAAAGCTTTTACCTCATGCCGGCGGAAACGTTGTTGGATTTCCCAACGTGCCATATCCGCATAAACCACCATTGCGTCCTGTGGAGCAACAACAGCAGCACCCGTACCTATGATTACAATGGTTTCTTTTGCTTCACTGATTTGCTTCCGTGCAGCAGCCACCTTATCCGCATCCAAATAATCTTCCAGCTTCAAATTGGTGACATAGCCGAATAATACATCTTCAGTCATGAAGCGTTCTGTCAACGCTTGAATTTCTTTTACCGGTTTCATCAAATCACGTACATTCATCACTCTTCCGGAGAATTCTTTTGAAAAAGCATCCAGCACTTCTTCTTCATATACTCCTGTATATAAATCCACAGCCAGCACTTTTCTTGCATCCATTTTCTCTTTTAACATAGAAATGATAATATCCCAACCCTGAACAAGCACCCCCGTCAGCTTCGTAGAAGGAAATTTATCATAATTAGCTTTTCTCATACCTATAGTCGTTTTTTAATTTTATATGTTCATACATATTTTCAATTGTGCAAATATATAGATTTTATTTTTATTCCAAACAAAACTTGGATTATTTTTTGATAAATCTTATATTTGCTGAAAATAAACCAATCAGAATAGATATGAAATTAGATCATAATAGTGATAAACCGCTTCATATTCAGGCAGAAGAGATACTAAGAAGACTCATAGAATCTGAAGAGTACAAAAACGGAAAGCTATTTCCCAATGAGGTCGAATTGTCTGAACAATTACATATTTCAAGGAACACATTGAGACAAGCTATCAACAAACTCGTGTTTGAGGGGCTTCTGGTGCGAAAGAAGGGCTACGGAACGAAGGTAGTAAAGAAAGGTATCGTAGGGGGAGTAAAGAACTGGCTTAGTTTCTCACAGGAGATGAAGATGTTAGGTATCGAGATTCGCAATTTCGAGCTACATATCAGTTTAAAGCGTGCAACCGAAGAAATCGGTACGTTCTTTGATTTAGGTTCCAGTCCCGACACTCGCTGCGTAGTGATGGAGCGTGTCAGAGGAAAAAAAGAATATCCGTTTGTTTACTTCATCTCTTATTTCAACCCCAATATTCCACTGACAGGAGAGGAAGATTATACACGTCCATTATACGAAATGCTGGAAACCCAATATAATATAGTGGTAAAGACCAGCAAGGAGGAGATTTCAGCCAGACTTGCAGGGGAATTTATTGCAGAGAAACTGGAGATAAAATCCAATGACCCTATATTAATAAGGAAAAGATTTGTTTATGATGTGAACGGAGTACCTATTGAATACAACGTCGGGTATTATCGGGCAGACAGCTTTACTTATACAATAGAGGCAGAGAGATAGACCGTATGTTCATACATATATAATATAAGGAGGCTATTTTAGAAGTTGAAATCTCTATCTTTCCTTTAAAAGAACCTCTTTATATCATCTCTCTTTCCATAATTATGTCCTACCCGTCATTTATTATCGAACTTACCATTAGAGCATCCGGCAAGAATCCGATCCAGACTTTCATCCACAACACCTATCATCTGAAGTTTGGATAATAAATGATAGCCTCTCCCCGATACTATCTCCAACAAATCTTTCACCGTTCGAACATCTTGATTATACAAGATATTAGCCAACCGGGTATCAGCTATTTTACAAACAGGCAATTGAAGTATCCACTCCTCCTGCCCAACATTTATATTCTTATTATTGTCTGCCAAAGATAAAAAACGAGCATTGATAGCACGCTTTCGATAAGTAGCCAATATATCTTTCTTCAAATTCAACCCTTTAAGTATAGAGTTATACATTTGCAATGTCTTCCCATAGGTAATTCGATGCCGATCAGCCACTTTCGCTACTGATTCTCCTGTAGAAATAGAATAGAAAACATTGCGGGCAACAGGGTGAAGAATCAATGCTGCCAGTTCACGAATGATTATTTCATATAGCGGTTTACAAGTGTTCTGTGTTCTCAACACATATAGCAAATCATCGTATTTGGAAATGACAAACTCTCATCACCCAAAAACAACTGATCGTTGATTCAGGAACTCGCAATGTATCCAAGATTTGCCCGTATGTATATAAATAGACAGGCTTCAATTAGTTATCTTATTCATATAAGAAACCACTCTACAATTAAAGCACCTCTCTCTTACATAAACTAGCTACTTTTGTAGCACACATCAATTCGTTCCACAAATATGGAACGAAACAATAACAGATGTGGAACTAAAGGGAAACAACTGTGGAACTAAAAGTCAACAGTTGTAGAACGAATTAACAGTAACTATAAAACCACTAAACATTAGTATATGAGTGCAATATATGACTTATTTGAGACTCCTAGTCCAAACAAAGAAGAGAAACAACCGCTACATGCCCGTATTGTCTCCAAAGGAACCGTAGATAAAGAAGAGTTTCTGGATCGTGTCCACAAATTTACCGGTATCAGCAGAAGTTTATTGGCAGGAGCCATGGAAGCCTTTGCCAATGAAGCACGGGATTTACTAGCCGACGGCTGGAATGTAGAAATGGGAAACTTCGGATTCTTCTCTACATCGTTGCAATGTCCGCCGGTTAAAGATAAAAAAGAAATTCGGGCAGCGTCTGTCCAAATGAAAAATATTAATTTCCGCGCAAGTCGTCCATTCAAGAAAGAAGTAGGCGACAAAATGAGGCTGCAACGAGGAGAATCTATCACACGCCCTAAGAAAAATAGTATCTCCCGTGAGACGTGTCGCGAGCGCCTCAACACATATTTGGAAAATCACCTATTCATCAGCCGGACAGATTATAGCCATCTGACAGGACGAAATAAAAAAGTAGCTATTGAAGAATTAAATTCCTTTATTACCGACAGAATAATCCAAAAGGAAGGGGTTGGAAAGTTGACTGTATATATAAAGGTATAAACTCTTGGAACACAGAATTAAGAGCCACAACAGGATTATTGCTGTTGTAACTCAAGTATGATTTCATCAGTGATGTAGGCATCACTCAACGTTATAAGCGGATATTGTTTATTAAGAAGCAATGCATATACCTTACTGTTATAGAACAAGTGCAATGCTTTTTCGGGAGAAATATTCAAACGCTCCGCTAATTGCATCACCACACGAGTGTATTTATTCCATACTAATACATCTATCATAAACGCAGTTTATTTTATTGTTACATATTCTTTGAAAGAGAGACACTCGTCAATGAGACGTTGATTGAGAATCCTTTACCAAAGTCGAGGTTTTCGCGTCCGACACCGACCAAAGGATACTCTACGGCCTGCGTACTACCATGATAGACCTTCATACAGATTCTCCTTTTTCTTTATAATGGGCTTCCCAGTTTTCAAGAGCTTCTACCAACGTATCGGCTATGTACTCACGACTCTGGGTGTGAAGCATGTCATATCCACTTATCAGGTATTGACGGATAAGATTCAGTTTTTCCAAACGGTTATAGAGAGTAGGAGCCGGAATACCCAACTTCTGGGCGGCACTCTCAATGGCAAAAATCACAAACTCCATGACTTTGCCATCAACAACGGGGGCTGATTGGCTTGAATGTAGCATACTATACCTCTATTATCTTAGTGTAATATGTACAAATATAGTGTTTATTCTTGCAACGTTCATCGTTTTTCGGCATATTTTATGATTATCAAGAACATTTGAGTATCGTGAAACTGATTGAAATATTCCCTATTTGGAAATGGCTATTAAAGCAGAATATATAAGGATCTATAAATCAGAATCATACAAACAAAATAAATAAAAGTGAATCAAAGTACGTACATCTAGGACCGTTAAAGCACCTCCCCGGAAAGTGCCCATAGTATCTTTGCATCGTGATCACAAAGAGAATTGATAAATAAAGTAACTAATTTAAAAAACAAAAAACTATGGCACTTAGATACGTCATTAAAAAAAGAACATTCGGCTTTGATAAAACTAAAGCTGAAAAGTATGTAGCACAAAATGTAATCACCAATACGGTGGATTTCAGAGATTTGTGCGAGGAAATCACTAAAGTCGGAATGGTTCCCAGTGGAGCGGTAAAATTTGTACTCGATGCTTTGATCGATACATTAAATCTCAACCTTAGAAAAGGCATCTCTGTTCAATTAGGAGATTTCGGATGCTTCCGTCCTGGTATGAATTGCGAAAGTCAGGATACTGAAAAAGAGGTAGATAGCGATACGATACGCAGAGTGAAAATCATTTTCACTCCGGGCTACAAATTCAAAGAGATGCTAAGTAAAGTCAGTGTTCAAAAAGCGGTAGCTTCCGATGATGGTTCCATCAGCCCGGAACAACCGGACCCCAACCCGAATCCAAACCCGGATGACGGCAAAGGAGAAGCACCGGACCCGGCAGCATAAGATTAATCATCAGCCTTTAAAAGCAGGAAAACAGTACCCGCCTACGGGCGGATACTGTTTCCCAAAGTATTCCTGTAAAAGACTTGACAACGCCTTTTTTATTTTGTATCTTTACAACATCTTAAAACATTAAAATATCAACATGAAAGAATTGCCATCAGAAGAGGAAGAAATTCCGTTTCGCATTAAAACTTATAAGAAAAAGGAATTGGCTTGTATGTACAATCCGAACATTACACCCCGTTGCGCCATACGCATATTCACCAAATGGATTAAAATAAATAAAGAACTGCTCCGGTTATTGACTGCCACAGGTTATCATCCGCGTACACGAACTTTTACTCCCCGACAGGTACAAATCATCACCAGTATTCTGGACATTCCATAAGGATGTCCAGAATACTGGTTTTATCATTACAGTTGTCCTGCCGCTTTTAAATAAGCCACATAATTCACATACAATTGGAAATAGGCATCCACTTTCGTCTGATAAGCCTGCTGCCAAAGCACTTGTGCTTCCAGATAATCCGAAAGAGTTTCCAGTCCCACTTCATATTGCTTACCACTGACTTTCATATTCTCCTCTGCCTGTTCCAGCGAACGTTCGGAAAGCTCCGTTTCCAACCGGGCCTCATCCAGATTATTGGCAGCTTGCATCAACTCCAGCAACATCTTTTCATTGACATTTTCCTGTTCAAGACGAGCTTGTTCCAACTTCACTTTGGCAGACTTTACTTTATTGGTACGTTCGCCAAAATGAAACAGAGGGACAGAGACATTCAGGAATACGGAAAAAGCACCCTTTTTCATCAAAGTTTCATCATTGACTTCCAATCCGTGAAGATAATCATAACTACCTCTGACACCGATACGCGGCAATAGTTCACTACGATTCAGCTTTACTTCCTGCTCGGCAATGGCTATTTGTTTGTTCAAGATTCCATATTCGGGACGGGCGGTAATATCAGAAACCTGCACTTTCCATTCCTGCTCCACTTCCGGAAAATCATCAGATATATCAATCTGTGCTGTCAAAGGGCGTCCGATGTAATGACAGAGATTCATACTTGCAAGACGAAGAGCGTTATCAGCCTTTCGCAAAGAAAGTTCACTCTCGTTGAGCTTCACTTGCACTTTCAGTACATCATTTTGCGGTTTCATGCCATGTCGATGAGCACTCTTTACATTTTTGGAAAGTTCCGTCAGTAAGGCGTGATATTTTTCCGCTACTTTTCTCATTTCCTTGGCTTTCACTAACTGCACGTATGCTTTATCTGTATTCAGAATAACTTCCGAAGTAGTTAAGGCTTCGTTCAAGTGTGCCATTTCTTTTCCCAGTAGTGACATTTTATAGGCGGCACGGATTTTTCCTCCCATATAAAGAGGTTGCTCCACTTGTATACCGCCCGAGTAAACAGTTCCGACCTTATAGTCCAGATTCAGTCCGGGAAAATAAGCGAAACCGCTCGATACCAGTTCTCCGGTAGCAGGATTGGGCAGGAAAACCGGAAGGTTTCCTCCCGGAACTCCGAGACTTCCATCCGCTGTGCTATAAATACCCGTTCCGTTGGCTGTAAAATTAGGGAAGAAATTGGCTTTATAACTAAGAGACATCAATCGGGCTGCTTCCGTCTGCTTATTAGCGGCAGCCATATCCTTATTATATTTCAGTGCCATTTCACGGCATTGCGCCAGACTTAGTTTTTCTTGCGCGGCAAGAGAAACCGACAGGCCGAACAATACACCCGCTACACTAATGACTACAAGAATTTCTTTTTTCATTTGTCTGTCTTTTTTATATGAAAGAATAATGCATACAAAATCGGGATAAAAAGCAACGTTATCAACGTGCCGAACAGCAACCCACCCATGATAGAAGCCGCCAACGAACCGAACATGGCATCCGGCAACAATGGAATCATTCCCAAAATCGTAGTCAGCGAAGCCATCATCACGGGACGGAGACGACTTTGCGAACTGTCTATCAATGCCGTCACAGGTTCTACTCCCTGATTAATTTGCAAAGTGATCTCATCCATCAAGACAATACCGTTCTTAATAATCATACCGATCAACCCCAATGTACCGACGATAGCCACAAAGTTGAATGTCTTCCCGGTAAGCAGCATTACAGCAACAACACCGACAAATACCAGCGGAATAGTACAAAAGATGATAATCGGTTTCCGGTAATCTTTGAACAGCATAATCAAAATAGAAATCATCAGAATGATAGCAAACGGGAAATTCTTGAACAGATATTGCATAGACTTTGTGCTGGCGTTCCTCTCGCCTTGCCATTGAAGCCGATATCCGTCAGGCAGCGGAATCTGCTCAATCTGCGTGGCAATGGATTGCCGCGCCTTCTCCGTTTCTACCCCCGGAACAGGGGAGCATTGCACCCGTTGGCTACGCTGCCCGTTATAACGGGGAACCACCGGATCTTCCCACTTCACATCGATCCGCTTACTGATTTGTTTCAACGGAGTTGTTCCCATCAACGTTTCCACCAGTTCTTCTTTTGATAGTGTTCCTGTCTTCAGTTTTATCATCATTTCCTGTGTCAGCAAACCGTTCAGAGAAGGAAGAGACGAGAATATCTGCGTATTGTCCAGGTTCTCAATCGGATTTCCGTGTTCGTCCAGGCAACGCAAGTAGATATTATCTTTGTGAATACCTTCATAGAAAGACCCGATAGGGATGCCGCTGGTAGCTGTCAATAAAGAAAGGCTTACATCGTTCCGGCTCAATCCGATAGCACGTGCCGTAGGCTGGTCATACTCAATAGTCAGCACCGGGATTTGCGGTTCCCAGTCCGTGGTAATCAGGTAAACATCCGGACAATTCTCCATAATCTTGCGGGCACTATCCGCCAACTGATGCAAAACAGCAGGGTCAGGACCGGTAAACTGCGCTTCAATAGGGTATTTTTTGAACATCAGGTTGTAGCGGTTCATCTTTACGTAAGCATCCGGATAATGTTGCGAAAGATATTGTTGAATTTCCGCCATGTTATCCACCAAATCATCCGGAGAGGTGAAGTCAATAATCAGTTCACCGTAAGATAAGGAGGGATTGGCTACGTTACGCACCAAGTTATAACGGGCAGGAGTACCACCAATAGAAGCAGTGACGTGTGTGACTTCCGGACGCTTTTTCAAGTAAGCTTCGATTTCCTCCAAGTCACGCGCCACGCGAGTGGAGTTAGTTCCTTCCGGCAATTTATATTCCATATAAAGCTGGTCGTAGACCATATCCGGGAAAAAGCCCTGCTTCATGAAACGGTAACTGAAAGCTGAAAGTAATACCAAAGCGATCATTGTAAACACAAAGCTCCAACGATGCGCCAGACTGAATGTCAACAATGAACGAAGCACGGCATAAATCTTTCCTTCATACACACGCTTTCCGGAAGCAGCAGTTGTCGCAGAGATTTCCGGATGCAAAATCCGGTCGGCCATCAACGGAACGTGCACCAAGGCCAGCACCCAGCTAAGCAACAGGGAAACAGCGAGTACGATAAACAAATCGCGCGTATAAACGCCTGCCGTATCCGGCGACATATAAATCGGCAGAAAGGCTATGATAGCGATCAACGTCGCTCCCAACAACGGCATCGCCGTCTGCCGTCCGATAGCGGTCATCGCCTCCATCCTATCTTTCCCGGCTTTCAAGTCCACCAATATGCCGTCGATAATCACAATAGCATTGTCTACCAGCATCCCCATCGCCAGCACGAAAGCCGCCAGAGAGACACGCTGCATCGTTCCCCCGGCGAATTGCAGGAAAAGAAATGATCCGAAAACAGTCACCACCAAACTGATGCCGATAATCAGGCCACTCTTGAACCCCATCGCCAGCATCAGGATAAACACGACGATGACGACGGATTCGATCAGGTTGATGACGAACGTTCCCAGCGAATCCCCCACACGCTCGGGCTGATAGAATATTTTATGGCAATCTACTCCGGCCGGCAGACGGTTATCTTTCAACTCCGCCAGCTTCGCTTCCACGGCTTTGCCGACCTTCACGATATCCGAACCGCTCGAAGCAGCTACCAAAATGCCGATAGAGCGCTCCTGATTATAGAACATCTCGTTACGGGTTGGATCTTCATACCCCTTTTCGATCAAGGCTATGTCGCGCAGACGCAATTGGTCGTCGTCATGGCCCTGGATAAACATCTTGCCGATGTCGTCCACCGTTTTGAAACGATCGTTCACCGTCACTCGGATGCGGTTGTTCCCGTTATCATAGTAACCACTATAGGTTGTCTCGTTTTGTCCGTTCAAGGTAGCCAGGACTTCGGCCGGTTTCACGCCAAGGTTGGCCATGCAGTCCTGCAACAGGGAGATATTGATACATTCGGAACGTTCCCCATATATATCCACCCGGTCCACTCCTTCTATTTCGACTACTTCCCGTTTGATCAGTTCGGCATAATCAGCCATCTCCCGATCGGACAGGCCATCGCCCGTCAATGCGTAGAACATGCCGAACACCTTGCCGAAATCGTCTTGTACGATCGGTGTATTAGCTCCGGAAGGAAGTAAGGCGGAGGCATCGTTGACTTTCCGCCTGAGAAGGTCCCAATGTTGCTCCACGTCATCGTCCTTGACGGTGGTCAACAATTCGACCTGAATCAAGGACAGATCATTGAACGAATAGCTTTCGACATTATCGACATTGTCCATCTTACGGATACTTTTCTCGAGCACATCCGTCACTTCCAACTCCACCTGATGGGCCGATGCACCCGGATAGGTAGTTGCCACCATTGCCAGCTTTACCTTGATCTCCGGATCTTCCAGCTTACTCATTTGATAGCAGGCCAAAGCTCCGCCCGCCAACAAAACCGCAACCAGAAAATAGACCAGGTTCCGGTTCTGAAATCCCCATTTGCTTATATCCATCACAACAATCCTCCTACATTCGTTTTAGAACCGGTGGCCAAAGGCCGGACATTTTCTCCATCTTCAATATGATGCACGCCGGAGGCAACCACGATTTCACCGGCATGCAGCGTATCGGAAACAACCATCGCACGTCCGTCGGACAACAGGCGCAGAACCGTCACCTCGCAGCTATGGACTTTCCCCGCAGACGGTTAAACTGTCTCGTCTGAATCTCTATGATCTCTCCATCCCTATAAATATCCG
>ERZ773228.4268-NODE-4268-length-10933-cov-2.880309_pt1 | contig 10933 bp, 8 predicted proteins | sample MGYA00580524_ERZ773228 | MGnify/ENA primary metagenome ERZ773228 (study PRJEB29015, sample SAMEA2737768) | human gut metagenome | biome: human gut; feature: human-associated habitat; material: faeces | place: China | collected 2012 ...
CTAACTTGATAAAGTATTTCAAATCCTCCTTGTAAATCAAGACCAAATTTCAAATCTTGAAATAGAGGCTTAAAAAAGGCCGAAACTAATGCTGTGATAATAAAAATCCATAATAGTTTGCCAATCATTTGTTTTTTCTTTTTTTTCATTTCTCACACCTCATAATATTTCTAAATTGTTGTTGTCGTTTGTTTGTTGATGCATTAATTTTAGATATTCATCTACTTCTTCTTTCCACGGAATCGCCGATGCTGCTCCCTTTCGCGTCACCGCGATGGCCGCCGCCCTGGAAGCGTACTGCAGACAGTCTTTTATCTGCATATTTCTGAGAATGCATGCCAGAAAATATCCGGTAAAGGTATCTCCCGCCGCCGTGGTGTCAACTGCCTGTACTTTCTGTGCCGGGCAGAAATACCGTTCTTCCCGGTCTGCATACCATGCACCTTTTTCTCCGAGGGTCAGTACAACTGCAGCATCCGGATACTGAAACAGCATCTGATCCAGAATGTCTTTTGGCTCGCTTTTTTGGGTCATCTGACTACCCTCTACCTCATTGATGAAAAACAGGGAAACCTTTTCCAGCTGCCAGCTTAAAATGCAATCTTCAAACGGCGATGGATTCAATACGATCGAAATGCCTCTGGCATAGGCTTTTTCCAGAATATCTTCGATTCCGTTGATTTCATTCTGTAAGATCAGGACATCTCCTTTTTCAAAGGAATCCAGAACGCTATCGATATATTCCGTCGTCCACATCCGGTTCGTACCGCCATACAGGACGATGCTGTTCTGTCCGTTTTTGTCCACCTGAATGATCGCATGCCCGGTCCTATTGTCTCGTTCCTGCACGAACCTGCAGTCCACGCCAAACTCCTGTGCCGTTTCCAGCATCTGACCTCCGTCAGCACCCACCAGACCTGCAAGATATACCCTGGCACCAGCCTTTGCAAGAGCTGCCGCCTGGTTAAAGCCTTTTCCTCCGCAGGCCTTATCCAGCTTCACAGAAGCAATCGTTTCTCCCGGTTCGACAATATGATCCAGGGAATAAATATAGTCATAATTTAAGGAGCCCATCACAAGAAAGCGTGTCCCCAGGGACGCGCTTTCCTGACATCGTGCTTTTGATCGTTTCGTTTCCTGCCCCTTCATTCTTTGGGATTTCATGAATTACACCTCATCCGTATCGAAGAATATTTTGCATGGCTTCCGTTTCGAACAGACACGCCAACCGCGCCCTGCAGATAAGGATGGTCCGTATCCTCATATTCCAGTACAGCAGTCTCTGTCTGCAGCTGTTGGTTTTGTCTACATCCAACCGGCACTTCTTTGATCTCTGCATGCAGTCTGGCTCCCTGTGCGCAAACAGAAACCTCATAATCCCTGCCGGCTTTCCAGTCAAAGGCTGTCTCTGTCAGAATACGATATCCATTTTCATTCTTCAAGAGCGCAATTTTAGAATCCGCAAGGAGTGCAACGGCGTAGGAACGGATCGCCCCCTGTACGCGCACATTTACCATATTGTTTTCGCCTGTCAGGGGAGTCATTTCAAATATCGCCGTATAGTCTTTCCAGTCATATCTGCCAGTATACGCTTCTCCGAAATCTGCGCAGGACAGATGCAATGCTCCCTGATCCAAATACAGATGTCCCTTCAGTCTGGTAAACTGGCTGACTTCTTTATGTAAGCCAGTCCATACTTCTGTCTTTTCCCGGCAAAAATCGATCCGATAATCCGGTGTTCCATCTGCCCACAGATCATCCAAAAGTCCTGCAAAGGTCTGAGTTGCTTCCGTTCCCATCAAAAGATCAAAGCAGACTCCCATCTCACCGATCAGCGCGCCCTCCCAGGACGGAATCCGGAAGCTCAGCTCCTGCCAACAGCCCTTTTTCAGATGTACGCTTTCGCCGGTAAAAATTTCTCCACTCCGCAGATCCCGCACATACAGGCTGCAGTCCGCTTCCCCGGCATACTCCGGAAGCATTACGCTTCCATGTACCGTCTGCCCCGGGTAAACCAGCGGGGAGAAACAGGGATCATATCTGCTGTCGTGAAAATCCTTCGGCTCATAGTAGGTTTTCTGATATACAAAAACACGTTCTCCGGAATTTACCGGAACTGCCGTCGCTTTCAGGCTTCTGCTGCCGCTATGTGCAGACTCATCCGTATTGCAGACACAGCATTCTCTCGTGATCGGATCCTTCTCATCCGTCACGCTGTCCACCCGAATCTGCATGGAATGCGTCGATCCCGGGAATTCAAAATGACAGCTGTGAATTCTTTTCTCTGCAAGCTCCTTCCAGGGCTCCGGAAGCTCTTCCCCCGCAAGCTCATATGCCATTTTCCCGATATACAATGCTCCATAGGGAATATCCATGATGTTTAAGGAGCCTATCACACTGGAGCAGACCAGCAGGTCATGCACAGGTTTTCTCCAGCGGTCATAATCAATGCCCTCCAGACCATTGCGGACACCGATAATGGTTGCCACATTACCACCGTTACAATCGGTATCCCATCCACACATTGTAACGATGGCGATGGTATCTGAAAAATCGCCGTTTCCATATAGCAGCGCCAGAATCATAACTGCAATATTCGGAATAATATGGCAATTTCCCGGATATTTATCATAACCGTAGTTTGCATGAATGTAGGCAAAGCAGTCTCTCCAGTTCTGCGGATGCTCTTCATAAAACTCCATTACTGTCCGTACGATCTTCGCATATTCACAGTCTGACGGAATATAGGAAAGTCCTGTTTCCAGAATCTTTTTGATCTCTTTTTCCTCAAATGCGGCACTGATGCACACAGCCACAAAAATACCGCCGTATAACGCATTGCCATCATGCGTTACACTCGCAGCCTTGCCGGCCAGCTTTGCAGCCAGCGCCGGATTGCCCGGTGCAACCAGTCCCCAGGTATCAATAAATATCTGTCCGCCGATCTGCTCCGCTATTGTACTTCCATTCTGCGCAATGCTGCCGCTTCGCGGTGCAGGTATGCCGTTGCGCAGGTTCAGATATGCCGTATGCTCCGTACTCGTTCCGTAACCGCCCCACCAGAAAAATCCATGCTCATAGGGTGCGTAATTTAACAGCGCATTTGCAACATCCTGTGCCGTCATTTCTGCTCCATGTCCGCCATCCTCAAGACCTCTCAGATAGAATAACGGTCCGTTGCTGTCGTCATCCGCTGCAAACTCCCGATAGTCCACCGGATAGTCTGTCAGCTCTCCATAGATATTTTTTATTTTCTCATAGGTCCAGCCTTCTACCGGAGCTCCATAACGGATACCAATGATTTTGGCTAACCAGCCTGCGTAAATACGCTCCAGATATTCTTTTTTCATACCTGTCCCTCTTCAGGCAAAATCCGCCAGCTTTGTAAACAGATCCGAAAAAACTTTATCCCTGTTTACATGATAAACATAACGCATCAGATGTCGCTTCGGATCCACAGAATAATGCCCGTCGTATTCCGGGATCGGGCTGGGCATCAGATAATCCTCCATGAAGCGCTCATCCAGCAGCCATGCGACGGTTGTGATATCCCAGATCACACGAGACCATGCCAGTTCGTTACTGCACCGGCGTCCCTCCGTCTTTGTCGTGCTGACCAGATAATCACAGAGTCGGTTTTTTCCCTTCAGATAGGCATCCAGCTCCGGTCCTGTCGTCGTAACCTCCGATACAACGCCAGAGCAGGGGAGCTGCACCAATGCGGCTCCGCACTCAAAAATGATCCTTGCCGCTGCAACGTCCTGATACAGATTAAATTCTTTGTTTTCCGGCCAGTGCAGTGCATTGCCGCCCAGCCATACGATCACGATCCGGTCGATAATATCCGGATTTTTCAAAATTGCAGAAGCCACATTTGTGATGGCGCCGATTGCAAGGACATACAGCGGTTTTTCCGGAGTATAGTTCATTGCACGGGCCGCCAGATCTGACGCTGCAGGGGATTCTACCGCTGTCTCTTCATCCGGCAGGTAGCCTGTCGAGCCTTTGTATACACTTTTTTTCAGCTCGTCCTTTCCCATCAGCGTCAGAATATTTAAGATCTCCTGATAGCTTTTCTCCATTCCATCTGCAGGGCCTGTGGATTTTTCATTAAAAAACGGTGCTGCATAGATTGCCTGTAAATGGAGTTTTTCTGCGGAGCAGATCAGATACGAAACAGCGAACTGATCGTCGATTTCATTATAGGTATCGGTATCCAGAACAACATCTACCGGTCCCGTCGGTCTGCTCAGGCGGGCAAGAAGTCCCGGATCCTCCTGTTTTTTTGGTACCCATTGTGTTCCCTTTTTCTGTTTCATACGCAGTCTCAGCTCCTTTTCTTATTTCTGCCCGCTCTTTTTGCTCCGCAGATTTTTTTGTAACTGTTCCATACCCTCACAGTTACATTTTTTCCTTTATTCCTGAGGTGCCTTTTCTCCGGTTACGCGATCCATGGTATAAAGAATGGATGCCTTTTTATAGAACGCACGATATGCGATCTGATCTGTCATGTGATTTTTCTCCGGTGTTCCATACAGCGGATTCTCCAGGATTTTCTCTGCACATACGATCAGCTCTTTTAAATAGGTTTTGGGAATCGGATGCACATAATGCCCAGGGAAGATCAGATCAAACTCAGCTTCTCTGCCCTCCAGATGCTTTAACGCTTTTGCATAATGCTCCATCGTATCCGATTTGCAGCGATCCATGATCAGAGTCGGGGTGCTGACTACGGAATCGCCGGAAAACAGCAGACGGTTTTCAGAATCCAGCAGGCAGATTCCATCCTGAGTATGTCCGAAGGTCTCGATCACCTCCAGCTTACGTCCCCCCAGATCAAATACCTTTCCTTCCTCGATGGGATTCACACGATACTCATGAAGATAAGAAATCGTATCTGCTACAGACGCTTCTCCATTATATTCTTCTCTATCCAGCTGTCCCTTGATAAAGGCGCTACGTACCTCCTGACAGTTCTGCTCCTTTAAAACGCTGACCGCATTTTTATGTGCATAAACCTCATCAAACCAGACATTGCCGCCCGCATGGTCATAATGATGGTGGGAGTTTACTACCAGACAGGGCAGATCCGTCAATTCCTTTACAACCGCATGCACATTTCCTGCACCAACACCTGTATCCAGCAACAGTGCCTGTGTTTTTCCGATGATCAGATACATCAGCGCAATGCCGAATTCATCAATCGCATATACTCCATCTGCTACCAGCTGAACTGTAAACCCGTTAATTTTCCGAATATTCATGTTATCCATTTCTATTTTCTCCCTTTATTATAATACTTTTTCTTTTTTCTGAAAACTTCGGAATTGATTTGTGTAAATTATTTTTCATCCCGGCTTATGGGAATTTCCAATCCGTCATATGCCACAACGATCTGATATTCCGGCTTTGCATCCGTCATAATCCCTTGAAGCTTTTCATGGGGCGCCGTATGGCACTGATTTATATGGGAAAGATATATTTTGGTATCCTGCCGGATCGTGTTGTTTTTTTCGAATGTATCCAACAGCTCCAGAAAGGTATCCGCGCACAAATGGGTATTCCATTCCTCCTGCAGCTTCAGGTTCCCGAATGTACATTCTGAGATCCAAATGTCAAGATTCTGATTTTTCATGAAATCAAGGGTTTCTTCCTCATACAATCCGGTATCCATTCCATACAGCATTTTTGTTCCGTCTTTTGCCTTCAGCACGTAATTTGCGCTGCGCTCTTTTGCCATATTTCCGCCGTGATTTCCACGAATCGGTGTAACCTCATACTCCCCTATGGAATAGGTCTCAAAATATTTCAGCTTGTGGAAGGCATAAATCCCCTTTTTTTCCATTCCACGGAGAGATCCTCCAAATGCAATCTCACTGTCACGCAAAAGCTCAATGAACCGATAGCCTTCTTCCGAAAAATAGAAATGCACCGGTGTTGTCCGAAGATGAGTTGCCATGCTCATAAGTCCCAATGCCGTAAAATCAAAATGATCATCATGGGTATGTGTAATCAGAACATGCTCAATGTCACACATAGAACCATATTGAAGCGCCTGGGTGAAAATATCCGGCCCCATATCAATCATAATATTCCTGCCCAGTCGAAAGCAGGAACGCTTGCGGACATCCTTTCCGCCATGCTCACGGGCATAATTGCACATCGGACAGTCACAGAAGGGGCTCGGCACACCTTCTGATGCTCCTGTTCCATAAAAAATACCTGTATCCGTCATAATTTTCTCCTTCCAGATCGTAATTGTCTTTCTGTTACCGAAGCAATTTCTGTATTTTCAGAATTTCATCTGCTTGCAGGTTCTGACGCCATTGACATAAATATCGTTTGCCAGCTCCGTAACCAGACGAAGATCCTGCCAGGTTTCACATTTTTGCCCCATAAAGGAAATATTATCAAAGTAAATGTCATGGACACGTACTTCTTCTGTCGGCGACTGATATCCGCGGATCAGCGAAACCGGAATATCGCCGTTTAATACCTGAATGTTGTCAAAATGAATATCATTGATCTCCCCTTTGGAAACCTGCTGTGTATACTTGCAAAGCAATACCTTGATATCAAACAGCTTCTGCTCCGCCTGCTCTACCCGGATATTTCTGTAATGGACGTCATGCACATGACCGCCATCCGCCTGATGGATGGAGATTGCTGCGCCGCCCATATTTCCTTCGTACTGACAGTGAATGATATCACAATCCTCAAATACAAGATCGTGGATCTCACTCTGAAGCCCATAGCCTAATTCAATCGCATTGCCCGGCTCCGCATTCCAGAGCACATTATTATGGGCATATACTTTCGTCACATCCCGAACAGTCGAAGTATCCCCAATCAGCCCATGTGCCTTAATACAGATACTGTCATCCGTCGAACGGATAAAGCAATTCTTTACCTCCACATCCTGACTGCTTGTAATATCAATACCATCTCCTGTTACAATTCTTGACATGATATTCATATCATCAATGACAACATGATCACATGCCGCTGGAACCACATGCCAGGAGGGTCCGTCTACTGCCGTAAAGCCTTTTAAGAGGACATTGTTGCACCACTTGATATAGATAAAAAACCGATGGGCATTACTGTCCGGCAGATGCCAGCAGGCTCCATTGACGATTCCGTTTCCTATAATAGATATATTATCACAATGATCCGCATAAATACAACCAGATACCACGGCACCCTCTTCGATATAAACCGTGTCGTTCGGCTTTAAGGTCAGGACGCCAACATTGTATACCTTTCCTTTTTCAAAACAGATCGTCGTATTTTCCGGTTTCTCAATTCTACGGGAACAGAACACAAACAGTGCGTCATGCAGACCGCCGTCTGTCTCTACCGTAAATTTCTTCGGCTCGTCGAGATGAATCTGAACAGTCTCCCCTGTTACCGAAGGAACGATTCCAAAGCTGGTCGGACGAATTGCCAGCTTCTCAAAGGGTGTATGAATCGAAATTTCCAGATCATAGGCTTCGTCATCTACTACAATAACATAATCAAAGGAGTCTGTATGATATACCACGCGCTCCGTTCCATTGCAGACAACGCTGTATTTTGTTGATTTTTCCAGTTCCTCTACGGAATTCAAAATAAACCGCGGCTCCTCAATCGGATCCGGGTGGGGATAATAAATTAAATCGTTTTCAAAATCCTTCATGTCTCTTTTCCCTCCTGTTTAACCTAATTCAACAATAGAATGCTCGCAGAGCGTGCATTCTATTGTCATGAACAAATGGCGTCCCGGTATCGAGACGCCACCTGTATTTTTATGATAATCAAATTTCAAAGCTCTGTATTTCGCATTTTACTGCTGTGCATCTAATTCTTCCTGAACCTCTTTTGTAATCTCATCACCGCCGGATGCTTTCCATTCCTCTACAAAGGAGTCAAATGCATCGATTCCTACTTTTCCTGTGATGATCTTTGCAAAGGTTTCTTCCTCCAGCTTTTTCAGGTTTGCCCATTTGGAATCCATTGTCTTGGTTCTGCCGTCATAGCTGTTATAAATCGGAACATATTCCTCATTTACAAGGGGTGCATCACCTACCATAATGGAAACCAGACGAGGCAGATTGGTTGATGCCAGATCAGAATCTTCAAAGTTCCAATATTCCAGACTGAAGTCATCATAAGGCTCTTTTTTCAGCTTTGTGATCGCTTCCATATCGCTCTTCAGAAGCTTATGGGTGCTGTAATCCACATCATCAATTCCGATTTCGCCTGCAAGATATTTCTTCAGGCAATCATAGGATACTTCGATTTCATTTGCATTGTCATATACGTTGTATAAAGGATATAAATCTGAGGTGCTAAGTCCATTTGTTTTACCCGAATCTACCCAGCTCTGCTCATACTCGATCAGATAGTTAATGATCTTAAAGGCAGCTTCCGGATTTTTGCACTTCTTGCTTGCTACAACATACTTTGTTGTAGGCTCTGCCATATGGGTATAGAATTTTCCGTCCTCTGCAAGGGGTGTGAAATATGCCTGCCAGTCAGCTTCCTGTGCCAAAATTGCATCGCCAACTGTATATCCGCACCACCAGGGGCCAAAGAAGATACCAACCTTTCCTGCAAGCAAGGGCTCTGAACTGTCGTTTCTTACCAGGATCTCTGTATCGATCAGTCCATCTGCATACAGACCTGCAACCTTTTCCAGTGCAGTCCTGGTTTCTTCTGTAATAGAACCGTAAACAACATTTCCGCTGTCATCTTTCAGCCAGTATTTCGGATAAGACTGAAAAGCGCTGAACAGAGGATCCAGACCATAGCGATTGCCGCCGTTTCCGTTTACATAATCTGAATTCGCAGGCCCAAGGATACCGATCGTATCATTTTCACCATTGCCATCCGGATCTTCGTTGACAAATGCTTCTGCAACAGCAACCATCTCATCCCAGGTTCTGGGGGCTTCCAGACCAAGATTATCCAGCCAGTCCTGACGGATCCACATTTCATTTACACCGCCTGCTGTAATGTTGGGTGCCGGAATCGCCATCATCTCGCCGTCTTCATTGCAGATAACCTTCTGCAGTGCTTCACCGCCGGATTCCACATAGCTCTTCAGCTTGTCTGATGCATAGTCTTCATAGTAGCTTCCGATGGGCTGGATCAGATCGTATTTTAACAGTGCACGATACTGCTCTGCGTTTACATTCATCAGCTCCGGAATCGTATTACTGCCGATACACAGGTTCATCTTTTCATCATAATCGGAAGAAGATGCAACCCAGTCATATACTACATTGATGTTCAGATCCTCTTTCAGCATATCCAGAAAGGTGTTGTCCTCATAGGTCATTCCTTCCGGTATTTTTGCATTCGGATTCATGCCTCCGCCAAGATGTACCGTAACCTCTTCCGGATACTTTGCTAAAGGAAGATCCTCCTTTGCAGTTCCCTCTGCTTCCTGCACTCCCTGTCCACCGGCCGCATCGCTTCCCGTACTTGCTGCGGACGATCCACAGCCTGCCGCTGAAACCAGCATTGCTGCAGCACACAACCATACCAATACCTTTTTCGCTTTCATACCCTTCTCCTTTTCTTTTATTTGCGCCGGCAAAGCCTGCCGGAAATCACAACAACCTTATCCTTTTACCGATCCAAGTGTAATACCGGTTACAAAATATTTCTGTAAAAACGGATATACTGCCAGTACCGGGATCATCGCAACAACAATTTTCGCTGCATCCAGAGACTGGTTGTTCAGCTTCTGAACCTGTGCGATCTGTTCTACGTTCATCGTCGAAAAATCATAATTAACAACCAGCTGCTGAATATACGTTTGCAGAGGATAATTGGACTGATTTGTACTCAGCACCATTCCCTGGAAGAACTCATTCCAGTACTGTACGATGGTAAACAATGCGATGGTCGCTATTACCGGTTTGGCCAGCGGAATAAAAATCGAAGTCAGACACTTCCAGGGTCCGGCACCATCCACCAGCGCCGCTTCCTCCAGCTCTGCCGGGAGATTTTTAAAGAAATTCACAGCCAGGATCAGATTGTATACATTTAATCCCATACCGAGCACCAGACCCCAGATGCTGTCTACCAGACCATAGCTCTTCATTGTAATATACCACGGAACGGTTCCTCCGTTAAACAGCATGCAGAAGACCAGTATCCACATAAAAATGGATCTCTTTGGAAACTGCTTGGAGGTTCTCGACAGGGGATATGCTGCAAGCAGGATACAGAACATGCTGACTCCGGTTCCTAACAGCACTCTCTGGATCGATACCCAGAAGGAACGGAAGAAATCCGATTCCCCAAGGATCTTCTGGTAAGAGAACAGGTTAAATCCAACCGGCCAGAAGGATACCAGACCTGCATTAACCGCTTCCTTGCTGCTCAGGGAAACACATAACACATACCATACCGGAACAATACAAAGCAGCGCACATATAATCATAAGGATTACATTGATCACATCAAATATTTTTGAACCGAGCGTTCTATTTTCAATCATTTTAGTTTCTCCTTGCCTTCTGCTGTTTAAAATAGCTTATATCCTGTAAATTTATCTGCCAGCCAATATCCAAGTGTAATCAGAATCAAGCTGATAACAGATTTAAACAGACCAACCGTAGTTGCAAGTGAAAACTGCAGGTTCTGAAGACCATATCGGTAAACCCAGGTATCAATAATATCACCGGTAGAATATACGAGCGGATTATACAGGTTATAAATCTGGTCAAATCCCGCATTTAAAACATTACCAAGTGCCAGGATCGCAAGAAGTGCTACCGTCATTCGGATACCCGGTAAAGTAATGTGCCAGATTCTGCGGAAGCGTCCCGCTCCGTCTACTGCTGCTGCTTCATATAAGGTAGGATCAATTCCAAGAATCGCCGCCAGATAAATTACTGTATTATAGCCGAAGCTTTTCCAGACATCTGTGCCGATGACC
>ERZ773228.4275-NODE-4275-length-10914-cov-30.383829_pt1 | contig 10914 bp, 8 predicted proteins | sample MGYA00580524_ERZ773228 | MGnify/ENA primary metagenome ERZ773228 (study PRJEB29015, sample SAMEA2737768) | human gut metagenome | biome: human gut; feature: human-associated habitat; material: faeces | place: China | collected 2012 ...
GGACGATCTCGCCCCGTTCGATCCGGAAGGCTTCGTCGACGGCATCCTCGCCTGAGCTGATTGCGCTCCCGAGAAAGCCTCCCCGCGTGGGAGGCTTTCTTTTTACCCCCGACCAGTCCTATTTCGCCTATATATGGCAGATTTGCCGGTTCGTCCGCTGGTTTCTCGCTTATATATGGCAGATGCTTTTGGAGAAAGTCGACTTAGAAGGTATATGTTTACCCCCGAAAGCACCTTTTTTGCGAGTGAGAGTACCATATATGGGCGAAATGTCTCGTGTCAGTCCTCCAAATCTGCCATACATAAGGCAGATACGCTGAAAAATGGGCTGATAGTGGTTTGGCCTGAGAGCGGTGCGCAATCTGAAACAAAACGTGCCAGCCGCTTTATTCCGCCGTTTTCGGTTGACGTAATGGCGAGATGGCGTTACCTTGCTGTAACACGTCGTAACGTTTTCAAAACGCGGGCGGCGTTCCATACCGTTTTGTCAGCCCCATACGATGGGGCCGGAAATGTGAACTCAAAATGAAAGAAAGAGGAGGGTGACATGGGTCAGCTTGATTCTGGAAATGCCGCGTGGATTTTGACGTCCGCGTCCCTTGTGTTCCTCATGACGCCGGGTGTGGCGTTCTTCTACGGTGGCATGGTCCGCGCAAAGGCCGTGCTGAACATGATGATTATGGAGGCGGCCGCTCTGTCCGTCACAATGGTGATCTGGGTGCTGTGGGGCTGGTCCATCGCCTACGCAGGCACTTCGGTCGGCGGTGTCTTCGGTGATCCGGCCACAGGCTTCCTGCTGAAGGATTCCATGGTTTCCGACGGCGGTGTCTTCACGTCGGCTTCGCTGAACTCCAACAACTACCCGGTCAGCGTCGATGTGGCGTTCCAGTCCGCATTCGCCATGATTACCGTCGCTCTGATTTGCGGCGCTATCGCTGAACGTGTCAAGTACTCCACGTGGATGATTTTCGTCGCGCTGTGGATTACCTTCGATTACGCTCCGCTCGCCCACATGGTGTGGAATGGCGGTCTGCTGAGCGCTGACGGCGCGATCTCCCAGGCTATTGGCGCTGCCGCCCACGATTTCGCAGGTGGTACGGTCGTGCACATCAATGCTGCAGTCGCCGCTCTGGTGATCGTGTTGATCATCGGCAAGCGCAAGGGCTTCGGCACCCAGCCGTTCCGTCCGCACAATGTTCCGTTCGTGATGCTTGGCGCTTTCCTGCTGTGGTTCGGATGGTTCGGCTTCAACGCTGGTTCCGCGTTTGCCGCCAATGGCACCGCAGGCTACGCTTGGGTTTCCACTTCCGCTGCAACCGCCGCCGCAATGCTCTCTTGGGGCTTCACTGAGAAGATCCGCACCGGCCACTACACCGCCATGGGTGCCGCTTCCGGCATCGTCGCAGGTCTGGTTGCCATCACTCCGGCCGCCGATGTGGTTTCCCCGCTGTGGGCCATCGTGCTCGGTGCCATCGCCGGCGTGCTCACCTGCCTCGCTTGCGGCCTGAAGTTCAAGCTCGGCTACGATGATTCTCTCGACGTTGTCGGCGTCCACGGCGTCGGCGGCTTCACCGGCACTGTGCTTATCGGCTTCTTCGGCGAAGGTACCGGTCTGTTCGCGGGCGGCGACTGGAAGCAGCTGGTTGTGCAGCTCATCGTTGCCCTCGTTGCCATCATCTGGTCCGCTGTTGTCACCGGCATCATCGCCTTCGCTCTGGAGAAGACGATTGGCTGGCGTGTCACCGAAGCTCAGGAAGTCGGCGGTATCGATCTTGCCGATCAGGGCGAACGTGCTTACGATTTTGCTGGTACCGCCAGCTCTGTTCTCAAGGAGGTGAAGTGAGATGAAGCTCATTACCGCTATCATTCAGCCGCATAAGCTTGACGATGTCAAGGAAGCCCTCGCTGCCGCAGGTGTTCACGGTCTGACCGTGTCTGAGGCTAACGGTTACGGCCGCCAGCGTGGCCACACCGAGGTTTACCGTGGCGCCGAATACACCGTGGATCTCATTCCGAAGATTCGCGTCGAGGTGCTGTCCGATGACGCCGATGCCGAGACTCTGGTCGGTGTGATCGTCAAGTCCGCCGGCTCCGGCACCATCGGCGACGGCAAGGTCTGGGTTGCCCCGCTTGATTCGGTGACCCGCGTGCGCACCGGCGAGACCGGCTCTGCCGCTATCTGATAATTCATTCGGATAGATATTAAGGGCCCCGGGCTTGGGTTCGGGTTATCAATAGACAGATCCCCGTACGTGCTTCGCGCCGTGCGGGGATTTTCATACGATTTTCGCGTCAGATTGTCTGCTTCGGATTTCCCCGCTTTCGCTTTTATCTGCTCAGATTTGCTTGCTTTTGCGAAGATTCATAAGGATTTGCTATGACTTCAGCGGTTGATGGTCTTAAACAACGTTTCATGGATATGAGTCAGCCGGATGCCGACGGCGTGTACCGCAATGGTGCGGCGAAACGTAAGGCTCGTACGGATCTGGCCATGGATTGCCTCAAACAATTGTGGCAGGAGGCTTGCCAGACGGTGTCTTTTGACGTTCCGCAGTCCGGCATTGGTCTTGGCGCGGTGGGTTCGTTGGCCCGCGGCCAAGTGGGACCGAGTTCCGATCTTGACTTGGTGGTCATTTATGAGCCTCACGCGCTCACTGACCGGCAGCTCAATGAGCTTGCCAACAAATTGTGGTATCCGATTTGGGATTCGGGTCTTGATCTTGACCAGTCGGTGCGTACCCGCGCGCAGTGCGAGGCGGTCACCGACCATGATCTGCCCGCCGCGATGGGTTGGCTGGACGTGGTGCCGATCGCGGGCGATACGCAGCTGATCGAATCCACGGCCGTCTCCATTTTGGAGCGTTGGCGTAGGGCCGCCCGTAAGCGCTTGCCCGAATTGTTGGGCTCCGCCAAGTCTCGTTTGGACGAGTTCGGCCGTATGGCGTATAGCAATCAGCCTGATATTAAAGAGTCTCGCGGCGGTTTGCGTGATTCCGTGCTGGTCTCCGCGCTTGCCGCTTCTTGGCTTGCCGACCGCCCGCACGGCCAGTATGACGATGCCGTCGAACGGTTGCTGGATGTGCGCGACTGCATTCATTTGGTGGCCAATAAAGACACGAATATGTTGCTCGCTCCTTATCAGGCGAAGGTTTCGGCGATGCTGGGTTTGGCTGATCCGACGTTGCCGAGCGGCGAGCGTGAGGCGAAGTCGATTGATGATTTGCAGACGTTGCTTGCGCGTGTTGGTCGCCAGATCGCGTTTTCGCTTGATTCCACGGCTTCTCGCGCTGAGCATTCGTTGACTCATGAGAAGCCTCGTTTTGCGTTTTTCCAGGTGTTCCAGCCTCGTGGCGGCGGTAAGCGTCAGGCGCCTACGTTTGATGTGATTGCGCCCGGTATCGCCAAGCATGAGGAGGAGATCGTGCTTGCGCCGGGTGCCGATCCGAAGTCCGATCCGTGCCTTGCGTTGCGGGCTGCTGTTGCTGCGGCTGAGTTTGGTCTGCCGATCGCGCCCGGCACGTTGCAGAATCTGAAGTCGTGTCCGATCGATGATCGCACGTGGAATGATGAGTCGCGTAGTCTGTTCTTGCGTTTGCTTGCGAGCGGTCCCGCGTTGTTGCAGGTGTGGGAGGAGATTGATTTTGTCGATATTCCGGGTCGGCTGATTCCGGAATGGTTGGCGATTCGTAATCGCCCGAGCGCTTCGGCTGCGCATCGGTATACGATTGACCGTCATTCGGTTGAGGTGGTCACGCGGCTTGGTCGTGAAACACCTCGTGGAAATCGATATGATGATCGGCATTATCAGGCGTTGCTGTTGGCTGGTATTTTGCATGATGTCGGCAAGCGTCCGGGGGTTGCCGATCATGCGGCGGAGGGTGCGCGTCATGCGTCCATGGTGTTGAAGCGCATGGGTTTTGACCGTGACATTATTTGGTGGGTCACGTTGTTGGTGCGTGAGCATCTTACGTTGTCGGAGTTTGCGACTGGTCAGAATCCGAATGATCCTAATGTTGGTGACGAGTTGGCTTCTCGTCTTGATCATGATCCGCTGCTGCTTGACATGCTGTTCGATCTGACTCGTGCTGACGGTTCGTCGTTGGGTGCCACGGCCGGCGAGACCATTTCCAAACAGTACGGCTGGAGTAAATGGCGCGAAACCCTTGTCCGAACCATGTACAACGCCACCCGCTACCACATGTGAGGCCGCGTAGGCTGTGAGCGAATGCCCGGCAAAGCGACATGGTTGCCGATGCGGTACCCGCCGCGTCGGCGGAAACCCATCGTTTAAGAAAAAGTGGGGAACATATCACCTTCGGTTCACTTAAGCAAATCACAACCAGGGGAATGGGCACCCGTACGGAAGATGTCCCCAAGTTGTCCACTTGGTTATCCCCATTTGGTGGATAACTCGATATGTTTTCCACATAGTTATCCCCAGTATGTGGATAACTCGGGTTTTTTCGGCTTTCTTATCCACAGCGAACCGATTCGCGCGTGTCGGGTGATTCCGATCCTGTCAATGCGGAGATTCCTCCAGAATCTCATCGCAACATCATTCGTGAAGTGGCACAGGTATTATGGTTTTTCCCGGTACACCACACATCGAAGAGCTGGAGAAGCATGGCGGAGAGCAATTCTTGGAACAATGGCCTGAATCAAGGGCAAAACCGCGGTTTTTCAGGCAATGGCAGCATTTCCGGCGCGTCGGGAACGGCTATTCGCGACGCCATCTTCGACCGTGTGCCGCCACATGACGACGCCGCCGAAATGGCGGTGCTCGGCGGCATGCTCATGAGCAAAGACGCCATCGGCGAAGTCTCGCAGATGATTGACATCACCGACTTCTACCAGCCGCGCAACCAAACCGTGTACGAAGCCATCATCAACCTGTTCTCCGCATCGCAGCCCGTCGACGCGGTGCTGGTGGCCAACCAGCTGCTCAAAGACGGCGACCTCGAAAAAGTGGGGGGATCCGACTATCTGCACAGCCTCGTCGCATCCGTGCCGACCGCAGCCAACGCAACCTTCTATGCCGACATCATCCACCAGCGTGCCATCCTGCGCAATGTGATCGCAGCCGGCACCAAAATCGCACAGCTCGGCTACACCGCCGAAGGATCCCAAGCCGAAGACGTCGTCAACCTGGCACAGGCCGAAGTCTACGAAATGTCGACCGGCAAAGTGAGGCAGGATTACGCGCCGATCGGCACCGTCATCACCGATACCCTCGACCAAATCGACCGACTGCAAAACGGCGAGGTTTCCAAAGGCGTGCCAACCGGATTCCGTGACATCGACGACGTGACGCAAGGCCTGCAGCCGGGCCAGATGATCGTCGTTGCAGGCCGACCGGCCATGGGTAAGTCCACGCTCGGCGTTGATTTCGCGCGAGCTGCGGCGCTGCACCACAATATGACGTCCGTGATCTTCAGCTTGGAAATGAGCAAAACCGAACTTGCGCAACGAATCATTTCGGCGGAAGCGAATATTCCGCTGTCAGCCATGCGCCGAGCGGAAGAAATCACGCAGGAACGTTGGAATATCCTCAATAATCTGCAGGATAAACTGCAGAACGCACCATTATTCATCGACGATAGTCCGAACATGAGTTTGATGGAGATCCGTGCGAAATGCCGCCGATTGAAGCAGACGAACGATCTGAAATTAGTGGTGATCGATTACCTGCAGCTCATGACTTCCGGCAAGGCCGTGGAAAGCCGCCAGCAGGAAGTGTCTGATTTCTCGCGTGCATTGAAGCTGCTTGCCAAGGAATTGGAAGTGCCGGTGGTGGCGCTGAGCCAGCTGAACCGTGGCCCCGAAATGCGTCAGGATAAAAAGCCGCAGCTTTCGGATTTGCGCGAATCCGGTTCTATCGAACAGGACGCCGACGTGGTGTTCCTCGTGCACAGGCCGGACGCCTACGACAAGGAAGATCGCCCGGGCGAGGCCGATATCATCATGGCGAAGCATCGTAACGGTCCGACGCAGACGTTCAATCTCGCGTTCCTTGGCGCATACTCCAAGTTCAAAGATATGCCGCAGGACTACCAGAGCCAACAGGAGGTATAGCATGGCGTGGAACTCATTCGCAACGCCGTTGATCGGCAAGGCCGTGCGTGCGGCCTCCCGCCTGGCACATGGCGGCGGCAGCGCGTTCCCCGGCAAAATCGTGGAACGGATCGACCCGCAATTCCTCGCACGCACCCTGCAGCAGCTACCGCTTGGCGTGGTGCTCGTGTCTGGCACGAACGGCAAAACCACCACCACGCGCATGGTGGCAAGCATGCTGGAATCGTTGGGATTGAAGGTATTCACCAATCCGACCGGATCGAATTTCACCCGCGGCGTGGTCTCGTCGCTGCTGGCCGAAGTCTCGCTCGGCGGCAAACTGGACGCCGACATCGCCGTACTGGAACTCGACGAAGCGTACGCGGTGCATTTCGTCAAACAAGTGCAACCCGACTACTGCCTGCTGCTCAACGTGATGCGCGACCAGCTCGACCGTTTCGGCGAAATCGACAATACCGCACGACTGCTGAGCAAAGCCGCCGAAGCGACCACCGGAACCGTAGTGCTCAATCGTGAGGATCCACGCATCGCACGACTTGCTGACGTCGCACATACTGAAGATGGTGTGGAAGTGCGCTATTTCGGTCTTGACGGGTCGTTGCGCAGCTTCTTCCCGTCCGACGACGACATGCGCACGACAGTCGATACTGCATCGTCCGCTGATACTGCATCGTCCGAATCTGCAGAATCGTCCGCAAATATTGAGATTGACGATGCTTCGGCAATCGCGAAAACTGGGGAAAATGCAGAAAAATCGGAAGATGCGGCAATTGCGGAACAGCTACCAGCTGACGTGACCTTGCTTGCCGTGGGCGACCATCGTGCCAGTTTCGGCATCGACGGTGAAACGTACGAAACCGGTGTGAGACTGGAAGGCGTGTACAACCTGTACAACGCGGCGGCCGCGCTGGCCGTCGTGCGAGCGGTCGTAGCCGACGCGCAGGCAATGTTCCTGCCGTTCGAGCAGAACGTAACCGACGAACTATTGCGACAAGTGGGAATCTCACAGCGCATGATCGACTTCGCGCATTCCACCACGCAAGCCATGATCGACGCGGCAGCCGAAGTCACTCCGGCGTTCGGACGCGGCGAGGTCATCGACGTGAACGGCTCGCCGGTGGAGCTGCTGCTCGTCAAAAACCCCATGGGATTCCGTCTGTCGCTCGCATCCTTCACCCCTGAAGGCTGCGACACCATGATCGCCATCAACGACGAATACGCCGACGGGCGTGACATGAGCTGGCTGTGGGACGTGGACTTCTCCTCGCTGCGAGACACCGGTGTGGCCATGGTTTCGGGCGTGCGTGCCTGGGACATGGCGTTGCGCCTCGAATACGATCAGGTGCCGGTGAATAGCGTCAACACGGAACTTGAAGAGGCCGTCTCAACGTTCGTGAACGCGGATCCGGGCACCCCCAAGCACATTTACTGCACATACACGGCAATGCTCAAAACGCGAGCCGCGCTCGGCAAAATCGCCGAAGTCGCCGACGCTGGCGTGGGCAAATAACAGCGCGAATCCGCGCAACGCATGAAAACGCATGAAGAACGTATGAACCGCATGAGGGAGACGATATGAGCCAGGTAATCGACATCGTGTCGCTATATCCGAAAGACATGAACATCTACGGCGACTCCGGCAACGTGCTCACCATCCAGCGCCGTCTCGCCCTATACGGCTACGAGCCGCGCGTGCACGCCTACAATCAGGGCGACGCGTGGCCCGAACACGTCGACATGATTCTGGGCGGCGGCGGCCAAGACACCGGCCAGAAGAAAATCATCGACGACTTCTTCAAACGCGCCGACCTGCTGCGATCGCTGGCCGCCGGCGGCACCCCCATGCTCATGATTTGCGGTCTGTACCAGCTGTTCGGCGAATATTTCGAAACGGTGGATGGCTCCCGGCTCGACGGCATCGGCGTGATCGGCGCGTACACGGTCGGTCAGGAAGTGCGCATGATCGGCAATCTGACCGAGCATTCCGCCGATTTCGGTGACATCATCGGCTACGAAAACCATTCCGGCCAAACCTTCCTGCGCGAAGGCGTGCAGCCGCTCGGCACCGTCGACGCGGATAGCACCGGCAATAATGGCGAGGATCATACGGAAGGCGCCCGCGTCAACAATGTGATCGGCACATACATGCACGGCTCGCTGCTGCCGAAAAACCCCGCGATCGCCGATTTTCTGATCCGCACCGCCGCAGAACGCCGGTATGGTTCGTTCGATCCGGCCGCTGCAGGGCAGACGGAATCGCAGCGTGCGGAACTTGATCGCATCAACACGATTGCCAGCAATGCGCGTCGCGTGGCCATGTCACGTCCGCGCTGATTGTCTTCGCGCTGTTTCGTAGTTTTCGCGTTTTCGTACGCTGTGAGCATACGGCAGCGAGTCTTCCGCAGAATTGTAACGATTGACTAGTTTCGTTGACGTTATTTGTGAAGAAAATGCGATAGAGTGGGTACCACCATCACCTAAGGAGGTAATCATGGCTGATTTTGATTTTGGTGACGGCCTGCGTAAGGTCTTCCTCGCCGGCGTTGGCGCTTTGGCGACCACGGTTGAGAAGAGCCAGGAAATCGTTGATGATCTCGTCAAGAAGGGCGAGTTGACCGTCGAACAGGGCAAGGCCCTCAACGCCGAACTCAAGCACAAGGTCGCGGAGGTCAAGGAATCCTCTGAAGCCAAGGCTGCAGAGGAAACCAAGGAAGCCGAACCTGAAGCCAAAGCCGAGTAACGTTCAATCGTTCACATCGCCGTCTGCTCGTCGCATCACGTTCAGACGGCGATTTGTTATGCGGAACTTGCGAAACATGCGAACGGCCGTGTGCGGAACGTAAGAAACGTGCGAAACATGCGAAACATGCGAATCGCATGAAATACGCGGGACGCAAGTCTCCTCATGAATCCCACTCATCGTAATCCGACCAACGTTTGCGAGCAGCGATATGTCTTTGAATTCTCCGATCGAGCCGGATGCGGCCCGCCCCGAAAGCGTGGAGCCGGTCACACTTTCCGACCGAGTCAACGCGGTGATCAATCCGACGGCGAACCCCTCGTCCGACGCGGCTGCGGCAACGGCAGCCAAATCCGCGGGAAAAATGGGAATCCCGCAATCGCAAGGCAAGCAGAACGACGCAACCTTTACGCAATCCGAAACCATCGGACTGTTCGGCCCGCGTAAAGACTCATTCTCGCAGCGCTACCACCTGACTCGTCGAGGCAAACTGAAGCGACTTGCGCAAATCGCGCAAATCGTCAACCAATTCGACATTGTGCACGGCCTAACCCCCGTCAAAATGCGGCTCATGTTCGAAGCGCTTGGCCCAACTTTCGTGAAAGTCGGACAGATCCTGTCCATGCGCTCCGAAATCCTGCCCCAATCGTTCTGCGACGAACTCGCCAAACTGCGCGCCGACGCCGACCCCATGCCGTACGGCACCGTCCTGCAAGTGCTGGAAGACGAATACGGACGCCCGGCAGGCGAAATCTTCGACCATATCGACGCCACACCGCTCGGATCGGCAAGCCTCGCGCAAGTGCATCGTGCGAAACTCACTACCGGAGAAGATGTGGCCGTCAAAGTGCAACGCCCGGGCGTGCGCGAAACCATGGCACAGGATGTGTCCATCATGCGCACCATCGCACGAATAGCCGCCAAAACCATGCCCAGCGCCCAAGTGGTCGATCTCTCCGGCGTGGTCGAAGAACTGTGGGACACCTTCGAAGCCGAAACCGACTTCATGATCGAAGCGCGAAATCTGGCGGAATTCAAACGATTCTGCGAACACTACAAATACATGGACTGCCCGAAGCCATACTCCGACCTGTGCACCGAACACGTGGTGGTCATGGACTACGTCGAAGGCATTTCCGTCTCGCATCCTGATGAGCTCATCGAAGCGGGCTACGATCTGAAGGAAATCGGCACCAAACTGGTCGACAATTACGCCACGCAAGTGCTTGACGAAGGCTTCTTCCACGCGGATCCGCACCCGGGCAACATCATGGTGCGCGGCGGGCAGATCGTGCTGCTCGACCTAGGCATGACGGGCCGGCTTAATGCCAAAACCCGTTCCGTCTTGAAAGACATGATTTTCGCGGTCGCCAAACAGGATTCGCCCGCGCTTGCCGACGGTCTGCTGCGTTTCGCCGGTGCCGAGGCCGATCCGGAGGATTATCCGGCGTTATTGGCCGACTTGGATGTGATCGTCAAGGAATTCGGCACAGTGGATTTGGCCGAGCTGGATATCGCCGCCATGCTCACCGCGTTGACGCAAATGGCGCAACGACACGGCATTGAAGTGCCGAGCACCGTCACCACCGTCGGGCGTGCGCTGGTCACTTTGGAAGGCCTGCTCGACGAGTTCATTCCAGACGTGAATATGATTCAGATCATCTCCGACCATATCGCCGCAAGCACGTCGAAGAAGGATTTCGCCAAGGATGAGGCGAAATCGCTGGTTATCGAAGGTCATCAGGCGCTGCACAGCCTGCTCGCTGCCGCCAATGAGCTGAAAGTGGCCTCCCGTATGCTTACGCGCGGCCAGTTGCGCGTGAATATGGAGATGGTCGGCTCGCAGGAACCGATCCATCTGCTTGCCAACATGGTGAACAGGCTTACGATGGCGCTGATCGTCGTCGGATTGTTCATCGGCTCGTCGATTGTGTACTATGCGGGCATCAAACCGGTGATTTTCGGTATTCCGATCGTTGGTTTCCTCGGCTATGTGATCGCGTTCGTTTTGTCCGTCTGGATCGTGTTCGACATTTACTTCAAGGGACGTTCCAACAAAAAGCGATGACGCTAGTCTAGGGGGAGAGTGGATTCGCGTTGGA
>ERZ773228.4278-NODE-4278-length-10911-cov-3.268607_pt1 | contig 10911 bp, 10 predicted proteins | sample MGYA00580524_ERZ773228 | MGnify/ENA primary metagenome ERZ773228 (study PRJEB29015, sample SAMEA2737768) | human gut metagenome | biome: human gut; feature: human-associated habitat; material: faeces | place: China | collected 2012 ...
GGAGCCGTTGCACCGCGACATGGCCCGCCGTTATCTCGTATCCGCGCTCCTGTTCAGCTATCCTGTCGGCCTGCCTTTGCTCCTCCTCGAGAAGGCTGAACAGGTCGATCTGCTCGTATTCGGCCGATGCTGTCCGCTTTGCGTATAGGCGTTTTCTCGCCATGGTTTGCTCCTTTCTTATAGTGTTTTCCGTTGGCCGTGGTTCCGGTCGATGCCGGGTGCCGGCGTGGCTGTGTTGAGTCCGTCGAGGTTCTCCCTGAGCCTGGTATGGAACCGGTCGAGCGTTGACTTCAGGTCCGTGTGCCGTCGTTCCGGATCGTCGCGGCGCGTCGTCTCCGGCGGTTCGGCTTTCGCTCCCGGGTCGGCGGCCGGCGAGCCGGCTTCGTCGTGGTCCCGTCCCTGTTCCGTCTCCTTGGTCGGTTCCGTTTCCCGTGGCGTGCCCGTCGCCTCCGCGTCCTGTTCGACGGTTGGCTGGGTCGGCGTTTTGTCTCTGTCCTGCGTCGGTTCCTGTGCGCCGGCGAGTTCCTGGATGAGGAGCCCGGCGGCCTGACGGCGTTGACGGCTGGTCCACCGTCCCTCGTCCGCTCCGGCGGTCCGGTCGACGAGGCGGCGCGCCCATTTCAATGCGACGGCCGGCTTGTACGTGCCGGCGCGCTGGTATTCGGCGAACCGGCCCTGCATGCGTTCGATCTGCGGCCAGGATTCCTCCACGGTCTTCGAGGCGAGTTCCACCGATGCCGTGTCGAGCGACTCCTCGGCGTCGCGGTTGCGTTTCTGCGCGTCGATGATCGCCTGGACGAGCGTCTGCGGGTCGACCTGCATGGTGCGGCGTTCCGTGCCGCGGCCGGTGAACAGTTCGACCGGGGTGCCGGGTCTGAATCTGAGGTTGACGGCCCGTCCCTCGTTCTTCTGCTTTTGGTTCTTTCCGCTCATGAACATGTCGGTGGCCCAGCCGGTCAGGTCCTTGCCGTCGATGGCGGTGCCGCGGGGGAGTCCGACGATCATCTTCGGCCAGTCGCGTCCGTCCTTCGCGTGCAATGTATAGGTGTGTGCGAGCCTGTTCGCCACCCACGCGTTCGGCCAGACCTGTTTTGTCGTCGCGGCCGTCCGAGCCGGTGTCTGTGTCGCGGCGGCGGGGTCGGTGGCCTGCGCTGGTTGTTCCTGCTGGGGGAGCGCCGGCGTCGGTGAGATGGGGCGCCCCTGGAGGATGGATATGGCGGCTTGGTCGGTGAACTCGTCCCAGTCCGGGGCGCGCCGGCCGTCGTTCAGGTGCAGCAGCGGCTTCTGCTCCAGTCCCGGTTTGAGCAGTCCGCTGCGCATGACGCGGCCGGTCATGCCCTGGACGACGGGGCCGCCGTCGCGTTCGCGCCAGTACTGGTATTCGTCCCGGTAGACACGGCTTTGGGTGAGCAGTTCGCCGTCGCTCATGGTCTTGGCGGGGAAGGATTCCCTCATGTCCTCGCTGTGGCTGATGCAGGTGACCTGCATGCTCAGGTCGTCGTATTGCAGGTGCTTGAAGCTCATCGCGTCGAACAGTCCCTGCTGGTTTCGATGCCAGGAGAAGACCATGAGGTCGTATCCGTTGTCCTCCAGGAAGAACACGCAGGGGCGTGGCTCGTGCTCGACCGCGTTCTGCATGAGGCTGGCCTGGAGCAGGTTGGGGTCGAGCCGGCCCGCCGCGGACGCGGCCACGGCGAGACTGGCGCTCCATCCCATCGGGAGCGGCCTGCCCGTCGTCGGATCCATCATGCGGTACTCGCCCGGCGTGGTCACGGTGTCCCACCGGTCGGGATGGCGGTGGTTCCACTGTTCGATGCCCGCGAGCATCGCGTCCATCGGGCTTTGCCCGTCCGCCGGTCTGATGGCGAAGGATTCGGTGGCGCGGGTGGTGTCGCCGGCGATTGTGTTCCGGTGAACGATGGTTTCGCCAGGACCGTAGATCATGCCCACCGAGTCCTCGCCGGCCGTCCTCGCCGTGCCGGCCGTCCATATCGTGTCGCCGGACGAGGCCCACATGGTCACGGGCCATGGGGTCGGGTCGTTGGTCCCGTTGATGGTGTCCTGGAAGATCGCGGCGCGTTTCGTCGACTGTTCCTGCTGGTTCATTGTGGTTTCCTTTCAGCGGCCCTTGCGGGGCGTGCGGTCCCTGTTCTGGGTGGGTGGCATGTGATTCTTCTGTTCGGTGAGGTTCTCGTTGAGCCGGGTCTTGAACCGTTCGAGCAGTGCCTTCTTCGACCGGATCGGCTTCGGCTTCTGCTCTTTGCCGTCCGGCTTGGGAGCGTTGGTTCTGTGCTGCGTCTGCTGTTGCGGGTCCTTCGACTGGGTTTCGTCCGGTGTGGGTTCCGGTTGGTTTTCCGGCTCCGTTGCCGGCGTCTCCCGGCTTGGCTCGGCCGTCCGCCCGCGGGTCTGCTCCTGGGTTTGCGCGCCCTGTCCGTAGTCGTCGCGCAGGATGGTGTCGAGCTCGTCGCGCAATGTCGGGTCGGCGGCGGCCTTGCCGATGATCCGGTCCGCGAAGTCGCGGCCGGCCTGCTCGTTCCATGCCGTGTCGCCCATGAGCCTGTCCCATGAGAGTTCGGGGTGGCGGGCAGCGAGGCTGTTCGCGGCCATCTCCATGACCTCCGGATCCACGAAGTCCCATGCGATGCGCTGCGTCGGCATGGGCTTCGCCTCCGGTTCGACGGGCGTATCCCGCGCCGGGGTTTCCGGTTCGCTTCGGGTCTGTTCCGTCGTCCGTTCCTGCTGCTCCGTTTGTTGTTCGACGGTGAAGTCTTCGTCGGCGACGTCCAGGCCCATGTTCCTGAAAGCGCGTTGCACGGCGGCTCGGATGTGGTCCTCGTCCCTGCCGGCGAAGTGCAGGATGAACTGGCCCTGGTCGGTGCGTTCGAGGTGATAGTCGATGCCGGCGGTCTTGAGGCTGCGTTGCACCTCGCGCATGGTCGAGTCGTCGAGTTGCAGCTCGTGCAGGTCGCCGTCCTTCTTCCTCTGCAATCGCTTCTCGGACATCTCGCCGCTGTCGATTTTGTTTTTGACGGTCTCGCCGGCGGCGTGCACGCCGGTCTTGGCGAGCTTCATGCCGGAGCGGAGCAGCGCCATGGCCACGCCTTTGGGAATTCTGAGCATGAGCCTCGCGCCTCCGGTAATGATGGTCTGGACGACGTTCTGGATCTTCTCCTCCGCCTGTTCCTCGATTGGCATTGCGGTTTCCTTTCTGTTTGTTGGATGGTGTTTCCTGGGACGGTTCAGATGGACCGTCCACGCTTGTGCTGCTGCTGCCGTTCGCGCTGTTCGGTCTCCGTCTGCTCGCGGTCGCGGGTCGTGTGGATCTCCCGTTCGATGGCGGACAGCTCGTCCTCGTACCGGTCGCACAGGGCCTCGCGGCGGTTCGTCTCGCCGCGCGTCTCGGCCACGAGGTCGGGGTCGCCCTGTTGGATCGCGTCGTGCAATGCGATGACGGCGGACTGGAGTTCGTCGTGCGATTCGCGTACCTTCCCGCGCAGCAGACTGAGTCCCTTGGCGGCGTCGCCGCCCGCGAGGCGGGTCCATCGGATCGCCTTCGCCTCGCCGGCGAGCCGGTCGAGGCGGCGCGCCTGTGCCTGGTACCAGCGCTGCTGTGCGGGGCTCACCCCGTAGCGCAAGGGCAGCCGTTCGGGCGTGGTCTGCGGTTCGAGCCGGCTCGTGGGCTCGCCGAACCACTGGTAGAGGCCGGTCGTCGGGGTCTTGCCGGCGTACCGGTTGGACGGGTCGAGGATGATCTGGTCGCGGTCGCGGGGAAGGAACGCGCGCAGCGTGGAGCCGCCGTCGTCCACGAGACGCTTCGCGTCGAACGTGATCTTCTTCTTCCGGTGGGTGCCGGGCAGCCACACGGTGACCGTCTTCCTGGTCTGTTTGGCGACGAGTCTGCGGTTGAACGTGATGGGGATGACGGGCGTGTGCGCGAGTCCGGCCATGATGTTCGTCATGTCGTACGCCTGGCCGAGTTTCTCGTCGCGGACCTTGAAGCCGGTGTCCTTGAGCGTGTACGTGAGGTGCCGGCCGCGGACCTCGACGCCGACGCCTCGGATGTCGAGCATGTCCCTCCAGTCCTCGAAGTTCTCCGCCGTGGACGAGGTCAGGTCGATCAGCATGCGGAGCCTGTCCTTGACGCCCAGGCCTTTCGCGGACGCGTAGATCTCCTCCATCGACATGCCGTACCGGCGTTCCAACGGCTCCCCGCCCGAGGCCTTCCGCGACGTCGCCTCCGGTTCGTTCGCGCTCCGCATGGGTGCTTCATCGACGCGTTCGGGGTCGCGCGCCGGCGGCGTTTCGGCGTCGCCGGCGGCTGTCGTACCGCCACGCATCTTGCGCGTCTGTTCCTCCACGACGGGGTTGAACACGACGCTCAGTCCCTCGCGGCGGCATATCTCGTCGCTGACCGCCCGCCACTGGTCGATGATGTCCTTGGGCAGCTCGGCCTTCAGATGCTTCCCGTACTGGGAGGCGGCGCACACCATGATGTGGTCGTGCAGGTGGTGCCGGTCGGTGTGCGTGGCGACCACGAACTTGTATTCGCCGCCCGTGATCCTACGCGCGAACTCCACGCCGAGCTCGTGCACCCGCTCGGGCGTCACGGGGTCGTCGGGGCTGAAGCTGAGCTTGATGTGGTAGGCCAGCCGGCTGTTCTTCCGGATGCCTTTCGGCGACCTGCGGTTGTCGTCGAGCATGCCTTCGGCCAGCGCGTCGTGGTCCGTCCTGGTCCGTTCGTAGTTCGAGCTGACCAGTCTTCCGCCATCGGTCTTGGCGGGGTTGATGATGTACGCCATCGCCCCGTTGTCGCCGCCGAGATTCGATTTCACGGGTTTGCCGAGCTTGACCACCGCCATGCTCACGCGTCCTTCCGGGCTTCGCGCCTGTCGGCGAACAGGTCGCCGAGCAGCTGCTCGATGCGGTCGAACGACGCGCGGATCTCCTCCACCTGATCGGGCGTTATGTGCTCGTTCGCGTTGGCCCAGTGGGCTATCTGGTTGACGTTCACGCCGATGCGGTCGATCTCGCGGGCGATCGGCTCGGGGTCCGTCAACGGCCTGATCTCGGTGACGTGGATGCGCCGTTCGGACAGCATCCTGCGTGCGTATGAGCTGAACGAACGGTGTTCCGGAGCGTATCTGGTCAGCTCCTCATACAGCTTCCGCACCCGCTCCCACTCGTCCGGCGTGAACGTGATTCGCTTGCAGATGTTCCGATCTCTGCCTGCTGCCCAGCTCATTCCACACCTCTCTGGGAGGTGCGGAGTTGGGTTTTCTGTGATGCCGTGTGAGCGGTCTGGAGGCTCTGCCGACCATGGGGTACGGGTCTTCCCGGCAAGCCGATTCGCACCGCGAATCGAGTGATTGTAGCTACAATCACGTCGCTTGCTACTCCCATATCCATTTCATGGATTGGGAGCGATTTCACACGGCATGATTGCGCAATGCCGTGAAGGATAATCGCGTTCACCCCTCGCTCCTTTCGCCCATGGCCTTGAGGGGAAGGCCGGTGTCTTACGCCAATCGTCCGTCGTGGAAACGGCGGCGGGTTTGGACACTTGGAGCGCGGGAAATGAAAAGGCCCCGCGAAAAAATCGCGGGGCCGGTGGGTCGTTGGTGGCGCGTCATGTCCGTCATGCATACGGGCATGAAAAAGCCCGGCCGTCTTGGTGACGGTCGGGGCAGGGGTGCGCGGGTTCCTAGATGATTTGCATGTCGGAGCGGACGCGTTCCGCGGCGATGTCGATGTCTCCGGGCCATGAGGGCACGCCGAACGCGAGTCGCACGCGGTCGAACGTCTGCGGGTCCTTGAGCGGTTTGAACATGCCGCGGTCGACGTATCGGGACATGTCGAAGATTCCGGTCGCGCCGTCGGAGCAGGTGACCTTGAGCTTGTAGCCGGGCATGGGCTCGCATTGGGTCACTTTGATTGAATAGTCGATGGTCATGTCCGTTGCCTCCTTGTCAGCGTAGCGGGTCGATTCTGAATGGGTGTTCGAGGTTGAAGGCCAGCTCCCAGTCGGCTTCCAGCTCTTCGGCATGCAGCAGCACCCATGCCTCGACCAGTTTGCGCTGCTTGCGCGGGAGGTCTCCCTTGAGCAGATTGCCATCGAAGGTGAAGGATGCTTCATGTCCTTGGTATCTGGCGTGGATGTGCGGCGGAACATGGTCGTCCGCGTTCATGGTGATGATGATTCCGAAGAACATACTGATGACCGGCATGTCCGCCTCCTTGTTTTCGTTGTCTTCCATTCTAGGATATTTTTCTTTTGACCGGATGGTCAAGCGAAAGCGCTAGCGGTGGTAGCGGGTTCCGTCATGAGAACGCGTCGAAACCACGGGTTTCGCTGCGCGGGCGTTGACGGGTTCCGCGTGCCGCTATGATCAAGGCGTCAGCCGGCCGGTCAAAAGAAAATCCTCGGGATGCGCGCGGCATTGGTGTCGTGCTCCGTTTCCCGTCGGCGAGACGTGGCCTCCGTGCCACGGCGACGCCCTGTCGGGTCCGGGAACGGTTCCCGGCGCGTGGGGTCCAGAGGACGGTAGTCGTCCTCTGGCCGCCGGAGGCGCCGCCCGCGCGCACGGAAAGTCCCGCGCCGACGCCGACGAACAGCGCGCCGACCACGGCGGCGAGCAGCGGCATTTCGGCCAGCTGCGGCCAGAGCGGCGGGAACAGCTCGTAGAGCTTGTAGGGCAGCGAGAAGCCCACGGTCGCGATGAGCGAGTAGGCAATGAAGCTGCGGCCCAGCAGCCGCCAGCCCCAGCCGTAGCACAGCAGGTTCAGCACAAAGCCGGAGACAGCGGGGGAGAGGGAGAACCAATGGTCGAGCAGCAGCGTCGCGCCGAGCACGCCGCCCTCAGTGATGCCGGAGACGGAGTGGACGTGGTAGAGACCGAACGCCAGGAACGCGCTGGAGAAAAACGCCATGCAGCAGCGCCAGCGCTCTAGGCCGCGCACGGTGGCGCGGCACTCGTTCCAGAGGCCGCGCAGGGAGGGGAAAGACAAGCTAAAACCTCGCGATCTGTTGTGAATTTGGCGGCTCAGGCGGTTGTTTCACGCACAAAGCCTTCGGGGTAAACGGTGAAGTCGTACACCGTGCCGTCCTCGGGGACGGCGAGAGAGCCGTACCGTAAGCTGAGAAAGGGCTGGTAGATGATGGCTGTGCCGTCCGCGGCGGTGACGGTGACCTGCGTGTTCGGCATGATGTCGCTCTCGTTGGCGATGAGATACACCGGCGCAGCGCCGCTGCCGTGATAGAGGAGCTCGCCGGCCTCGGGCAGCTCCGCGCCCTCGGTGAGCCAGCCGTATTCGTTCACGGCGACGTCCGCATTTTCATCGGCGGGGACGATGCAGTAGATGTCCCAGCCGCCGGGGGCGACGACCTGCTCCGCGGGGATCTCACGCAGGAAGGGATAGGCGGTGAGACAGTCCGCGCCCTCGAGCAGGGCGGTCAGGTCGGTATCCGTCTCGCCGTTGGTCGAGCCGAGGTAGGCGCAGCCGAGCACCGCGCCTACGGCGCGGATGGTCTCGCGCAGGTCGGCGAGCGACTGCTCCGCCTCGCTCGGCGCGGGAGAGTCGGGGGGATCGGGCTGCTCAACCGGCGGCTGCACGGAGGGGTCCTCCGCCGGCTTTTTCCCGCCGCAGGCGGTGAGGGTGAGCAGCAGCAGCGCGCTGAGCAGCGTGCAAAGGATTCGTTTCATGGGAGATGTTTTCCTTTCGGGGATTCAGAATTTTCCGCCGGAGTGCGAGAAGCCGCCGGAGTTGACGGTCGTGCCGCCGGAGAAGCTTGGGCCGCTGTCGTGGTCGTCGGACTCCGTCTTGATGGGCGTGCGCACTTCGGTGGTGTGGGTGAAGCGGTCCTCGCGCGCGGTGATCTCGGCGCCGCCGGAGACGGTGTAGCGCGCGGCCTCGGTCGCGCGGCGCACGCTCTTGAGCTGACGCTTATAGACCGCGCAGACGATGAACGCCACGATCAGGCCGAGGGGCAGACCGAACCGGAAGGCCATGAGGGCGGCAAAGAAAAGCTTATCCCCAAAGCTCAGCGGTTCATATTCCTCCTCGGTTTCGTCGGACGGCTCCACGTCGATGGGGGCGCCGTTGGCGTTGGCCTCGAGGTAGCGGCCGCACGCGGCGATGTAGTCCGCGAAGCCGCCGTACCAGTCGTCCTCACGGAAGTTGTCGAGGAACTCGTCCTGCATGATGTACTTGCCGTAGTCGGTGAAGGCGGCGTTGGCGGTGTCGCCGTGGGCGAGCATCTGGAAATCGCGCTCGGCCATGCTCAGCGCGAGCATGATGCCGTTGCTGTCGTAGGAGGCGGCAAGCCCGAGCGCATCCCATGCGTATTCGGTGAAGGCGGCCATGCCGGTCTCGCCGGTCTCCGTGACCGCGTCGGGGTCGATGTAGTCCGCCATGTCGTCGACGGTCACGATGTACACGCCGCAGCCGTACTGGTCGGCGACCGCCATCGCCGACGCGGTGAGCGTATCGTACTCCTCCTGGGTGAGCAGGGCCGCGTCGTCGTAGACGTACACGCCGCTGCTGTCCGCCGCGGCGGACACGCTCAGCGACAGCGCGAGGACGAGGGCGAAGAGCAGGGAAGCATATTTCTTCATCATTATGCCACCTCCTTACAGGCTCAGGAGAAGTCCGGCAGCCATCACGCCCAGCATACAAAGACCGGTGATGGCGGCAAAATGCTTCCAGTACAGTCCCTTGTCGAGCGGCAGGTCGCCGACGAGCTTGCCGGTCTGGCCGTTCATGGCGAAGAGAAAGCTCTTGCCGTTCCACTTCGTGCTCAGCAGCCACACGGGCATGAGCGCATAGTGGACCTTGCCGCGGTGGAGCGTGACGTTTTGGCTTTCGACCGTGCAGGAGGTGTAGTCGCCGCGGGCGTCCTGCTCCATCAGCTCCACGGCGCTCGTTTCGCAGCGGCTGTCCGCGCGTTCGGCGCAGTCCTGCACGGAAACGTCGTATTTGTCGGCGAGGAAGCCGGGCAGATACGCCGTGGAAAAGGGCTTGAGCTCCTTGTAGTCGAAGGGCTCGATGGCGTCCATGTGGTCGTCAGGCATCTTGCTCGAGGCGTCCACCGGCACGCGCTCGAACCGCACCGTGCCCGCGCGGCGCACGTCGTAATGGTTCGTGACGGTCACGTTTTCACGGGCGGTGGAGTAGCCGCTCACCTTGGTGCCGTGGCAGCGGACGTCGACCTCCGCGCTGCCGTCGTAGAGCCAGAAGGGGACGTAGACGCCCTTGACCTCCTCGATGTGGTTCTCATTGGAGAACGCCTTCGGCAGCAGCTTCTTGCCGCCGTAGTGTTTTTTGAGCGCCGCGACCGCGGCGGCCTTATCCAGCTTGAAGGGCAGCACATAGTCGGGCTTGAGCGCGCCGCTGAACTGCCTGGGCACGATGGTGTTGTTGCCGCAGTAGGGGCAGGAGGTCGCGCTGGTCGTCTCGTCGCAGATCAGCTCCGCGCCGCAGCTCGGGCAGGAATAGACGCGCAGCTTTTCCGCGTCCGCACCCCAGTCGCTGCCGGAGGCGGAGGCCCATTCGCCGTCCGCCGCGGCCTGTTCCTCCGCCTGACGGAACGCGCCGGCAGCCTGCGCGTCCTTCTCGGCGTAGAGCTTTTCGATCTCCGCGACCTCGTAGCTCGAGCCGCAGAAGTCGCATTGGAGCTTGCCGGTCGCGCTGTCGAAGCGCAGCGGGCCGGTGCAGGCGGGACACTTGTAATTGGTCACCTGATTTGCCATGCTTTTTTCTCCTTTTTCAGACTTGTCATAAGGTCGGCAGGAGCCTGCCGCGCAGCGCGGCAGGCCCGATCATACCGTTTTATCGTTTGTGGATCGCTCAGGCTCTGGGCTTGCCGCAGTTGGAGCAGAACTTGCCCTTGTTCACGGTGCCGCAGTCGCACGTCCACTCGCTCGCGGGCGCGGGCTTGCCGCAGTTCGAGCAGAACTTACCCGTGTTCTTCGCGCCGCATTCGCAAGTCCATTCATTCGCCGGAGCGGGGGCGGGCTTGCCGCAGTTCGCGCAGAACTTGCCCGTGTTGCCCGCCTGTCCGCACGCGCAGGTCCAGCCTGCCGCGGCGGGAGCCGCGGGAGCCGCCTGCTGCTGCGCGCCCTGCTGATAGAGGGTGCCCATCTGCGCGCCGGCCATGCCGCCTGCCATGCCCATGCCCATAAACGCGCCGACCGCGCCGTTCGGGTTCGCCGCCGCCGTCTTCATCGCGTCGCCGGTCGCGCCCGCGAGATGCGCCGCCGCGCGGGTCGGGTCCATGAACGCCGCGTTGCGCTGCATCTCCTTGATCATCTTCTCGTCTTCCTCGTTCGCCGGGACGGAGGAAACGCCGAAGGAGACGACCTCGATGCCGCGCAGGTCGCGCCACTTGGCGCTCAACGCCTCGTTGAGCGCGTCCGCCAGCTCGACCGTGTGGCCGGGCAGCGCGGAGTAGCGGATGCCCATTTCGCTGATCTTCGCGAACGCGGGCTGGAGCGCGGTGAGCAGCTCGGTCTTGAGCTGGCTGTCGAGGTTCGAGCGGTCATAGTCCTCGCTCACATTGCCGCAGACATTCGTGTAGAACAGGAGCGGGTTGGCGATATGATAGCTGTACTCGCCGAAGCAGCGGATGCCCACGTCGATGTCGATCGCCGCGCGCTGATCCACGACGCGGAACGGGACGGGGGACGCCGTGCCGTACTTATTGCCGACGAGCTCCTTCGTGTTGAAGTAGTAGACGCGCTGGTCCTTCGGCGCTTCGCCGCCGAAGGTGAAACGCTTGCCGATGTTGCGGAAGACGTCGCCGATGCCGTCGCCGAGCTTGCCCGAGAAGATGCTCGGCTCGGTGGAGGTATCATAGAGGAACTCGCCCGGCTCGGCGCAGACCTCCACGACCTTGCCCTGCTCGACGATGAGCAT
>ERZ773228.4279-NODE-4279-length-10909-cov-13.809103_pt1 | contig 10909 bp, 10 predicted proteins | sample MGYA00580524_ERZ773228 | MGnify/ENA primary metagenome ERZ773228 (study PRJEB29015, sample SAMEA2737768) | human gut metagenome | biome: human gut; feature: human-associated habitat; material: faeces | place: China | collected 2012 ...
CAAAATCGCGTCTGTGGGAAGGCCGCGGGCCGGACATTCCCGGCCCGCGGCCATTCGGCAAACGGGCTATACTGGCGCACCTGCCCCTCATCAGTCAGTGGTCGGGGCCACTGACAGCTTCCCCCAAGGGGGAAGCCGCCCTCAATAAATTGCCTCCTCCCGCCACTTTACCAGCTCTTTCACCGTCTCCTCACTCTCCACCCAGCCCTGTTCCGGGTCGGCGTGGGCGTCGGGGGCGTAGCGCTGCATCGTGCCGGGGCTGCGGCCCTGCAGATATTCCTGTGCCTGCTTCTGGCGGCTGGGTGCGGTGCGGCGCAGCAGCGTTTCTTTTTCGGCCTTGTTCATACAAATCACCTCTTTCGTCACTATTTTGCCCGGGGCTGCCGCTGGTCAAACCCGGAAAATCGTGGTATAGTATTTTATATTGCCATTTTTAAGGAGCTATCATTCTATGGAAGTCAAAATCAATCAGGTCGTTCTGCATCTGCTGGACCCCGGCGCATCGGAGCCGGTTCTGTCGGACCGCGCCATGGACATGGACGCTGACCTGTACGAGTATTACACCGCCACGCTTGAACGCGCGTTCGCCAGCGACGAGGTAAAGAACTGCCGGTTCCTGCCGGACTCCGCTTTTGCCGCGGAGATGGCGCAGAATCAGGATTTCATCGACCTGTCCCGCCGCATTGCGGGCGTCATCTTTGAGCAGATGCTGCAATATCAGGCCATCCCGGCGGGCGATCTGGCCGTCGTGGACTTTACCGCCGACGGCGTGCCGTTCTACGGCGTGCTCAAGCTCAACTACCGCCCCGGCTACACCCACCACACCGAGCTGATGGGCAATGGCCGGTTCAGCAGCATGGTGCCGCAGCGCACGCTGCTGCCCGGCACACCCAAGGCCGACGAAGCCGCGCTCATTGACCGCGCCAACGGCACGGTGCGTTTGATCGAGAAGAAGTTCACGCTGGACGACAGGAAGGACTTTTACCTGTCCACCCGCGTGTTCGGCTGCACGGAGGCTTTGCAGGAGAAAGCCAAGCTCAAGGCCGTCTGCGAGACCGCCGTGGCCGCCGTGAAGGAGGCCTACCCCGAGCCGGAGGCGCTGGACGATGTGCCTCCGTTTGACGGCGGCACCGAGACTGCCGTCGAGCTGCTGGTGCGCAACCAGGCCGTGGACAACCAGATCTCCGTCGAGGACGTGCGCGAGCGTATCCGGGAGAATTTTCCCCTGGCCGCCCCCAGGTTTGAGGAGGCGCTAGCCGAGACCGGCGTGCAGGAGAATGACCGCGTGACCGTGACCCCCGCGCGCATCAAAAAACTGGAAAGCCGCAGCTTCAAGACTGAGTCCGGCATTGAGATCAGGATTCCCGCAGAGCTGTGCAGCTCGGACGACGCCGTGGAGTTTATCCATTCGGCAACCGGCGGGCTGAGCTTATTGATCAAGGACGTATTGGTGTAAACATACGGCACTTTGCGGGCGGATATGGAATCCACCCCTACGAATCACACCCGTAGGGGCGCATTCTATAGGCGTCCGCACTCTGCCGCTCAGGATATGGGTATAGAGAAAGCAAACTATGGAAACAAAGCAAAAAACGACCCTGACCCAGGGCAGTGTTGCCAGGGGAATGCTGCTGTTTGCGCTGCCGATTTTTATCAGCAACCTGTTCCAGCAGCTGTATAATGCCGCCGACTCGCTGATCGTCGGCAACTTTCTGGGCGGCGAGGCGCTCGCCGCTGTCGGCTCGTCAGGCAGCCTGATTTTTCTGCTGACCGGCTTTGTCAACGGTGTATCGTTGGGCGCGGGCGTCGTGGTCGCGCGGTATTTCGGCGCCAAGGACTGGGACAGAATGCGCCGCACGATCCACACCACCGTGGCGCTGGGCCTGGTGGCCGGTGTCGGGCTGACGGTGATCGGCGTGATCTTAACGCCGCAGATCCTGCGCTGGATGGGCACGCCGGACGACGTGCTCGTCAACTCCATCGCCTACTTCCGTATGTACTTCATCGGCTCAATTGCCGTTGTCATGTACAACGTAGGTGCAAGCATTCTGCAATCCGTCGGCGACAGCAAGAGCCCGATGCGGTATTTAATTGCTGCCTCTCTCATCAACATCGTGCTCGATCTGATCCTCGTCGGCTGGCTGCGCATGGGCGTGGCCGCGGCGGCGTTCGCAACGATTGCCTCCCAGACGGTCAGCGCCGTTCTGGCATTTGCCAAGCTGACGCGCTCCCAAGAGGCGTGGGCCGTGCATTGGAGCGAGGTAAAATTTGACGGTCCGTCGCTAAAGGCTGTCATCGTGCAGGGTTTGCCGTCCGGCATCCAGAACTCGGTCATCTCGATTGCCAACGTCATTGTGCAGTCCAACATCAACTCGTTCGGTGCACAGGCCATGGCCGGGTGCGGCGCGTACAGCAAGGTGGAGGGCTTTGCCTTCCTGCCCGTGACCTGCTTTGCCATGGCACTGGCGACGTTCGTCAGCCAGAACGTAGGCGCGGGCCGGCCGGACCGCGTGAAGAAGGGCATGAAGTTCGGGTGTCTGTGCTCGGTGCTCATGGCCGAGGTCGTCGGCGCCACCATCTACGCTGCGTCGCCGTGGCTCATCGGCGCTTTCAGCCGCGAGGCCGACGTCATTGCATTCGGCGTGCGGCAGGCCCACACCATCACGCTGTTCTACTGCCTGCTGGCGTTCAGCCATTGCTGCGCGGGCATCCTGCGCGGTCTGGGCCGCCCCGTCGTGCCGATGATGGTCATGCTGGCGGTCTGGTGCCTGCTGCGCATCACCTACATCACAGTCACGCTGCACTTCATCCGCGACATCGGCGTTGTGTTCTGGGCCTATCCGCTGACCTGGAGCATCTCGTCCGTGCTGTTTGCATGGTATATCCTCCACTGCCCCATCCCCAAGCTGGGCGGCGGCGCACCGGAGGTCAAGGCGTAAATTCTGTTTATAGAATAAAGATACCCCCGTCAGGTGTGCCTGACGGGGGTATCTTTGTTATTGCGGCGAACGGGCAAAGCCCCTCAGGCCTCGCAGGCTCTGCCCGCTTGCCTTAACGTACAGCCTTTACTTTTTGATCACAAAGCACGGCAGCGGCGCTGTCTGCGCCCAGTTTGCAAACTCGCAGACCAGCACGGTATAGCGCGTCAGCGGCAGGGCCTTAAAAAACGCCAGCGCGGCCTGCTTCTCGGCGTCACCGATGACCTTTCCGCTGTAGAGCACCGCGGCCAGCACGCCGCCGGGGCGCAGAGCCTCCAGCGCCGCACGCAGGGCGGGCACACTGCCGTCCGCCGTGGAATGCACATCATGCTCCGCACCCGGCAGCCAGCCGAAGTTGAACAGCACGCAGTCCGCCGTGCCGGGCTGCACCAGCTCAGCCAGGCGGGCGTGGTCGTGCAGCACCGCACGCCCCACTGCGCCATAGCCTGCCGCTGCCAGTCGCGCGTTTGTGTTATCAACGGCCTGCTGTTGAATATCCAGCCCCAGCACGTGCCCTGCCGGGCCTGCCAGCGTACACAGGAACTGCGTGTCGTGGCCGTTGCCGCAGGTGGCATCCACGTACAGCCCGCCGGGGGCGAGCCGTGCGGTCAAAAACGCATGGCAGAGCTGCACGGCGGACAGGTCGGGCACGCGGCGGCGCACCAGCCGGCTGCCGTCCGGGGCAAAGCCATATTTTTGCGCCAGCGCCCTGCCCGCGGCATCCCGGGGCAGGGGAGCGGTGAACCGCGTGGCCTGCTTTGGGTCCAGTCCGCCGTTTTGGCGCAGAAGCTCTTTCAACAGATAACTGCCGTAGCCGCGCCCGCGCCACCGGGGCACGACCTCCAGCCGCAGGATGGTCGTGCCGTCCACGACGGCTGTGCCGATGGCCTCGTTTTCCTTATATAGAGTGTAGCAGCCTTTTTCCTGCCTGATCTGCATAGCATTACCCGTCGATTTCGTTTGTGTTCAGGTCGTAGTGTATCACGTCGCCCCATTTGCGGCGGATGACGATCTGCGCGGTCAGGTCGGTGTCGTCATAGACCAGCGACCACTGGGTGTTGCTGGTCACGTCGTTGGGACTGGGGTCCTGGGCGGCTGCCTGCAACGCCTTCCATGCGATATCCGCAGGAATATCCCCGTCGGGATCGCGCATTGCCAGCACTTTCATAATAGCGTCATAGCGCTCTTTTCCGTGGCCGTAGATGCCGTTTTTCTGGTTTGGCTGCACCATGTAGGCATAGCAGCCGTAAAAATTCGTGATGGCCTGCATGGATGTCCAGCGCAGCGGGCGGCCCTCCTGCTCCGGGTCATATTCCAGCACGCGGGCATCGCCGCTTGCATCAACGACAAAGAAGTGGTAGTCCCGCCCGGAGGTCGCAAACATATCATAGCTGTCCAGCAGGTCAACGGCCTCCTGCGTAGTGGCGGCGCGGTCGAGCACCAGACGGATAGCCAGCGTCGTGAAGATCTTCTGCTTGCCGGTGCTCTGGTTGACCGGCTCGCTGTCCAGCGTCAGCACCGCGATGGAAACACCCTTTTCATTCATGCCGTCCAGACAGATGAACGGAGCGGTCAGGCAGGCGAGCTTTTTCGCCATGGATATGTCCGGCTGGTTGGCCGAGATATTATCCAGCGCGGCCAGCGCCACGGATTTGTAGCCGTCCTTCGGCGTACAATAAACCAGCATGGCCGAGGTATCGCGCTTGAAATCATAGTTGCGGCCCATCAGGATATTGCGGCCCATCAGGATATTCCTATCGGACACCGTCGCAAAGGCGCTGCATCCATAGTTCGGGGCTTTCATGTGGACCGGCAGCAGGGGAAGCGTTTCCTTTAAAATCGCGTCGATCATCGACTGGTTGTCGGTGATGCCGTAGTTGATGACATCGTCGATGGAATAATCATACTTGACATCCATGCGGTAAAGGTTATAGTCGTCATACGCGGTGATCTGCTCTATGCTGTTTACCGTGCGCAGCCGCCCGGCGTACAGCATACCGAAGCCCGCCACTGCCAGCAGGATCAATACCAGAAGCACAACCAAAATACGTTTTAACATCCTTTTCATAGAAAGCGCCTCCTTTATATGTGTTTTATGATTTGATTATATCATATTTTATTGTGCGGCGCAACGCTGCAAATTGTCATAATCTTCACCGTTTTTCACATACTTTTCACTCTCTGACGAAACCTATTTCACAATTAGCCTGTATACTGTAGGCATAGAAAGCGAAAGGAGACGACCACTATGAGCAACGAATACGATTACTCCGGTCTCTATAACAATACATCCGGCAGCGGTCAGCCGAACGGCCAGAACCCGCAGCCCGAGCAGAGCGCCCCCGCGCAGAACCAGCAGCCCCAACAGAACAGCTACCCCAACGTAGGCTCCAGCGGTGCCAACACCGCCAACACGGCGCGCACAGATTATTCTTCCTACAATTCCGGCAGCACGTCCGGCCAGAATCCCCAGCAGGATTCCAACGGCTACACCAGCAGCTTCAGCGGCGGCAATGGCAATAACGGCGGCTACAACGGCTACAGCTATTCCAGCGCCCCGCAGCAGCCCCCCGTGCCCCAGAAGAAAAAGGGCAGCAAGATCCTGCTCCGCGTGCTGGCCTGCGTCGGCGTGGCCGCGCTGGGCTTCGGCGGCGGTCTGGGCGGCGCTGTGGTCGCCAGCCGTGCGGGCCTGACAGGCAACCAGGTGGTCGTCCAGCAGGTAGAGCGCAGCACGGACGCCACCGCCGCAGGCAGCACCGATGGCACAAGCATGAGCGTGCAGCAGATCGCGTCTGTCGTCTCGCCCAGCGTTGTCGCCATCACCACCGAGCAGATGAGCAGCAGCCAGACCTGGTTCGGCGGCTACTACGTCCAGAGCGGTGCCGGTTCCGGCGTCATCATCAGCCAGGACGGCTACATCCTGACCTGCGCCCACGTCGTCAGCGGCGCGACCAGCGTAAAGGTGCAGCTGAACGGCAGCGACGAGAGCTACGACGCCACCGTCGTCGGTCAGGATTCCACCTCCGACATCGCGGTGCTGAAAATTGATGCTACGGGCCTGACCCCGGCAGTCATCGGCGACAGTGACGCCCTGGCCGTGGGCGAGGTCGCCGTTGCCGTCGGCAACCCGCTGGGCACGCTGTCCAACACCGTCACCGATGGCATCGTCAGTGCGCTGAACCGTCAGGTCACCGTGCAAAACAACGATATGACGCTGATCCAGACCGATGCGTCCATCAGCCCGGGCAACTCCGGCGGCGGCCTGTTCAATGCGAACGGCGAGCTGATCGGCATTGTCAATGCCAAGTCCAGCTACAGTGAGGCCGAGGGCATCGGCTTTGCGATCCCCATCAACACAGCCATGGAAATCGGTCGGCAGCTGATCGAGAACGGCAGCGTGGCTCGTCCCGCGCTGGGCGTCAAGATCGTGGATGTGACCGACGCCCAGACCGCCCAGCAGCTGGGTGTCTCCACAATGGGCGTCTACGTCGTCGAGGTCACAAAGGGCAGCGGTGCCGACGCCGCCGGTGTACAGGCGGGTGACCGCGTGCTGGCCGTCGATGACACCGCCGTCAGTGATTCCTCCGCGTTGAAGAATTACCTGAAGGACAAGGGCATCGGCGACACCGTCAACCTCCAGGTCGAGCGCGACGGCAAGGTGCTGACGCTGGCTGTTACGCTTGGGTCCAGCGCACAGTAAAAACAATATAGAAACAGGGATGCAGACCGAAATCTGCATCCCTGTTTTTTGTTTGAATGGCTTCCCCCTCGGGGGAAGCTGTCAGCGGCCCCGCCCGCTGACTGATGAGGGGAAACCGTGCCATCATGGCCCAGCAGCGGGTTGCCGCCGGAAGTCTGCCCCTCTCAGGGGGTCGGCGTCCGCTCCTGACTCCTCACTCAGTTCTGATCCTTACTTTTTCCCACCAGCGCAGCCAGCACGCCAAAAATCAGGCTGGCCGCTATGCCGCCGGACGCCGCCGTCAGGCCGCCGGTAAACGCACCGGGCAGGCCGCACTCATCCACGGCATTCTGCACGCCCTGTGCCAATAAATGCCCGAACCCCAGCAGCGGCACGCTGGCCCCCGCCCCGGCGAAATCCGCCAGCGGCTTGTACAGCCCGACGGCGCTTAAGATTACGCCCGCCACGACATACCCGGTCAAGATTCGGGCAGGGGAGAGCTTCGTGTAATCAATAAAAAGCTGCCCTACGACGCAGATCGCGCCGCCGACCACAAACGCCCAGACGTAGCTCATACCGCACCTCCCAGCTCGACACAGTGGGCGATGCCCGGGATGCTCTCCCCCTGCAAAAACGTGGTCTGGCTCATCAGCGCACCCGTTGCCAGAAACAGCACGCGGCGCAGCTGCCCCGCGGCCAGCATAGGCAGGATCTTCCCGCACAGCACCGCCGCACTGCATCCTGCCCCGCTGCCGCCCGCCTGTACATTCTGACTGTTTGTGTCATATAATAAGCAGCCGCAGTCCTTATGGTTGTCCAGCGGCAGTCCCTCCTTGGCCATCTGCTCATGCAGAAGTGCCGTACCGACCTCGCCCAAATCGCCCGTAAAAATAGCATCAAAATCCTGCGGGCTTGTCCCCGTGGCCGAAAAATAGCGCAGCAGCGTCGAGGCTGCCGCAGGCATCATCGCTGCACCCATATTGTTGATGTCATGCACCGCAAAATCCTGCACGCGGCCAAACGTCACCGACAGCACCGGCACGCCCGCGCTGCCGTGCGCCCGCACCAGGCAGGCCCCCGCGGCGGTGGCTGTCCACTGGGCCGTGGGGGTGCGCTTGGCACCGTACTCCAGCGGCGTGCGGAATTGCCGCTCTGCCGCGCAAAAATGGCTGCTTGTCAGCGCCAGGACCCGCTCGGCCATGCCGCCCGCCGCAAACACCGCGGCAAGGCCCAGCGTCTCCGCCATGGTCGAGCACGCGCCGTAGACGCCCGCAAACGGGATGCCCAGTTCCCGCATCGTGTAATTGCTGGCCGTACACTGGGCCTGCAGGTCGCCCGCAAACGCAATATCGACTTTGGAACGCGGAATATCCGCCTTGCGCAGACAGAGCTCCACGGCCTTGCGCTGCAAGAGGCTTTCGGCCTGCTCCCAGTTTTCGCAGCCCTGCTCGCCAAAAGCCGCGTCCTGCGTCACAAAGTCAAAGGCCGACGCCAGCGGGCCCTCGCTCTCCTTTTTGCCGCCTGCCGCGGCCCAGGCCGCCACGGTGGGCGGCGCGTCAAACAGCAGGGTATCACCTCTGCGCGTCATCGGTCACCCCACCTTTCCCAGCAGCCAGTAGAGCACGCCCCACACAAAGCTGGCCAGCGTCCCAAACGCGATGACCGGCCCCGCGATGCCGAAAATCCTCGCGCCTACACCGGTCACCCAGCCCTCGGCCTTGAATTCAATCGCCGGGCTGACGACGGAGTTTGCAAACCCTGTAATGGGCACCAGCGTCCCCGCGCCCGCCTTGGCGGCCAGCTTTTGGTACCAGCCCGGCAGTGTGAAAATGGCGGACAGAAAAATCAGCGCAATGCTCGTCAGCGTGCCCGCCAGCGTTTTGTCGTACCAAATCAGAAAAAATTGCCGCAGTGCCTCGCCGAGGGTGCAGATGGCCCCGCCGACCAAAAACGCCCACGCGCAGTCCCGCACCACGGGCGACGGCGGCGACGCACGGCTGACCATCTCATCATATTGCCTGGGATCCAGTTTCACATTTCATACCTCCCCTTTTTGGGGGTAGTATGTGCCTAGCTGCCGTAAAATATGACCTGCCCGCGATAATACGGGTGCGGCACCATGACCTTGTACAGCGTGCGCAGCTCTTTACAAAGCACCGCATCGGGGACCGTACCGCCGCAGGGCAGGGTCAGCACGGCGTACCGCGTGCCGAACACCCGGCTTTCCAGCGCCGTGGCTCGCGCGCCTGCCCGCAGGTAAAACCCAATGCGCCGCCGCGCGATGGACGGGTCGGGAGCCTCGGCGGGGTGCTCACATTCCAGCACCAGGTCGTGTACCCGCATGGCGTCGTAGTCCCGGACCAGCCCCAGCGCCGCCGTGCCCACGCCGCTGCCGCGCAGGTCGTACCGCACGGCAAAGTAGTCCAGCAGCGCCGTGCGCTGGCCCGGCAGCACGACCTGCCACGCATAGGCCAGCCGTGCACCCGCGTCATCGGTCAGAAGGAGCGGCTCGTAGACGCCGGACTCCAGCAGGCGTTGGATCTCGGCAAACGGCTTCAGCTCGGCGGCAGGGAAATCCCGCGGCAGGGCAGAGCGGTAGAGGTCCTCACATTCAGCAGCGGACAAGCGCGTGATTTGCATAGGGATTTCTCCTTTCTGTGATTGAATTATAGGGGAAAATACGGTATAATAGGTAAAAATGGGGTTATGGCGCAGTTCTCGGGCGGATATGGAATCCGCCCCTACGGGCATGTAGGGGCGGGCATTGCCCGCCCGCAGGCACATTGCGGCAGCCACCGCGTTCCGCAGGCGGCCAATGGCCGCCCCTACAACGCGCCCGTTATTCGTAGGGGCGCATTCCGTATGCGCCCGCAAGCAATTTATAAAGGAGCTACCCACATGGAATGGACTGACATCAGCATCACCGTCGCCAAGCGCGACGCCGACACTGCCGAAGCCATCGCAACGATGGTTGCCAACGGCGGCATTTATATTGAGGACTACAGCGACCTGGAGCAGCAGGCGTGGGAGATTGCCCACGTTGATTTAATTGAACAGGACCTGCTGGACAAACCGCGTGACATCGTGATCGTACACATGTACCTTGCCCCTGACGAGAACCCCGCCGAGGTGCTGCCCCTGTTTGAGGAGCGGCTGAAAAACAGCGGCATCGGCTACCAGCTCAACACCACCGGCGTCGAGCAGGAGGACTGGCAGAACGCCTGGAAGAAGTACTACCACGCCATGGACATCGGCGAGCGCCTCGCCATCGTGCCCGGCTGGGAGGATTACCGGACGGACCGCATCAGGATCGTCATGGACCCCGGCATGGCCTTTGGCACCGGCACGCATGAGACGACCTCGCTCTGCCTCGAGACGCTGGACAGCCTTGTCAAGGGCGGGGAGCGCGTGCTCGACATCGGCACCGGCTCCGGCATTCTGGCCATTGCCGCGCTGAAATTAGGCGCAGACTCCGCCGAGGGCGTGGACATCGACCCCATGTGCGTGCGCACCGCGGGCGAGAACGCCGCGCGCAACGGCGTGGCGGACCGCTTTAAAGTCCTCGTCGGCGACCTGTCCGACAAGGCCAGCGGCCAGTACAACATCATCACGGCCAACATCGTGGCGGCTGCCATCCTGTCGCTGGCCCCGCATGTGCCGGTGCTCATGGCCCCGGGCGCACGGTTCATCGCCAGCGGCATCATCGACGAGCGCAAGGACGAGGTGCTGGCCGGGCTGAAGGCCGCAGGTCTCGAGCCCGTCGAGGTCAAGGAGAAGCGCGGCTGGGTCTGCATCATCTGCGAAAAGAAAGAGGCTTGATCTATGCCGCATCGTTATTTTACGCGGGAGCTGGCCGATGGCCGCGCCGCGCTGACCGGCAGCGACGCCCACCATCTGGCCGACGTCATGCGCGCCAGAATCGGTGAGGAGATCGTGCTCTGCGGGCCGGACGGGCTGGAATACCTCGGCATGGTCACGGCCATCGAGCCGGGGCGGGTGGAGTTTTCCGTAACCGACGGCACGACGAGCAAGGCCGAGCCGGACTGCGCCGTGACGCTGTTTGCGGGCTACCCCAAGGCGGGCAAGCTGGAGGAGGTCATCCGCCACAGCGTCGAGCTGGGCGTGACCGAGGTCGTGCCGTTTTTCAGCCGGTATTGCGTAGCCACGCCGAAAAAAGAGGACGTCAAGAACGAGCGCTACAACCGCATTGCCGCCGAGGCCGCCAAGCAGGCGGGCCGCGCCATGCTGCCCC
>ERZ773228.4284-NODE-4284-length-10892-cov-3.259758_pt1 | contig 10892 bp, 10 predicted proteins | sample MGYA00580524_ERZ773228 | MGnify/ENA primary metagenome ERZ773228 (study PRJEB29015, sample SAMEA2737768) | human gut metagenome | biome: human gut; feature: human-associated habitat; material: faeces | place: China | collected 2012 ...
AAAAAGCAGCATACAGAGTACGCAGCAGATCACAAAAGCCATGAAGCTTGTTTCTACCGTAAAACTGCAGAAGGCAAAAGTCCATGCAGAACAGGCAAATCCATACTTTAATTATATGTATCGGACAGTAACATCAATGCTTGCAAAAACGGGAAATCTGAACCACCCTTATTTAAATAAAAATGATTCCGATAAAAAAGCCGTGATCGTCATTACTTCAAACCGTGGACTGGCAGGAGGTTACAATGCCAACGTAGTCAAGATGATTACGGGAGCCGGTTTTCAGAAAGAAGATGTAGAATGTTATACGATCGGAAATAAAGGTAGAGAGGTCTTAGAACGCCGTGGCTATGAGATCAAGGCATCCTATCCGGAGGTGATAGAATCCCCGGAGTACGCAGATGCAGCAGCAATCTGTAACGAGGTGCTCGCGTCTTATCAGCGTGGTGAGATCGGAGAAATCTATTTAGCGTATACGCATTTTAAGAATACGGTTGTTCATGAGCCGAAACTGATGAAACTCCTTCCGGTGGAATTCGATGATCTAGAGATACCGGATGAGGATGAGAGCAACGTGCTTATGAACTATGAACCGAATGAGGAAGATGCTTTGGATATGATCATACCGAAGTATGTGACAAGTCTTTTTTACGGAGCCTTTGTGGAAGCAGTGGCAAGTGAGAATGGTGCAAGAATGCAGGCAATGGATTCCGCAACAAGCAATGCGGAAGATATGATCAGCGATTTAACATTGAAATATAACAGAGCACGTCAGGGCTCCATTACGCAGGAATTAACAGAGATCATTGCGGGAGCGGAGGCGATTTCCTAGCAGTTGTGTTAGGAAAAAACAGAAAAGGAGTGATAGGAAAGATGGCAGAAACAAACGTGGGAAAAATCACTCAGATTATTGGTGCCGTACTGGATGTTAAGTTTATGGAAGGACATCTTCCGGAGATAAATGACGCAATTGAAATTCAGAGAAAAGACGGAGGAAAATTAACCGTCGAGGTATCACAGCATCTGGGTGACGATACGGTACGGTGTATTGCCATGGGTCCTACAGACGGATTAGTGCGTGGAATGGATGCAGTTGCAACCGGAGGACCGATTTCAGTTCCGGTTGGCGAGGCAACTTTAGGACGTATGTTTAATGTCTTAGGTGAACCCATTGATGAAGTTGAAGCACCGAAAGATGTAGAGTATATGCCGATTCACAGAAAGGCACCGGCCTTTGAAGAGCAGGCAACTTCTACAGAGATGTTAGAGACAGGTATCAAGGTCGTAGACCTGCTCTGCCCATATCAGAAGGGTGGAAAAACAGGTCTGTTTGGTGGTGCCGGTGTAGGTAAAACGGTACTGATCCAGGAGTTGATCCACAATATTGCGACAGAGCATGGTGGTTACTCAGTATTTACCGGAGTTGGTGAGCGTACCAGAGAAGGTAATGACCTTTATTATGAAATGAAAGAATCCGGAGTTATTGACAAGACCTGTATGGTATTCGGTCAGATGAACGAGCCGCCGGGAGCGCGTATGCGTGTCGGATTAACGGGACTTACGATGGCAGAATATTTCCGTGACAAAGGTGGAAAGGATGTGCTGTTGTTCATCGACAACATTTTCCGTTTTACACAGGCAGGTTCCGAGGTGTCCGCATTACTTGGACGTGTACCATCTGCCGTTGGTTATCAGCCGACATTGCAGACAGAGATGGGTGCATTACAGGAGCGTATCACTTCGACGAAGAATGGTTCCATTACTTCTGTTCAGGCAGTTTATGTGCCGGCAGACGATTTAACGGACCCGGCTCCGGCTACAACCTTCGCACATCTGGATGCAACAACCGTATTAGACCGTTCTATCGTAGAGCTTGGTATTTATCCGGCAGTAGACCCGCTGGCTTCTACCTCAAGAATCCTCGACCCTCGTATCGTAGGTGAGGAGCATTTCCAGGTAGCGCGTGGTGTACAGGAGATTTTACAGAAGTATAAGGAATTACAGGATATTATCGCAATCTTAGGTATGGATGAGCTGTCAGAAGATGACAAGCTGGTAGTAAACCGTGCCAGAAAAGTACAGAGATTCTTATCCCAGCCGTTTTTTGTGGCAACACAGTTTACAGGCTTAGACGGAAAATATGTACCGATTGCGGAGACGATCCGTGGATTCAGAGAGATTCTGGAAGGAAAACATGATGACATTCCGGAGAGTTATTTCTTAAATGCAGGCAGCATTGATGAGGTGCGTGCCCGCATGAAGTAAGGAGTGAGCATATGGCAGACGACAGAATATTTTCGGTAGAGATCATTACGCCGGACCGGATATTTTATCAGGGCGAAGCTGAGATGATCGAGTTCACGACGGTAAATGGAGAAATAGGAGTCTATAAGAACCATATTCCGCTGACAACCGTTTTAGCGCCGGGAATTGTTACGATTACAGGACCGGAAGGAAAAAAAGAAGCAGCAGTGCATTCCGGCTTTGCTGAGATCTTGCAGGACAAAGTAACGTTTTTAGCAGAGATTGCAGAGTGGCCGGATGAGATTGACGTGGCTCGTGCCGAGGCGGCAAAAGAGCTGGCTTCCCATCAGGAAGAAGTAGATGTCAAGAGGGCAGAATATGCACTCAGAAGAGCATTGGTGCGGCTGGATATCAAGCGGTAGGTTTTATAGCAAAGATAAGTAAAATAAAAATGAAAAGCAGTCTGGAGTATAATGGAAAACGAAATACTCTACAGGCTGCTTTTATAGTGTAAACAGATTTTTTTATTGATAAAAAGACGAAAAATGCATATAATTAAAATGTAAAGAAAGTAAAGAAAACAAAGAACAAGCAGGAGAGGGTGAAAAAAATGGAAGTAGCAAAGATTTCCAGTAAAGGACAAATTACAATCCCAATATCAGTGAGAAATAAATTACAATTAAAAGCAGGAGATAAAATTGTGATCTTTGAGGAAAATGGAAGATTTTATTTTGAAAATTCTGCTATGCTGGCATTTAAACGTGCAGAAGAGGCTTTTGCAGGAGAGGCAGAAAAGGCAGGATTTCGGACAGAGGAGGAAATGCAGGAATACATGAAAGAAATCCGAAAGGAAGTAAGGGGGTATTAGATTGCGGGTAATGTTGGATACCAACATTTTTATTTCTATGATTTTTTTTCCTTCCAATCAAACAAGAGAATTGGCGGAAAAACTAACAGAGAGGCACCAGATTATTGTATGTGATTATGTCGTAGAAGAACTTCGACTGGTAACAGACCGAAAATTCCCGGCAAAAAGAAAATTTTTAGATTGCTTTTTCAGGGAATTACCATTTGAGTTGGTGTATACACCTAAAACCATAAGCATGGAGGATTTTCCAGATATACGCGATACAAAAGATTTACCGATATTAGCAACCGCTATTTTAGAAAATGTAGACGTTTTTATAACAGGAGATAAAGATTTTTTAGTATTGGATGTTGATACACCGGATATTGTTACCATAACAGACTTCTTAAAAGAATATTCATAAAAATAGACAAACCTCATAGAATATGTTACTCTATAAAAACAAACACCTGATTTCAAAGGTTCGTCCTGCGAAAAAAGGCACAGACAGTAATTGAAAATCCATCTGAAGATGTCTTTAAGAGAGTTTTTAGGAGATCTGACAGATGGGGATTTTGCGTAAATAAAACCTGTGCCTTAGGGCACAGGTTTTTTGAATTTATAGGATAAAGGAGGCAGTATGGAGACCAGACTTGCAAACATTGCAATCATTGTGGAAAAAGAAGAAAGTGTGGAGCGTTTAAACCAGATCCTCCATAAATATGGCAGTTATATCATAGGTAGAATGGGAATACCACACAAAGAGCGTGGAGTAAATATCATCAGTATCGCGATCGATGCACCGCAAAATGAGATCAGCAGTCTTTCCGGAAAACTCGGAATGTTAGAAGGTGTAACGGCGAAGGCTGTATATTCCAAAGTCTGAAAACAGATTTTAGGAAAATATGGCAGGAGACAAAATAAAAAAGAAAGTATAGAGAGATGAGTATGCATCTGTTAGAAAAATTAGAGCAAAACAGAAATCTTACCTTAGAAGAGTGGCAAGCGCTGATCCAGAAACAGTCAGAATATCAAAAAGAAGCGGAAAAGAGAGCAAATATCCTGCGGGAGCAGAATTTTGGCAACCGGATTTATGTACGCGGATTGATCGAATTTACAAATTATTGCAAAAATGACTGTTATTACTGTGGGATACGAAAAAGCAATCAGAATGCAGAGCGTTATCGTCTGAGTACAGAGCAGATTTTAGAATGTACGGATACCGGATATGAGCTGGGATTTCGCACATTTGTCCTTCAGGGCGGAGAAGATGCGTGGTATACGGATGAGCGGATTTTAGAGCTTGTGTGTGCCATCAGGGAGCGTCATCCCGACTGTGCGATCACGCTTTCCCTTGGCGAGAGAAACCGTGACAGCTATGAAGCATTTTTTAAGGCAGGGGCAGACCGCTACCTGCTTCGCCATGAGACTGCCGATAAAGAGCATTATGAGAAACTTCATCCCAAGGAGATGTCTTTTGAACACCGCATGGAGTGTCTGCGAACCTTAAAAGACATCGGCTATCAGGTCGGATGCGGTTTTATGGTGGGAAGTCCTTATCAGACAACACAGACGTTGGCAGAGGATCTGTTTTTTATACAGGAATTGCAGCCGCATATGGTCGGGATCGGACCGTTTGTGCCGCATCACGAGACACCGTTTGGAAAAGAAGCGGGCGGAACCGTGGAACAGACCTTATATCTGCTCAGCCTGATCCGGATGTTAAAACCGGATGTTCTGCTTCCGGCAACCACAGCGTTAGGAACCATTGACCCATTAGGGCGGGAAAAAGGCGTACAGGCAGGGGCAAACGTAGTGATGCCGAACCTTTCGCCGACCAATGTAAGAAAAAAATATGAATTATATGATAACAAAATCTGTACGGGGGACGAAGCAGCAGAGTGCCGTTACTGCTTAAACCGCAGAATGGAAACTATCGGCTGTGAACTTGCAACCGACCGGGGTGATGCACCGGGCTGGGAACACCGTTAGGAAAATAGAAGGAGGAAAAATAATGTATAACCCAAAATCAAGCAAAGCAGAGGAATTTATCGCACATGAGGAAGTCTTAGCTTCCTTGGAATATGGAGAAAAAAACAAGAGCAATGTGGAAGAGATTGACCGTATCCTGAATAAGGCACGGGAGAAAAAAGGTATCACACACCGGGAGGCAATGGTGCTCTTAGACTGTGATATTGAAGAAAAAAATCAGGAAATCTACGCATTGGCAAAAGAGATCAAAGAGGAATTTTACGGAAACCGTATTGTAATGTTTGCACCGTTATATCTGTCCAATTACTGTATCAACGGTTGTGAATACTGTCCATATCATGCAAGAAATAAACATATCGCAAGAAAGAAACTGTCCCAGGAGGAGATTGTCAAAGAAGTTACGGCACTTCAGGACATGGGACACAAACGTCTTGCATTAGAGGCAGGAGAGGACCCGGTCAACAATCCGATCGAGTATATTCTCGAGTGTATCCAGACAATTTACGGTATCAAGCATAAAAACGGAGCCATCCGTCGTGTCAATGTCAACATTGCGGCAACAACCGTGGAAAATTACCGCAGATTAAAAGAAGCCGGAATCGGAACCTATATTTTATTCCAGGAAACCTATCACAAAGAAAACTATGAGAAACTTCATCCGACAGGACCGAAACATGACTATGCATATCACACAGAAGCAATGGACCGTGCAATGGATGGAGGTATTGATGATGTCGGCTTAGGCGTGCTGTTCGGACTCAATAACTATCGTTATGATTTTGCAGGGATCATCATGCATGCCGAGCATTTAGAGGCAGCAAAGGGAGTCGGACCACATACCATCAGCGTACCGCGTCTGCGCCGTGCCGATGATATCGATCCGGATGTATTTGATAATGGAATTTCTGACGATCTCTTTGCAAAAATCGTAGCCTGCATCCGTATTGCCGTTCCATATACAGGCATGATCGTGTCCACCAGAGAAAGTGCCGAGACCAGAAAAAAAGTATTACAGCTTGGAATTTCCCAGATCAGCGGTGGTTCAAGAACCAGTGTCGGCGGTTATGTAGAGGAAGAGCCGGAGGAAGAAAATTCCGCACAGTTTGACGTAAGTGACAGAAGAACTTTGGATGAAGTAGTCTGTTGGTTAATGGAAATGGGTTTTGTACCGAGTTTTTGTACCGCATGCTACCGCGAGGGAAGAACCGGTGACCGTTTTATGAAGCTGTTAAAGAGCCGCCAGATCGTCAACTGCTGTCATCCGAATGCACTGATGACCTTAAAAGAATACTTAGAGGATTATGCTTCCCCGAAAACAAAAGAAATCGGTGAAGCCCTGATACAGAAAGAATTGAATGTCATCACAAATCCAAAAGTAAAAGAAAAAGCAGCAGAATACATTGCGAATATCCATAATGGACAGCGGGATTTCCGGTTCTAGGAGAATTCTACATCTTGTGTATTCTTTCTTGAAAAGCGTACTATTTTGTGCTATCTTAGAATAAGTAAAATTAAGGCAGTACATAGGGAGAGCAGTAATGAGTGTACAGGACAAAGTAGAGCGGGTTCTTCGTGAATTCTATGTGTTATATTCGAGAAGCGAGCCATATGACAAGAATGCTGAACGGGTGATCGTCAACAAAAAAGAGGCATTGGCATTGCTTGAGCAGTTGAAAAGCTGCATGAATGAAATGATGGAAGAATACGAAATGACTTCAAACAGCAGAGAACGCGGCGAGCGTGAAGCGAGAAGACGCCGGGATGATATCATCTGGGATGCAAATCACAAGGCAGAAGATATTTATGCGGCATCAGTTCTCTATTCTAATGAAGCACTCGGGCATATCCAGACAATTATACAGAATGCAACGGATGAAATGGAAAAGATGTTCCATACTGCAAAGAAAGAAATGATGAAGCAGCAGCAGACCGTCCGTGAAAATCAGTTAGAGCTGAAGTCTTCGTTAGAAGATTTGAAGGATACAGATAAATACCGGAAAGTAATCGAGGAACGAAATAAAGAGATCAAGAAAAAGAAAGAACAGGACAGCCAGAAAAAAGTAAAAGAAAACACCGGGGCTGGAATGACGGCATTTCCGGCAGGAAAACCGGAAATAAAAGTAAACCCGGCATACTTTGAAAAGATCGGAAGACCTGTTCCGGTACCGGATGTGCCGGAGACAAAGGCAGCACCGGAACTGGATATCAAAGTAAATCTAGATGCGGAATACTTCCGCTGGAGACAGAAGAAAAAAGCAGATGGTTAAAAAACGTGCCCATCAGATATGGAAAGAAACTTTCCATATCTGATGGGCACAATCATTTAGGTAACACATATCCTATAATTTTTATCTTTGAATTTTCCAAAACAACATCTTCAAAATATCTTAAGAAATAATTCTGTGTGAAACCCCATAATTCATGGTAGAATAGGAAAAACAGGAAAGGACGAAGAAAAATGGACAAGGTCAATATTTTAGTGTGTGACGATGATAAAGAAATTGTCGATGCAATAGAGATATATTTACAGCAGGAAGGGTATCATGTGATCAAGGCATATGACGGAGAGCAGGCGATCGAGCAGTTAGAAAAAAATGATGTGCAGCTTCTCATTATGGATGTTATGATGCCAAGACTGGATGGCATTCGGGCAACCTTAAAGATCCGTGAGAACAGCAGTATTCCGATCATCATTCTCTCTGCAAAGACAGAGGATGCAGATAAAATCTTAGGACTCAATATTGGGGCAGATGACTATATCAGCAAACCATTTAATCCACTGGAACTGGTGGCGCGTGTCAAATCACAGCTTCGGCGTTATATGCATCTGGGCAATGTGGCGGATGAGAATATGAGCGTATACCGGGTAGGCGGTCTGGAGATCAACGATGACTTAAAAGAAGTAAAAGTGGATGGAGAAACGATCCGTCTGACACCGATAGAATATAATATTTTACTTCTCCTTGTAAAAAATGCGGGAAAAGTATTCTCCATTGAACAGATCTATGAAAGCATCTGGAATGAGGAAGCGGTCGGAGCAGACAATACCGTGGCAGTCCATATCCGTCATATCCGGGAAAAGATAGAGATAAACCCGAAAGAACCACGCTATTTAAAGGTGGTCTGGGGTGTTGGCTATAAAGTAGAAAAAGGAGTATAGCATGAAGAATCACCGTTATTCAACGGCAGGAAAAATAGCAACGGTCATTATACAGCAGTTCATGGCGGTCCTGCTAGTGGTATTCCTGTTATTGTTAGGAAGCCTGTTCAGTAAGAGCATGCTGGAATTTCAGGATATTGGAAAAGGCGGATTTTTAGATTCAGGGTATTTTACACAGGAATTTAAGAGTACCACCGTCGAGGTACAAAATCTTATTAATCTGCGTAAGAAATTTGAGACAAACGGAGAGTATGACCCGTCAAAAGCCGTGACGGTTACCGGAGATCTCCAGTATCGGCTGGGAGATCTAGAGGCATGGGCAAAAGAGGGATGCAGCTATCAGGCGGCAGGATATTTAAGTCTGGTGGAAGAGACCTATCCGGCAGTCAACGGCGGCGGCTATATTGAGCGGTATCTGAACGGAGAGATCAGTACGCAGGAAGCGACGAATATTTCTAATGCCATTGAGAATATGATGTTCTCTATCACAAAAGACATAGATACCTATAAGAGACTGATCAACAAGTATGATGCAGGAAAATCAAACGTAGCATATTATTACAGGAGTATTAATGGAGCGGTATACACCAACCTGAAATTAGAGGAAGGTGGAAAAGAAGAGGCAAGACAAAAGATCGAAGATCTCGGACAATATCTGTGCTACGACGATGAGGACATACATTTCGATACAAATATCAATAACTTAGAAGAATATTTTTATCAGGATGAGACCTACATTACCGGAAACATGGACACCGATGCCGTATTTATGATGGGAGTGAATGCAAAACTTCCATATAAAGACCATTTTTATAAAGCAAAGGAGTCCTATAACCGACTGCATCCGTGGATAAAGATCAGTATTATCACAACTTTTGTGAGTATCATAGGCTGGATAGCGGCACTGGTTTACCTGAGTACTGTCACGGGACGAAAATCCCACGAAGATGAGGTGCATCTGAACGGCTTTGATAAGATCAAAACAGAAATCGTCATAGTGGCGGGAATTCTGCTGATCAGTGCAGGAAACATGATGACAGGCAGACTGCGCTCCCATTCATGGGAGATTTCGGGACTTCTGATCATGGGAGGAATCTTAGCGTTTTTAGGAAATGCCTGCTTTTTACTGTTTTATCTGAGTATGATCCGCAGACTCCGCGCAGGAACACTCTGGAATAACAGCGTGTTTTATATGGTCATAGATTTAATACAGACCTATTATAGAGGCGGAAAGGCAACCGGAAGATTTTTGGTACTGTATATTTTAGAAGGAGCCGTGATACTGATCCTTGCTGCATGGGGCTATTATTATTCGCAGCCGTTGTTTTTAGCGGCACTGGCGATCCTGCTTATTGTATTTGGAATTTTTATCTTAAAAGACCGCGTGCAGCGCCAGCAGATTATCGAAGGGATCGAAGAGATCAAATCGGGAAATTTAGAATATAAGATCCGGTCAGAAGAGTTTACCGGGGATAACAAGATACTAAGTGAAGGAATTAACAATCTCGGAGACGGATTGGAAAAAGCGGTAGATGCGAGCATGAAAAATGAACGGATGAAGGCAGATCTGATCACAAATGTATCGCACGACATCAAGACACCGCTGACATCCATTATAAATTATGTAAATTTACTGGAAAATGAAAAGATTGAGAATGAGAAAGTAAATAATTACATCCACATCCTGAAAGAAAAATCAGCACGTTTAGAGCAGCTGACGGAAGATTTGGTAGAAGCATCCAAGATCAGCTCCGGCAATATTGTGTTAGAGATGGTCCGGATCAACTTAGTGGAACTGGTTTATCAGACCGCCGGAGAATTCAATGAAAAATTCGAGCAGCGGAATCTGACCATATTTACAAAAATGCCAAAAGAATCGATTGTTGTCATGGCAGACGGCAGACGGATCTGGCGCGTGTTGGAAAACCTTTATAACAATGTCGCAAAATATGCACTGGAGGGCACGCGGGTCTATGTGGAATTGGACAAAAAAGAAGACGAAGCCGTATTTTCTATTAAAAATATTTCCTCAAAACCACTCAATATCCCATCGGATGAGTTGACAGAGCGTTTTATCCGGGGAGATGTCTCAAGAACAACGGAGGGAAGCGGACTGGGTCTGTCGATCGCGAAAAATCTTACCACATTGATGGGCGGAACCTTCGATATTATTTTAGACGGTGACCTGTTCAAGGTAATGATCACATTTCCACTTGCTTTTTAGTGGGGCTTTTATTATAATTTTTTGTGGAAAAGTATGTCGGCGGTGAGCTTTTTACCGCCGATTTTCAGTAAGGAGGATATATCATATGAAGTTACATGAAGGCGGCGTTTACTTAGTAAACGGCACAGAGTTAATTCCGGAGGGACCGGAAGCAGCTGCACAGATCTCAGCAAAGACGGGTGCAGCCGTATCGAAGGAAGAGGCAGCAAAGAATACGATTGCCTATGGTATTTTAAAAGACCATAACACATCCGGAAATATGGATAAACTTAAAATTAAGTTTGATAAACTGACTTCCCACGATATTACATTCGTAGGAATCATACAGACAGCGCGTGCATCAGGACTTGAAAAATTCCCGATCCCATATGTGCTGACAAACTGTCACAACTCCCTTTGTGCAGTTGGTGGAACCATCAACGAGG
>ERZ773228.4288-NODE-4288-length-10889-cov-2.806720_pt1 | contig 10889 bp, 9 predicted proteins | sample MGYA00580524_ERZ773228 | MGnify/ENA primary metagenome ERZ773228 (study PRJEB29015, sample SAMEA2737768) | human gut metagenome | biome: human gut; feature: human-associated habitat; material: faeces | place: China | collected 2012 ...
GCAGATGCATCACGGAAATGTCTGTTTCCGCTACACCAAACAGGATGGAACCATCCGACATGCCACCGGCACCCTCACCGGATATGAACATAGTTTCCACCGTCCGTATCTACCCAAACCGGAAAATACGTTCGTTGTCTACTATGATATCGAAGCCAAAGGCTGGCGCACCTTTCATGCTGAAAATTTTCTGGATATCGAAACGGACGGGCAAGACAGCAACAAGTAAAAATGAATCTGCAAAAGAACGGAATGAACGGGCAGGAACGAAAAGAATGGGAGGCGCTTTGCAGACAGTATAACGTAGATTCGCTATACGAGGCCATTCAAGGCTGCCGGGAAGAATTGGAGTTTCTTATCCATTGCGCCGAAAGGCTCGAACCCCGCACGGAGGAGGAAGAAACGCCGTTTAACATATCCAGTCCACGCCGTTTCTATACACCGGGAAACGCCGTTCTTGGAATGCAGGAAACGCCGTTTCTCCACGCGGAGACAAAAGAACAGACCGTTTTTTAACAGAATATAATTTTATTAACGTTTACCAATATCAAGTATGGAAAATTGGAGATTTATCGAAGAAAATCCCGACTACATGGTCTCGGACCATGGACGGGTGTTGAGTTTTAAAGGCAAGTCGAAACTGATTCTCTGCACCACGATCGCAGGAGAAGGCTACGAGCAGACAGAGCTCATGCAAAAAGGAATCTACACCAAATACTACACGCATCGTCTGGTAGCTAAGGCGTTCATTCCCAACCCGAAACATCTGCCGCAAGTAAACCACCTCGACGGAAACACGCTGAACAACCACGTGTCGAACCTCGAATGGTGTGACGCACATGACAACATAATGCACGCCATCCGAATGGGATTGCGGCCTCCCGGAAAAACGGGTTCAAAGTATTCGGGTGTTCCCTGCGCCGTAACGGACGCAAGTGGAAATACACTCCGCGCCTACCCGTCCATGCAGGCGATGAGCAAAGGAGAACACATGAATCCCGCATTCATAAACTGGCTCAGACTACAGTTGCGCTATCCGGAACGACTACTCCTCCACAACTTACGCGTCCGCCAGCACAGAGGAGACGCTTTTATCATGAAAGAACCCTTACCGTTGTCTCCCGCTCAGGCTGTTCCACAGTCGTCCCATCATCGGCCTGTCCCGCCTGTACAATCCCCCTGCATCCCGGTCCAGCATCCGGTGAACCGGCAATATTACCGCCAACTGTCGGAAGACGAAGCCATCGCTTTCGGATTCGCCATCTACACAAGCCGCAACCAACAAGAAAGGGGGACGCTGTAATGAGAGACACGATTATCATCCACTGTTCCGCCACCCGTGCGGGGCAGGATTTCACAGCCGCCGACATCGACCGCTGGCACCGTGCGCGCGGTTTCCGTTCCATCGGCTATCATTTCGTAATCCGGCTCGACGGAACCATCGAACCGGGAAGGGATGTCTCCCTCGACGGAGCGCATTGCACGGGCTGGAACCGCCGAAGCATAGGTATCTGCTACGTGGGCGGGCTGGACAAGGAAGGCCGTCCCGCCGACACCCGGACGGAAGCCCAACGCGAAGCGCTCATCCGCCTGGTGGAAGACCTGCGGCTCGTTTACCCCGACATCAGACAAGTGATAGGCCACCGGGACACCAGCCCCGACCGCAACGGTGACGGCATTATCTCGCCCAACGAGTTTATCAAGATGTGCCCCTGCTTCGACGTACGCAACGAGTTCCGATAAACCGCACAATGTATCACTTTTTAAAACTTAATTTATCATGGCACGCATTTCCAAACCCGGATTAGATTATTTCCCCCTAGATGTCAATTTCCTGCAAGACCGGAAAGTGCGCCGCATCTCCTGCCGCCATCACGCGGCAGGAATTGCCGCACTCACTTCCCTGCTTTGTCTTATCTACAAAGAAAAAGGCTATTATGTCCTTTGGAACAAGGACACACTGTTCGACATCGCTCAGGAAGCCTGTTGCGAGGAGGAGGAAATGCAGGCCATCATTGACGATTGTCTGTCGGTGGGATTGTTCGACACCTATATATATAAGGAGTACGGGGTGCTGACCTCGCAAGCCATCCAAGAGCAGTATCACAAAATCATCATCGACAGCCGGAGGAAATACAAATTGCCTTTGGAAAACTTCTGGATGATCAAGGAGGAGAAAGAAGCGAATGATAACGAGGAGGAGACAAAGGAAACAAAGGGAGAAAACGGAGAACAAACGAATGAATCCGCAGCAAATCCGGGCAAATTTGCAGCAACAATGCCACAAACAAAACAAGAAACGGATACAGATATTAAAAGTAAACAGGAAATGGAGAGGGAAAATGAAAGCAAATCGGAAACCCAAAAAGACAAAGAGACAGAGAGGGAAGGGAAAATGGGAAAGGAGAGCGAGAAGCCGCCCGTTCCGCCAAACGGCGTTTCTCAGGCTTCGCCTGTTGCTGTAAGGGGTTTGTCTTTAGAGGATTCGTCCGGAGGGGACTTCGAAGCTATACTACGACTAAATATGGAAGCTATCGGCATCCGGAACGAACAGACCGCCAAAGCCATTTTCGCCCTTGCCCGACGAAAAGAACTGGGAGGAATCAACGGCACGCTATGGAAAATCCTCAGTCCCGGATACCGCCCTACCCTGCTCAAAAAGAACGAACCGGGAGATTACATCCTTTGGGCACTCAATCACCCGGCCGAATTTGAAAGCACTTACAACGGAATGCTACAGAAAATGGTGAGGGGAAGAAGCTGAAATAATAAAAAGTCACCCATTTAGCGGAATCAATGATATTTTATTATCAAAATAAACACTTACAACACTTTCCTTATGACACACCAAACAATCTAAAAGCAAGCAAACAACCCATATGACATTTCAAAATCCCATGTCAATACCGAAATTCACTTTCAATATGACAGTATTTAGTTAAAAACGCATTACTTTTCTTAGTTTATTATAATTTATATTATCTTTGCAGCCTGTTAGAGAGAAATGATGTGTTTTTAGGTTAAAATTAAGAGAGAATTTATGAAAAGAAAATTGATGTTCTTCATGACCTTCCTATTTATAGGCATAGGTCTGGCGACAGCGCAGACATCCAAAGTGACCGGATTGGTAACATCCGAAGAAGATGGACAGCCTGTCGTAGGTGCTTCAGTATTAGTCAATGGCACCACTCTTGGTACAATCACCGATATTGACGGTAAATTTACAATCAGCAACGTACCAAGCTCCTCCAAAACCTTACGTGTTTCTTATGTGGGAATGCTCCCCCAGGAAGTGACAATCAAGGAAGGGATTTTAAAAATCGTGCTGCGTTCGGACGCGAAGGCGCTGGACGAGGTGGTCGTTACCGCCTTAGGTATCAAAAGAAGCGAAAAAATACTAGGTTATGCCGCTTCTACAGTGAAAAATGACGATTTGGTCGCAGCCAAGTCAGGTTCCGTGATGTCCGGACTTTCCGGAAAAATAGCCGGTGTAAACATTTCCAGCTCCGGAACGGCCGGTAGCTCACAGAAAGTAATCGTGCGCGGTTATTCCTCTTTCTCCAGCAACCAGCCGCTATACGTCATCGACGGCGTGCCGATGTCCAACAACACCAGCCTCTCCAACGACCAGGGCAACGGTGTCATTGCCGCCAGCGACGCTATCGACTTCGGTAACGGGGCAAACGACATCAACCCCGACGACGTGGAATCCGTCACCGTGCTGAAAGGCGCCTCAGCCACCGCCCTCTACGGCTCGCGCGCTGCCAACGGTGTAGTGATGATCACCACCAAACGCGCCAAACAAGAGAAACTGACCGTTTCGTACGACGGCTCTTTCATGGCTTCCAACGTGCTCCGCGTGCCGCAGGAACAGGACAAGTTCGGACAAGGATGGGGAACGTGGGACAGAGGCGAGAACGGATCGTGGGGACCGGCATTGGACGGCCGGCTCAACGAATGGGGCTCCAGCAAACTGACTACCCCGATGAAAAAGCACTACTCGTTCGTGAAAGACAATCTCCGCAACTTCTACACCACCGGATTCGAGATGAACAACAACATCAGCGTCCGCACCGGTAACGAAAAGATGGGCTTGATGCTTTCTTACGGCAACACCTCCTCTAACGGCGTGCTGCCCAACAATGCCGACAAATACGAACGTAACACCCTGTCGTTCCGTGGCAACATGAAATTCGGCAAGTTCGCCGCCGACGCCAGCATCACGTATATCCGCAAAGACATGACGAAAGCCGCTGCCGGACAAGGAAACGCGGGAGCCACCATGCAGCAGGAACTGATACAGCACCCGGTGGACATCGACTATTCTGTCATGAAGGATTTCAACGACGAACGGTTCAACGGAGACAACTATTACACGTGGTACGCGCAGAACCCTTACTGGGTACTCGCCAACAATAAGAACAACTATCAGGACGACCGCATCTACGGTAAACTGGAATTGTCTTACGAGGTCATTCCCGGTCTGAAGGCCGTAGGACGTCTCGGAGGTGACTTCACCAACGCCCGCCAGAAGCTGCGCACGGCGAAACTGACGTACGCCGACAATTCATACAGCAGCATCGGAGGCAAATCCGAAGAAAAGGGTACTTATACCGAACGTACCGATAATTACGACCAGATCGACGCAACCCTCTTCCTGAGCGCCAACTACAATATCGGCACAGACATCACTCTCGGAGGTACGGCAGGATGGAACCTCAACCAACGGAAATCGTCTTATCTGAAGTCGTTTCTCGAAGGGCTGTTCATGGAAGGATGGTACAATCTGCAGAACGGGACCGACAAGCCCGTCAGCACCAATTACAGCGATTTGCGCAGAACAATCGGAGCCTTCGCACAGGTGGAATTCGGGTATAAGAATTACTGGTTTGTCAACCTTTCCGGACGCAACGACTGGTCGTCTACACTGCCCATCCACCACAACAGTTTCTTCTACGGAGGAATCAACACGTCCGTCATCCTGACCGATATGTTCCCCTCGCTGAAAAACAACGTGATAGACTTCCTGAAAGTGCGCGCCGCATGGGGACAGACGGGTAACGACGCCGACGTGTACAGAACGCTGGCATACTACATCCCCGATCATATTTCATCCGGCTACGGCTATCTGGACACTCCGTTGAACGGGGCGCTGGGACTGACCGAATACAACCGCCAGCCCAACAACAACCTGAAACCGGAGAAGACTTCCGAATGGGAATTGGGCTTGACCGCCAATTTCCTCAGCAACCGCATCGGCATTGACTTCGCCTACTACGACAAGCTGACCAAAAACCAGATCATCGCGGCAGACGTCGCCCCGGAAACACGCTACACCAGTGCCGTGCGCAACGTTGGCGAAATTTCCAACAAAGGTATCGAAATCGCCCTCAACCTGACTCCGATCCGCACCAAAGAGGTGGAATGGGACTTGGGAGTCACCTTCAGCAAGAACTGGAGCAAGGTGAACAAGTTGTGGAACGAGGGGGACAAGCCTGTGACCGAATACGTATTGAAAACGGCTTACAGCGCCAACTTCGTTGCCAAAGTCGGCGAACCGCTCGGAATCTTCCAAGTGCCCGCCCTCGCTACCGTACAGGACGAGAACAGCCCTTACTACGGCAAAGTGATTGTCGACGCCAACGGTATCCCGACTACCAGCAACAGCGAAATGAAGACGATCGGTTCGTCCGCTCCCGACTTCAATATGGGTTTCAACACCCGCGTGAGCTACAAAGGATTCACCCTTTCTGCTGTGGCCGACTGGCGTAAAGGCGGTTATATGTACTCCTACACCGCACAACTGATGCACTTCGTCGGCAACACTACCCGCTCGCTGTTCAACAACCGCGAACCGTTCGTCGTACCCAACTCCGTAATCGCCCTCAAGGACGGAGGCTACGCCGAAAACAACCGTCCCGTGACCAGCGACAACATGAGCAGTTATTACAGCGACTCTTACTCAGACAGCCAGTTCGAGAACTTCATCATCCCGAAAGGTTATGTGAAACTGAGGGAACTGGTCTTGTCTTACTCATTCCCGAAAGCATGGATTTCCAAACTGGGTATCCAGCAGCTAGACCTGAGCCTGATCGGACGCAACCTCTTTATGTGGACTCCGAAAGCTAACAATTACGTAGACCCGGAAACCACAACTTTCGGTAACGATATCGCTTCCGAACTGGGAGAATTTGCCGCCTTGCCTTCTACGCGCAATATAGGTGGAGGTATTAAAGTTGTATTCTAAAAAAAACGATCGAAGATGAAAAAATTCAAGTATTTATATATAGGTGTATTAAGCGCCATCCTGTCCGGCACGTTCACCTCTTGCGAGGACTATCTGGACGTCAACAAAAATCCGAATTATCCGGACGAATCACAAGTGACGGTAACGACGTTACTGCCGTCCGCATTCACCGGCTCGGCTGCCGCAATGGGGTATTTGTACCAACTCTACGGTTCTATGTGGTCACAGCACTACACGCAGAATCCGTCATCCAGCCAATATATCACGCTGGTCAACTATGCGATGACTTCTTCCAGCGACCTCCGTCTGTGGAGAATTCCGTACGCGGACGTTTTGCCTGATCTCGATCTCGTCATCAAGAAATCGGAAGAGGAAGGTGCGTGGAACTATTGGGTGGTCGGAAAAATCATGACCGCGTTTACTTATCACGTGCTCACCGACGCTTATGGAGATATTCCTTTCACCGAAGCCCTGAAAGGTCAGAACTGCAAATACGATGATAGTAAAACGGTGGTTTATCCCGGCATTATCAAAATGCTGGACGACGCAATCGACAAGGAAGCGGAAGCCTCTGCCAAAGGTCTGAAAACCATGAACGTGGAAGATTATATCTATGACGGGGATATCGCGAAATGGATCAGATTTGCCAAAACTTTAAAGTTGAAGTTGCTCATGAGAGACTTTGACACGAACAAGGCGGAGATACAAACAATGCTCGCTGCCGGTGATTTTCTGAAAGACGACGCAACGGTACACTGTTTCGAGGATGTCGTAAATAAGTCCAATCCGTTCTATGAAAATGACCGCCGACAGTTGAATACGACAAATAATGTACGCGCCTGTACGACGTTGTATAACTATCTAGCCGAATATGAAGATCCGCGCATCGGAGACTTTTACGAAAAGACTGCCGCATCTGACAGAACCGAATACAGAGCGATTCCTTATGGGAACAGAACTTCCAGCACATATAGCATTTCAACAACTTCGCGTGCCGTAATCGGTGCTACCGATCCTGTTTATTATATGTCAGCGGCCGAAGCCGAATACCTGTTGGCGGAATGCTACGCACGGCTGGGAGACAAAGGCAGTGCAAAGACTCATTATGACAAAGCCGTTGAATTTTCTTTCGCCAGATGGAATCATGGCGACAAAGCTGCTGAATTTATTGCAGAAGGAAAACCTTACGAATTCCAAGACACCGACGAAGAAAGTATGCTGAAATGTATCCTTACCCAGAAATGGATTGCCAGCACCCGTTGCCAGGCTTGGGATGCATGGTTCGATATCAACCGCACCGGTATTCCGGAAGTCAGCGAGTATACAACAGACGGTGATCCGGATGATTACGTTTTGGGCACGCTGGCATATAACCCCAACAGTTCGTTAGCTAAGGGTCAGTTTGCTCACCGCTTCATCTACTCAAAAGAGTCGTTGGACTATAATACGAATGCGCCTACGAAAGTTCCGGCAATTACCGAACCGCTGTGGTGGCATAAAAAATAATAAGGATATTGAACAATAGAAAGAAAGGATATATACATGAAACCTATTTATTAGTCCTGATGTTCGCAATGGTCACTTTCGTGTCATGCGACACTTATGGAGACTATGAGCAGGAGTTTGCCCCTATATACCCGCTGAGCGGACAATATTACGTCAAAGTGCTGGACGAGAACAATGAGGAACTGGTTATAAGCACAATAGAGGACGATGACGAATCATACAACGTCTACGGAACTTATCTGTATCTGTACAATACAGCGGATAATGATAAGGACAAGTTGTGGATCAAGTTGCCGAACGGTAATAAATTCCAAAGTGGTATTCTAGGCAAAATCAGTTGTAATGTGGAAGAACTCACCTTTAACGGAACAGCAGGCAATATGGTTGCCGACGGAACGACTCCCGTAGGGGAATTTACAGTCACTTCCGGAAAAGTCACTTTAGAAAGCGTTACGACTCCGACAAACGGGAAAGCGGACGGCATCGAAGTGAAATATACGCTGGAAGGCAAAACGTACACCATCAAAGGCTTCCGCCGCACCGGATGGGATGACGATGAAACGTGGGTTGAGCCTATTACTACTCCCGACGATGCATCCGGTTCTCAGCCATAAGAACTAATTTCTCCCCCCTCCCCCAAAAGGGGGGGGATATATCAAAACGCAGATTAACGCAAGTTAGCATAGATTATTCAAACAGGCTCCAAGTCTTGACTAATCCATTTCAATTGATATTCCATTGATATTCAATTGATATTCAATTGACATATTAATCAATGGCTTATAGAATCTTTTCTATGATAATTTGCGTTAATCTGCGTTTTATTATTCATTTACCACTGCAAGTCGGGCAGATATTTACTTAGTGTACCGCGAAGAACCCCTAGCGTAATCGGCTTCACCAGCACTTCCGTAGCTCCCGCCTTCATCGCATTTTCCTTATCCGAACTGAAAGCGTAGGCAGTCTGCATGATAATGGGAATCGTAGTGTTGGACTCACGAATAATTTTCGTCGCTTCCAACCCATTCATCAGCGGCATTTTAATGTCCATCAACATCGCTTTGGCATTTTCCCCGTGTGTTTGAAATAAATTTACCATTTCTTCTCCGTTCCGTGCCCACATGATATCACATTTTTTACCTATGATCGCTTTAATCAGTTTAAAGTTGCTGTCGTCGTCTTCAGCCACAAGTATAAGCGGTCTGAATTCAGATGTTTGCGTACTTTCCATATTATTTAGTATATTATTTTCCATCTACATCCTTCTATATACTTAAGTTAATATCCAGTCTCAACAAGTTAATATCCTATTCCAACAAGTTAATATCCTATTTCAGCCCGCAAGATATAAAAAATATTCATATATTTCGCTATCTTTGCGCCTCAATTTAAAAGAATAATATGATTTCTGTAGACGGACTGGCCGTAGAATTTGGCGGCACGACTTTATTTAGTGATATCTCTTTCGTTATTAATGAAAAAGACCGCATCGCCCTGATGGGGAAAAACGGGGCGGGAAAAAGTACACTGCTCAAGATTCTGGCAGGCGTGAGGCAACCTACACGCGGCAAGGTCTCTGCACCGAAAGAGTGCGTGGTGGCCTATCTGCCCCAACACTTGATGACGGAGGACGGACGCACGGTGTTCGACGAAACGGCACAGGCTTTCGCGCATCTGCACGAGATGGAAGCGCAAATCGAGAAACTGAACAAGGAGTTGGAGACACGGACGGACTACGAAAGCGACAGTTATATGGCTCTGATCGAGGAAGTATCCTCCCTGAGCGAGAAGTATTATTCAATCGACGCCACGAACTACGAGGAGGATGTAGAGAAAGCGTTGCTCGGACTCGGTTTCCGCCGGGAAGACTTCGGACGTCAGACGAGTGATTTCAGTGGCGGATGGCGGATGCGCATCGAGTTGGCGAAGTTACTGTTGCAGAAACCGGACGTGCTGCTGCTCGACGAGCCGACGAACCATCTCGACATCGAGTCTATCCAATGGCTGGAAGATTTCCTGATCAATAACGGCAAGGCGGTGATTGTCATCAGCCACGACCGCAAGTTTGTCGACAACATCACGACCCGCACCATCGAAGTGACGATGGGGCGCATCTACGACTACAAAGTAAACTACTCACAATATCTCCAACTGCGCAAGGAACGCCGCGAACAGCAACAGAAGGCGTACGATGAGCAGCAGAAGTTCATCGCCGAGACGAAGGAGTTCATCGAACGTTTCAAGGGGACGTACTCGAAGACCTTGCAGGTACAGAGCCGTGTGAAAATGCTGGAGAAACTGGAACTGCTGGAGGTGGACGAAGAGGACACTTCCGCTTTGCGTCTGAAATTTCCGCCTTCCCCCCGTTCGGGCAGTTATCCGGTCATCATGGAGAATGTTGGGAAAACGTATGGAGAGAAGGTGGTGTTCAAGGGCGCCAATCTGACGATTGAGCGTGGCGACAAGGTGGCTTTCGTAGGCAAGAACGGTGAAGGTAAATCGACACTGGTGAAATGTATCATGAACGAAATCGACCACGACGGCACGCTGACGCTGGGACATAATGTACAAATCGGGTATTTTGCACAGAATCAGGCCTCACTGATGGACGAGAATCTAACTGTGTTCCAGACGATTGACGACGTAGCGAAAGGGGAAATCCGGAACAAGATCCGCGACTTGCTGGGTGCTTTCATGTTTGGCGGTCCGGAGGAGTCGATGAAGAAAGTGAAAGTGCTTTCGGGTGGAGAACGTACCCGCCTGGCAATGATCAAGCTATTGCTGGAGCCGGTCAACCTTCTCATCCTGGACGAGCCGACGAATCACCTCGACATGAAAACCAAAGATATTCTGAAACAGGCGCTACTCGACTTCGACGGCACTCTGATCGTTGTCTCCCACGACCGTGACTTCCTCGACGGACTGGTTTCAAAGGTGTATGAGTTTGGCAATCAGAAAGTGACGGAACATCTTTGCGGCATCTACGAGTTCCTTGAAAAAAAGAAAATGGATTCGCTGCAAGAACTGGAAAAGAAATAAAATAGCCGGTAGTATACCTTTATTGCCGGTAGTATACCTTTCTCTTTCTTCCCGAAGGAGGAGGGTTCTTCTTCAAATTTGGTGGTAATTTAACCAG
>ERZ773228.4289-NODE-4289-length-10885-cov-3.899077_pt1 | contig 10885 bp, 15 predicted proteins | sample MGYA00580524_ERZ773228 | MGnify/ENA primary metagenome ERZ773228 (study PRJEB29015, sample SAMEA2737768) | human gut metagenome | biome: human gut; feature: human-associated habitat; material: faeces | place: China | collected 2012 ...
TGTCGTTTGGTGCGTAACCAGACACTTGCGCATAGAAGAGAGGCTTGTGAGCACGTGTGGGCAAAAAATTAGCTTGAAGAATTATTATATGTATAGTATAATAACATTGTATAAGTTGATTGAGTGCATAATTGTTTTTCGAGCAGATACCATAGTGGTGTCTGCTTTTTTTGTTTTAGGAAAGGAGGTCTGCCGGAAAGGAACCGGCGAAAATTAATGAACAAAAATGCACTCCTGAAAAAGGAGAAAAAAATGAGAGACAGAGAAGAAATCCAATTCCAGGACCAGGACCAGATGCTGCAGTTCTTCCGGGAACAGAAGGAGTCTGACGTATGGGTAAGAGTGTACACCAATGAATTGAGTACGCTTCCACTGGACAACATGCCCCTGTTTGCTGGACAGATTATGGAGGAGCTTAATATCGACGTATCTGAGGAAGCTGTCAAGGACTGCATGGGAGATATGCAGATGATGCTTAAGTTCCCTTCCGAGAATAAGCTGCTGATTGTACCGATTCGTTACACAGCTCTTAAGACACTTTGCGACAGGGCGGGTATTTCCGGACTCTCCATCACCAGTTATGATGAGAGACCCTATCATTCAGTGCTGACACCGGCAGAGAGGGCAGAGACGCTTTCTATGTGTCTGCGGCATTTTAAAAACCGCTCACTTGTGTTATTGCGGGATGAAAAAATCTCCGCCGTTATGTCCGGAGATGAAAAAGACTACTCCGTTATGCCGGTAGCTGACTTAATGGAAATCCTTATGGAATCCCTGCAGGAAAGATTTGAAAACTATAAGTTTGTTGTCGGTATTACTTCGCACGAGATGACGAAGGCGGACTTTGACATTAATGATGAAACAATGGCGGAGGAATTCAAGGAAAAGGTTGGAGAAACAGAAGTAGCGCTTGATGTTTCCAACGTCATCATCCGCCTGCAGCTGGTAACATCTGATGTTGGCAGGTTCAGTGCTACGCTTATCCCTTCTATTACCATGGGAAATGTTTCAGTCCGAATCGGAGAACCGTTGAAACTCCGCCATAAAGGATGTGAGGTTTCTGAGTTTGCGGATGTCTGTGAAAAGATTTTTTCCATGTTTAAAGATGGAATGAAACGCATGGAGGAAATGGCCAGCATTCCTATCCGGGATTGCTCGAAAGCTTTAGAGGATATGGCGAAAAGAGCGGATCTCCCTATCAAGGGGATTAAGGCAGCACAGGAAGCGATGGTACAGGAGTGCGGTGTGAACTGTACGGGTTTTGAATTGTTCTATTACATGTACTGGATAATTGATTATTACTGCCAGTACATGGAAGAGAAAGGACAGCCACTTACCCTGCAGCAGCGCTTTGATATGCAGGAAAAGGCAGCCCGTGAGCTGCGGATGTTTGATGGAGAATAACAAAATTATGCCCTGTGCGTCGGATCGGCCACAGGGTATATATTTGATTGCTTTTTTACAAACAATATAGCAATACAAATTAGGATTTAACCAAGAAAGGAATGAAAAATGACATTTAAACGAAAAGCAGTACCATTTGACACGTTCGTAGGAGGTTGCAATTATTTTGATAGCAATTCAGACGTTAATAATGGATATGGCTGTACGCATCCAGAACAGGAGGAAAAGCAGAAAGGAAAAGGTTGTTGTTTTTGCTTTTCCTGTCCACTTGGGACTCCAGCAGATGAGGAAAGCTTCGAGGAACCAGATATTGACTGGAATGGAACTGAAAAAGAGGATGTTGGCGAAGATGATTATATTATCATCCCATCAAACTGCGAAAATTAGGATTTAGCGGAGGAAACGAAATGGAAAGTTACAGAGTATACAAAAGCTTACCGTTAGATGATTTTATGGATGATGTACAGTTTGTTGTTGCAAAGTGTGGATTGCTTATCACACCAATCATCCAGGATATTAATTACCTGAAACATAATGATCTGCATTCGGAACATTATTGGAAACAGCACTTTATGAATAAGGTGCAGAATATGCTGGTAAAAGAGAAAGACAACCTTAACTGTGATATTAATGTCACAGACATGGGAAGTTTTGGCTATTGGATGTTTATTCCACGTCGAAAAGAAAAGCATACAATATCTGATAAGTCAGTTCAGGAAATGTTTGAACATTATATCCATCGCAAAAGAGACAACCAGATGCATCCATCGGACAGTCAGGAGTCCTTATGGGCTGCCGGAGAATGCCAGGAAGCGGAATTAGCAACAGGCAGACGAATTGAGTGCGGAAATATCAAAACTTATGAGGAAAAATGCTGACCTTTCAGAAAAGCATCTAAACGATTTGATTAAGTTAGGTGTTTTCATTTCGATGACCTGTCAAGAGTTGTTGGATGAAGAATAACTAAAAGAAAGGAGAACGTAGTGGACAGTATTTCTTGTAAAGAATGTAAGAAATGCTTATTTATCAATACTTTACAACTTATAATACAGTCCTCTACTAAAGATAAATTATGGCAAATATCACAGTAAAATTTGAAATCAAAATGGAAGTAGACGAAAAAGATTTTGATCAGCTTAAAAATTTGGAACACCATGCCGACTATCTTCTTGACCTTGACAGTTGGAATGAAATCAAAAAGGTATTTAGTGCAAAAGTGACACGCATTGAGGATGAGAGTGTTTTTAAGGAAGAGTGCTATGTGGGCGATTTCGTAAAAATTACAGATGGTGACTACGTAAGTTATGGAATCATCGAATCCCTTACTCCAAAGAAAACACGAGCTCACATCAAATATGTACCAAGACGCTTTGCTCATGGCGATGTGCAGGTTAAAAGGATTGAGGTTTTGCACCTGACAGAAGAGCAGGAGTATTCCATCAACAAAGTCGTAAAACTCTGCAACACAATTTCACTTTACGGATGCGAGTTGGGCAGCTCCCAGAGCGACATCGTGTATGGACAGATTTGTGATGCGGCAAAAAAAATGATTGAGGAAATCCTAAAGGAGAAGTGAAAACATGGAAGAAAACAAAAAGTTCAAAGTAAAGACACCGGTAGGATATCTGGTGGTTGAGGCAAAAGGAACCGAAGATGAATACCCTGGTGTATTCATTGGCTTTTCGGGGGATGGAGAAAAATTAGATGCTTCCCAGATGGTTGCATGTGTGGAATTTGACTCCTGCGCGGAAGAAATCAGAACAGAAGTATACAAAGAAGGGTACGAAGAGCCAAACAACATCATTAGATACGAGGATGGCGTTGACTTGATGTGAAGTGCCCTGAAGGAGGAAAACCATGGAAAAAACTGTTAAAATTAAGAAAATTGCTGAAAAATACGGATTTAAAGCAACACTTATCAATCAAGTAAACACGCTGAAGTATGGTGTTTGACCGCTTCAAATACATTCAATAGGCTGTTCCTCCAAAAAATAATTGTTGACTTTTCTGTGAATTTTCCGTCTAATAGATTGACTATGCAATGCAAATTACATATAATATAAGTGCAATAGCAAGGAAAGGAGTTGACATTCATGGCTACCACAACTAATTTCAGTGTCCGTATGGACAGCGACATTAAGAAACAGTGCGAAGCAATGTATGGTGAATTAGGTATCAACCTTACTACCGCTATCAATGTGTTTCTTCGCCAGTCGCTCCGTGTCGGCGGTTTTCCTTTTGATGTTCGCATGGAGCAGCCGAACAAGGAAACGATGGCAGCAATGCTGGAAGCAGAACGCATTGCTCGTGATCCGTCTGTAAAACGCTACTCTGATGTAGAGGAAGCATTGAGGGCGTTGAAAGAATGAGTAAACATTTAGACATTGTTTGGACAAATCAATTTAAGAAGGACTATAAGCTGGCGATGAAACGTCATCTTGATATTGACCTTCTGGACGACATCATTCGCAAACTGGCAAGCAGCGAACAGCTTCCAGAAAAGAATAAAGACCACCCTTTAACCGGAAACTGGGTCGGGCATCGTGAGTGCCACATTCAACCGGATTGGCTATTGGTCTATCGGATTGAGAATGATTTGCTCGTCTTGACATTATCCCGAACGGGAACGCACAGCGATTTATTTGGAAAGTAAGAAAATGCACTCGGTACAAACGCCGGGTGCATTTTTCTTTCCGCAGAAATGAAAAAGCACCTGCTATCTTCAAAGTCGAAAACGGCAAGTGCCTTACAGTTCCATATCCTGTTTTTTCTGTTGTGGGGTTTTCTGCTCCGGCTGATGGTTGCTCTGCTCTTGCAGGAACTTCATCTTCTCCGTGACGGAGTGCTTCGGTTCGGGCTTCTTCTCGACCTCGGACTGCTCCGGCGTGAGGACTTTGCTGACCCAATAGCGAATCTCCTTCATCGGCTGTTTTTGAGTGGCAGGATGATTGGGAAGAAGAGGAACAACCGAACCTCGATGAATTAGATTGAAAAATGAGAAGACCCTGCAGGCTGATTGCTTGCGGGGTTTTTTGATACCCATTAATATAAGGAAGAAATAAGTTTTTTGCACACTCGTTGTCACACATTACTTGTTATTAACATTGACATAAAAGTAGAATAGTTGTATAATAGATATAAATAGAAGAGACATTGTGCAAAGCTAAATTCGTCTATTAACGGCTCTTTACGATAAATAATATAAATGAGAACAACACGGAGGCGGTTTTGAAAAAATACATAAAATATATCTTGCTATTCATTTCCCTTTCGTTATGTGCGTGGTCGTTACTTATGTTGTGCCAGAAAATCAGAGATTACGATACCGGAGAGGATTATTATGAATTCATCAGCGACATAATTTCCGAGGATGTGCCTCTATTGCCCATGGTACCAGATAAATCCGGTAAGGGTGGAGAAGCAGAAGAACCGTGTCCAGATGATGAACGAATACCGGAAATGAAGAAGATTAATCGGGAAGAACTGATTGATATCAATTCAGATTATGTAGCATGGGTTGATTTCGGGGAAGAGGTAGACATTGATTATCCTATAGTACAGAGCCCGGATGATTACTACTTGAAATATAATTTCGAGAAAAAAAAGAACTCCAACGGTTGCTTGCTTATCGATTCGAAAAATGATGCCACTTTTCACGACCTGAATACAGTCGTGTGGGGGCATAACATGAAGAGCAAAGCGATGTTCGGGAAACTGAACGAATACCGGAAGGAAGAGTATTACAAAAAGCATCCTTATTTCTGGATTTATACGGAAGAGGAGAGTCTATTATATAAAATCATATCTGTACATGATGTAACAATAGAGACACCAGCCTTAAGATTGTTCAAGGACACGTTGAATGCGGAAGACTTTTACGAAGCAGTTCATGCGAAGAAGAAATATGAAACTGAGAGCATTACAACGCCATATAAGACCATTGTGACGTTGGCGACATGCGATGGAAACTATGCAACTCGCTTTTTGGTACACGGACAGCTGGTTTGGAAGAAAAGCTTAAAAAAGAGACCAGAGCAACTACAGAATAAGGAAGGGTGCAAATTAATTAGTCCGTGTGGATGATATATGATAACAGACGAGACCATTAACCTTTATCATCTTGTTACAGATTATTTTTAGCTATAGGAGAATTTGTCTGAATGACAGAAAGGAAAAACATGATTGTGACAATTAAAGATTATGCAGAAATGCCACTTGTAGAAATAAATGGAAAGGTATATGTCGATAGAGAAATTTTTAAGGGGTATGCTTTGAACTTATTGGAACAGGAATTAAAAGATGAACTATCAAGTGGAGAACAGATAGGGATTGAAACTGCTATGGGTGTAATAGCAAATATTAAATAAGACAAATCGGAATTGTGCGCCCAGACAAGGGCGAGTAGTCTAGCAGGTGGAATGCCTGTCTGGTAAGGTCTAACCAACCGCCAGTAGCGAGTCTTGGGTGACTGTCAGTAATGGTAGTTGCTAAGCGTAGACAGCGAGAAAATAGAGAGTGTGATTGAGCCTCGAAATTTTGACATTTAGAAGGCTGACGTTCTAATTTCGACGGAAAGCAATACAAATCAATTCGCATTGGTGAGAAATGGTTTGCTTCTGCGGGGTCAAAGAGCACTTTATGTTTTACATTGTGATTATTCAGTCAACTGGGGAGAGCCTATTGTTTCTTGCCATTGCAAGTATGGCAAACAACTGCAAAACAGGAGAATGTCAAAAGAACAGTAGGCAGTCGGATAGCTTCATAGTACTGAAGAAGTTGGGTAATGCCAACGGAGGAAAGGGAGCTACATAATAATGGTCTTTCTGAGGACACATCAACCGTACTCAGGGACGGAGGTATTGATGGAAACGAAATTAGAAAGAATAGCAGAAATATCGGCAAATTCGCCGAGACCAGAGTTCACATCGTTGTATCATCTAATCAATAAAGAAATGCTTTTGCAATGTCACAAAGAATTAGACGGAAACAAAGCAGTCGGTGTTGATGAGATTACTAAGAAAGAGTACGAGAGAAATCTGGAGCAAAACATAGATGACTTGGTAGAAAGACTGAAAAGAAAATCATACAAACCACAGCCATCAATTAGGGTATATATCCCTAAAAGCAATGGAAAACTTCGACCATTAGGAATTGCGTGCTATGAGGACAAAATAGTCCAATTAGCATTAAAGAAGATATTGGAAGCTATCTATGAACCGAGATTTCTGAACTGCATGTACGGATTCAGACCTAACCGAGGATGTCATGATGCAATAAAAGAACTATACAAGAGACTAAACAACACTAAAATCTGTTATATCGTGGATGCTGATATAAAAGGCTTCTTCGACCACATGAAACATGAATGGATTATCAAGTTCCTTAATCTCTACATCAAAGACCCTAACATTATCAGTCTCGTCAAGAAGTACCTAAAAGTTGGAGTGCTGGATGAGGGAGTACTGATGATGAATGAAGAAGGCTCGGCACAGGGAAATATCATAAGTCCAATCCTTGCAAATATTTACATGCATAATGTATTGACACTTTGGTATAAGTTTATCATTACCAAGGAGTGCAAAGGAGATAACTTTTTGATTGTCTATGCAGATGATTTTGTTGCAGGATTCCAATACAAGTGGGAAGCAGAAAACTATTATAAGCTTCTAAAAGAACGAATGGAAAAGTTCGGTTTGCAATTAGAGGAAAGCAAAAGCCGTCTATTGCAAAGTGGTGCTTACATTGCGAGGGCGAAGCAAAAGAGCGGTGAGTCTACCAGATTAGAGACATTCGACTTCTTGGGATTTACATTCTACTGCGGACGTTCACGCAAAGGCATGCCGTACATAATGCCAAAGACAAGTTCTAAGAAATTCAGACAGAAAATCCGAGACATTAAAGTATGGTTATATGCGAATAGAGACCAATCGTTGAAGAAACTAATGGGAATGCTTAATCTGAAGCTAATCGGTCACTATAGGTACTATGGCATCAGCTTTAATGGCAGAATGATTTCAAACTACAAGCAGCAAGTCAGAGAGCTTCTGTTTAAGGTGCTGAACAGGCGAAGTGACAGAAAGAGTTATACAAGAGAAGGATTCATTGAAATGCTGAAATATTATCCATTGGCAATGCCAAAGATTTATGTCAGCTTGTTTTGAGACTGTAAATATTATTATGAAGAGCCGTATGCGGGAAAGCCGCACGTACGGTTCTGTGAGGGGCTTACATTGTGAGGTGTAAGTCTACTCGACTAACGGAGGAAGCTCTTGGAAGGGCTGACGTGGGAAGAATCGAAAAAATCTGACCTGATTAAAGAGGGATAAGAAAATGGACGAAAATGAGCATTTAGAGGAGGAATAGAAAATGCCTATATACAGAGAAGTAAGCACAGAGGTTTATTGCGATATATGCGGCGAAAGGATCATAGGATGGAATATGGCAGGGACCGGAATAAGTAAAATATGGGCGGCATATTATGCAAGACAAGAGGGCTGCACAACGGGGAAAAAGATTATATGCAAACAGTGCCGGATAAAGCAGCGAATGATAAAGTGCGGTTTACAGAAGAGACATGGAACTGCAGGAAAAGACGGGAGCGGCGCTTGTTTGGGCTTTGGCATTGAGTGGGACGACGAGCCTATAGAGCAATGCAAACGCTGTATCGCGTGTGCCTCTTTTGACTGGGACGCAGAAAAGAAACGGTTAAGTCTTTAAACTGGAATTTAGCTCACGAACAGAAAGGGAATATATGAGAGGCGCCATAGCAGATAAAATAATTAAAAAGAGGATGAAACCGGTTCTGAAATATCCGGGGAGTAAATGGAGGATTGCCGGAGAGATTGTAGCAAGGATTCCGGAACACCACACGTACCTGGAGCCGTTCTTTGGGAGCGGAGCCGTTTTCTTCTCAAAGGAGCCGAGCAGAATTGAAATGATAAATGACCTTGACAACAACGTACCGAACCTGTTCCGCTGCATCCGGGATGATCCGGACAGACTGGCCAGAATTGTTGCGACAACGCCTTATTCCAGACACGAGTATGAGAGAGCGTTTGCATCGAATGAGGAGCGGGACAATTTCCAGAGAGCGGCTGACTTTCTGACTACATGCTGGCAAGGTCACGGGTTCCGGACAAATGGTACCGGGTGGGCTGGAAGAACGATATACACGGTCGGGAGAGTATGTATGCTCTCCGGGACTGGTACAATCTGCCGGAGGTTATCCTGGAGACTGCAGAACGCTTGCGGTGTGTCCAGATAGATAGCAGACCGGCACTGGAAGTAATAAAGAGGTTCAATTATCCGGATGTTTTCATGTACATAGACCCTCCGTATATCCTGGGAACCAGGACAGCAAAACAGTACAAGCATGAAATGACGGATGCAGACCATGAGGAGTTACTGGGTGTCCTGAAAAACTCAGAAGCTATGGTAATGATAAGCGGTTATGAATCGGAGCTTTACGACAGCATGTTAAAAGGCTGGCACAAGGAGCAGTTCCGGTCAAATGCTGAATACGGAGGAAACAGGGTAGAAACTGTCTGGATGAATTACGAGAGGCAGTACACCCTCGGAGAAAATGAACAAATGGCTTTTATTTAATAGAGGTTGCTATGGATGAGAATGAGGGATTAACGAAGGAATGATAATGGTAGATGCAGAGGATTTAACATGAGAAAAAAGAAATGCATGAAAGAACATTATCCGGAATCAATCTGTATGGTTGAAAGAATGGTGCTCTTTCACGGGACAAGGTTCAGGGTTGGGTTGGCGGTGCATGAATATTACTGTCCAGTTTGCAAAAAGACCCGAAATTATTGGTTTATCAGTTGAAAATTTGACGGAGGAATGATAATGGTAGATGCAGAGGAAACACGGCGGCAAAAAGCCAGGAATCTCCGATATAAGAAGCCGATCGCGAAGGAACTGAATCTGGTTTAGGCTTGACAGAATAGGAGGGAATGTAAAAATGTTGTTATACATTGGTTTATTTTTGATGGTTGTGGGGGTCCTATTGTTTTTGTTAATTATGGCAATAAACAAGTTTGAAATTTTTGCTAAAATTGGTTTTTTGATTTTTGCATTAGGCACTATTCTTGGTGAGATTGGTGCAATTCTTAACGCAATAAACTGAAATTTACGGTAGTTTCAGCTACTGGAGCAATCTAGTATTTCAGGAGGAAATTACGACAATGGCAGCGAAAAAGCAATACGCAGACGTATCTACATACGAGCAGAAACTCAAACGTGTGATGGTGCGGCTTGGGGTGGAAAAATATGAATATGATTGGACAAGACAGACGGCATACGTCCAGTTTTTCTATAAAAACCAGTGGTATAGGTTCGACCATTCCGTTGAAAAGGTTAATGTTGGAGGGAAGATGAAGCTCACCTACGGGACGGATGTGTTCGCTCAGATTGTCCTTGCCTTGGAAGATCTTGCGAGGATGGTTGAGAGAGGAATATATGACTTGGGGGTATGGGTGTCCGGGATGCGATATATTTCACAGAAGGAACAGCTCCCGAAATGCTTTGTGCAAATGGGATATTTACCTGATGCAGAAATGCCTACCAGAGAAGATCTGGATGCTCGGTATAAATCTATGCTGAAAAAGGTGCATCCGGATAACGGCGGTTCAACGGAAGAATTTGTGAAGCTGCAGGGAATTATGAAGGAATGCCTAGATAAATTGCGAAATTAAACGTTAGCATTTTGCGGAGGAATGGTTATGCTGCTCAAAAGGTGTTATCTACTGAGTGTATAAAAGATAGTAATAGCACTATAAACTGAAATTATTATGAAAAGCGGAAGGTAACTGGTAGTGCGGACGTTGAGTAAAGGGTAGAAAATGAAAACCAGATTATGGAAAATGATTTCTTTATTAGCAGCTGCAGTTGTTGTTATGGTCGGATTATCAAAAAGTCCTACGGAAGAAATTGAAAGACGTAATTCGGTATTAGTTTCGGAAAGCAGTGTGACGAAAACCGGAGATGAGAGAACATCAGATGTAGGAGAAAACGTGTTTTCGGGAGTTTTCAACGAAGGGGAATCGTTCTTTATCAATGTATCAGGCGGTACCATTGAGACGCGATTCTTTTCTCCGGTGGGATACGAAAGAATTCCGGAGGATGACGGCAGCTTCCAGGAATACGTGCGTACTTATCCGCTCAAAGAATCGGGAGAGCCAATCCTGCTATATAACGGTACGGTAAGCGAGCATCAATGGTTCGCTGCTGCAGTATTCAAGCTACCTATCGAAAACATAAATTTGCAGCAATGTGCAGATTCAATTATGAGATTCTATGCAGAATATTTTTATGCTACAGAACAATATGACCGTATAGGATTTCACTTTGTAAATGGGTTTTATGCGGATTTCGCCTCGTGGTCAAAGGGGGCAAGAATAGATGGTCGTGCTCCGGACAAGTGGGTCTATGACGCAGGGCCGGACATGTCATACGAATCTTTTCAAAAGTA
>ERZ773228.4291-NODE-4291-length-10879-cov-3.306541_pt1 | contig 10879 bp, 9 predicted proteins | sample MGYA00580524_ERZ773228 | MGnify/ENA primary metagenome ERZ773228 (study PRJEB29015, sample SAMEA2737768) | human gut metagenome | biome: human gut; feature: human-associated habitat; material: faeces | place: China | collected 2012 ...
AAGAGAAAAACAGAAAGCAAAATTCATCTACGGTGTATTAGAAAAACCTTTCCGTAATTACTACAAAAAAGCTGATAGAATGAAAGGTCAGACAGGTACAAACCTGATGGTTATTCTTGAAAGCAGATTAGACAACGTAGTATTCAGATCCGGTTTTGCAAGAACAAGAAGAGAAGCAAGACAGATCGTAGACCATAAGCATGTTTTAGTAAACGGCAAGCAGGTAAACATTCCTTCTTACTTAGTAAAAGCAGGCGATGTTGTTGAAATCAAAGAAAAATGCAAAGGAATGCAGAGATACAAAGATATCTTAGAGGTTACAGGCGGAAGATTAATTCCTGAGTGGTTAGATGTAAATCAGGAAGGCTTACAGGCAACTGTAAAAGAGTTACCATCCAGAGAAGCAATTGACGTACCTGTAGACGAGATGCTCATTGTCGAGTTATATTCTAAATAATATGTAAAGCAATGATACCCGAAAAGGAGGGACTTTGTAGTGTTTGAGTTTGAAAGACCCAAAATTGATATCGCTGAGATTTCAGAAGATAAAAAATACGGCAGATTTGTCGTAGAACCTCTCGAGAGAGGGTATGGTACAACACTTGGAAACTCTCTGAGAAGAATTATGCTTTCTTCATTACCAGGTGCAGCAGTAAGTCAGGTTAAGATTGATGGTGTGTTACATGAATTTTCTTCCATTCCGGGAGTAAAAGAAGATGTAACAGAGATTATCATGAACATCAAAAATCTTGCTATTAGAGATAACAGCACATCTAACGAGGCGAAAGTTGCTTACATTGAATTTGAAGGCGAAGGCGTAGTAACCGCAGCAGATATTCATGTGGACGGAGACGTTCAGATTATGAATCCTGAACTTGTGATCGCACATTTAAATGGCGGTCCGGACTGCAGACTGTATATGGAATTAACCATTACAAAGGGCAGAGGTTATGTCAGTGCCGATAAGAATAAGAGTGAAGATGTACCGATTGGTGTCATCGCAGTAGATTCCATCTACACACCGGTAGAGCGTGTAAACCTTACCGTTGCCAATACTCGTGTCGGACAGATTACCGATTACGATAAATTGACATTAGATGTATATACCAATGGTGCTATTGAACCGGATGAGGCAGTCAGCCTTGCAGCAAAAGTATTAAGCGAGCATTTGAATTTATTCATTGATCTTTCAGAGAATGCTAAGACAGCAGAAGTAATGGTAGAAAAAGAGGATGACGAAAAGGGCAAAGTTCTTGAAATGAACATTGATGAATTAGAGTTATCCGTTCGTTCCTACAACTGTCTGAAACGTGCAGGAATTAACACGGTAGAAGAGTTGACCAACCGCACACCGGAAGATATGATGAAGGTTCGTAACTTAGGACGCAAGTCTTTAGAAGAAGTATTAGCAAAATTAAAAGAATTAGGTTTACAGTTGAATCAGGGAGAAGAATAAGGAATCACCTTATTTTTTGATTGGCATGTAGACTTTAACGCACATATGGAATACCGAGCCGGTAAGACCATTCAGGCACGGCAAGGGATATCCATGAGTGGCAGTCAATGACATTCGGTAAGTAAGACCAAAGAGCGTGGCCGGATGTTCCACAAATGGAGGATAAGCAAATGGCAAAATATCGTAAATTAGGCAGAACCTCAGATCAGAGAAAAGCCTTAATCAGAAACCAGGTAACAGCATTATTATACAATGGAAAAATTGTTACCACAGAAGCAAAAGCGAAAGAAGTTCGGAAAGTAGCTGAAGGTTTAATCGCCTTAGCTGTAAAAGAAAAAGACAACTTTGAAGAAGTAACCGTAACAGCAAAGGTTCCTCGCAAAGACGTTGAAGGCAAGAGAGTAAAAGAAGTTGTAGATGGTAAAAAAGTTACTGTATATGATGAAGTAGAAAAAACCATCAAAAAAGATATGCCTTCCCGCTTACATGCAAGAAGACAGATGTTAAAAGTTCTCTACCCTGTAAAAGAAGTTCCAACAGAGGGTGCTAAGAGAAAGAAAAACACAAAACAGGTTGATTTATGTGATAAATTATTCACAGAGATCGCACCAAAATATGCAGACCGCAACGGTGGTTACACAAGAATCATCAAAATCGGACAGCGTAAAGGTGACGGTGCTTTAGAAGTTGTACTTGAGTTAGTATAAGAGACCGTAAATATGACCCGCATGAGGTATTTGAAATGTACCTCATGCGGGTCTTTTTATGTGATGAAATATTATCTCTGAGTGAAGTATCTTGAAGGGATTGTAAAATAGGATCATTGTATTGTAAATATCCTAAAGGTATTGTAGAATATAAATAATATTTAATAAAGATGGAGGTAGTAAACGTTATGAAATTATACAGTGAGCTTTTTTGTACATATTCCATGGAAGAGAAAAACCGAGTAATTCATATTTTAGAAGAACATCAGATACCGTATAAAATATCTACGAATGGAAATACGATGAGGAATCTCGGCAGCAGGGGAATGGCGTTAGATCAATTCGGTGAAAAGCCGGAGGTATCCTGTGAATACAGAATCCGTGTACCGAAGGAACAGTTAGAGCAGGCACAGCATTTATCTCACTTAGGTTAAGGTCAGTGTAAAAATAAACTCTGTGCCAACACCTTCCGTACTGATGACGTTGATATTTTCATCATGCGCTTCGACAATTTCTTTTACGATTGAAAGGCCGAGCCCGGTGCCGCGTTTGTCCCTGCCACGGGAGAGGTCTGTCTTGTAGAAACGCTCCCAGATTTTGGTGACGCAGTCTTTCGGAATACCCATACCATAGTCTTTGATGGAAATATAGGCTTTTCCATTGCGGGAGATCGTTTCAATCGTAATCTTAGAATCAAAGTGGGAAAATTTAATGGCATTGTCGATCAAATTATAAAGCACCTGCTGGATCTTTCCCATATCGGCATGGACACGAAGAGAACCGGAAGAAAGTAACAGCTCAAAAACAAGATGTTTTTCTTTGCAGGTTCCTTCAAAGGTTTCGCAGATCTGCCGGATCATGCCGTTGATATCAAAGTCCTTCATCTCTAAAATCACTTTTCGAGCTTCATATTTATTTAATTCTAAGAGGCTTTCCGTGAGCTTGGTCAGCCGTTCCGTTTCAAATAAAATGATATTTAAGTATTTTTCCTGCATCTCAGGCGGGATCGTTCCATCAAGCATAGCATCGACATATCCGCGGATGGAAGTCAGCGGGGAACGGAAATCGTGTGAAACATTGGAAATAAAATTCCGCTGCGTTTCTTCAATCGTATCTAAATTAGAAGCCATGTAATTTAACGAGGCAGCGATGTAGCCAAGCTCGTCATCATTGCCATGAACAGGAATTTTTTTACTGTAATTGCCTTTTGCAAATTCTTTTGCCCCGATTGAAAGTGTGCGGATCGGGCGGTAAACTAAGATAGCAAAGCAGAGAACCAGCACTGCAGAGAACACGAACAAAAGCCCCCAGGACATATAGGAGATATTTAAAAGTTCATTATGAAATTTGTAAAATTCCTGCAGGGGTTTATGTATGATGACATATCCGGTGGAATTGCTTCCCCACTTGAATTCGGATGCAACACTCAGATGATTTTCACAAAAATATCCGTAAAAGTCACCGATCAGAAAATGGGTAGAGCCAAAATCGTGAATCGAAAAAGTCGGGATCTTTTCCGTACAGGAGGTATCCGTTTTGCCCGTAAACGTATAGAGAATGGTTCCATCCTCTTTTAAGATCCAGATAGGGGATTCTAAATAACGGCTCAGATAAGAAAATGAAGATTTTTCCTCCTTAGAAAGGATCAGGCGCTCTTCGGTATGGGAATCCAGATTATCCGTAATGGCAGTGGCAGCTTCTGTGAGGCTGCCGACTTCATCATGTTTTAATTTGTCAAAAGAAAGTTTGGATGTAAAGGTTGCCACGATCAAAAAGCTAAACAGCCCAAAGAGCAGAAATCCAAGAAAAATTTTTGTCAGGAGTGTCCGTTTCATATGTCATCCTCATTTCACTTCAAACTTATATCCAATGCCCCATACCGTAGCGATCCGCCAGTGGTCATGGTCTTTGATTTTTTCACGCAGACGCTTGACATGGACATCTACGGTTCTGGTATCACCGATATATTCATAGCCCCAGATGTTGTCTAAAAGCTGTTCTCTGGTAAATACCTGATTTGGTGAGGAAGCCAGAAAATAGAGCAGTTCTAATTCCTTTGGAGGCATCTCAATGGCTTTGTCATAGTAAAGAACCGAGTAATTTGAGAGATTTACGACTAAGTCATCATAGCTGACACATTTTAAATTCGGATTCTGTACGGCGTTTGGACTGACCGGCTGATAGCGGCGTAATACGGCTTTAACCCTTGCAACCAGTTCTTTGGTATCAAACGGTTTTAACATATAGTCATCAGCACCCAGTTCCAGTCCTAATACCTTGTCAAAGACTTCGCCTTTGGCAGAGAGCATGATGATCGGAGTGTTTGATTTTGCACGGATCTCGCGGCAGACCTGATAGCCGTCAATGCCCGGCAGCATCAGATCTAAAATAATCAGGTTTGGCTGGTAGTTGTCAAAGACCTCTAATGCCATTTCTCCATCATGTACCATTCTGGTATCAAAACATTCCTTCGTTAAGTAGAGTGCGATCAGTTCCGCAATATTTGCATCATCGTCAACGATGAGAATTTTTTGCTTGTTCATAGTAGTTCCCTCTTTCTATTTGAATTCGGCAATTGTTACTCCGGCATCGCCTTCGCCAAATTCTGCTAAATGATAATTCTTAATGTATTTTGATTTTTTCAGATAACCATGCACGGCATTTCTGAGTGCTCCGGTTCCTTTTCCGTGTACGATACGCACGGAGGAGAGGTGTGCAAGGTAAGCATCATCCAAATATTTGTCCAGTTCGCTGAGTGCCTCATCCACGGTCATGCCAAGCAGTTTGATCTCCGTGGAAATGGTAGCACTTTTATTCATCTTAATCTTACCGGCACTGGTCTTTCTGAATTTTTTCTCATTGGTATTCGTATCATCGATTAAAAGCACTAAGTCATTGATATTGACCTGTGAGCGTAAAATACCCATCTGTACGAAAAGGTTGCCTTTGGCATCCGGAAGCGTGTGCACCGTTCCCTTTAAGTTCATGCTTAAGACCTTGACAGAGTCACCGATACGGAGGTTTTTCGGAGCCTTCGTATTCGCAGGGGCCTTAGGCTTCATTGCCATATTCTTTTCGACTTCGTTCATCTTATTACGCAGCTTGGTACGCTCTTTTTCCATGGTCTTGTTGTCCGCATTGACTTTTCCGTATTTCTGGAAATTGCGGATAGATTCATCTGCGACTTCTTTTGCTTCACGCAGGATCTTGTGAGCTTCTTCATTTGCTTCACGCAGGATTTTTTCACGGCTGTTATCCAGACGTTCCTGTTTTTCCTCTAAACGTTTTTTCAAGGTCTCAATTTCTGCTTTGTAAGACGAAATTTCTGCCTGTTCTTTTTCAATCGTTAAACGGCTGTCCTCTAAACGTGCGATCAGATCCTCAAAGTTCTCTTCGTTTTCCGTAATTCTGGACTTGGCATCCTCGATAATGGAAGCGTCTAAGCCGAGCTTTCCGGAGATGGCAAATGCGTTACTTTTTCCCGGAATACCGATTAAAAGACGATAGGTCGGGCTTAAAGTCTCCATGTCAAATTCACAGCAGGCATTTTCCACACCTTCCGTAGAAAGGGCAAAAACCTTGATCTCGCTGTAATGCGTCGTTGCCATGGTACGGATGCCGCGGCTATGAAGCTGTGACAAAATGGAAATAGCCAGTGCCGCACCCTCCGTCGGATCGGTTCCCGCACAAAGCTCATCAAAGAGCACTAATGACTGCTCATTGACATGTTCTAAGATCGAAACGATATTGGTCATATGGGAAGAGAAGGTACTCAGGTTCTGTTCAATACTCTGCTCATCTCCAATATCGGCAAATACGTCTGTAAAAACGGACAACTCACTGTTATCGTTTGCCGGAATGTGAAGCCCTGCCTGTCCCATTAAAGTAAAAAGTCCAACGGTCTTTAAAGAAACGGTTTTACCACCGGTATTCGGTCCGGTTACGATCAACAGATCAAAATCGGTGCCAAGGTGGATGTCGATCGGCACCACCCGCTTCGGGTCTAACAACGGATGACGACCCTTGCGGATGCGGATGCGTCCGTCGGTATTAAAGACCGGGGCAGTTCCGTTATAATCTTTTGCAAGCAATGCCTTTGCAAAGATAAAGTCAAGTTCCGATAAAATGCGATAGTCTTCTAAAATATATGGAATATATTCAGAGACTAAGTTGCTCAGATCAGCGAGGATCTTTTCAATCTCTTCCTGTTCTTTTAAATAAAGTTCTTTTAATTCATTATTTAAATTCACAACAGCAAGCGGTTCGATAAACAGTGTGGAACCGGTGGAGGACTGGTCATGTACCATACCGGAAACCTGATTTTTATACTCGGATTTTACCGGCAGGCAGTAGCGTCCGTTACGCATGGTAATAACGTTGTCCTGTAAGAGACCACTCGCGGAAGCGGAATTTAAAATGCTGTTCATCTGCGAATGGATCTTATCCTGCATGCCTTTCATGCTGCGGCGGACGGCTTTTAATCCGCTGCTGGCATCATCACTGATCTCATCAGAGGAAATGATACATCTTCGGATCTCTTCTAAGAGTGGAGTCAGCGGTTCGATACCGTCAAAAAATTCATCCAAGGAATCGGAAGTCTCGGCTTCCTCCGTGCGGTCATTCCTTGAATATGCTTTGGCACGTTTTGCGACCTCTAATAACGATGCTAAATGCAGCAGTTCCTCGATACTTAAGGATGCTCCGATTTCAAGACGCTTCATGGAGGCGGTAACATCGTGGACGCCTAAAAAAGAAAGACTTCCTTTTTTGAAAATACGGCTTAAGGCATCCGCGGTCTGTCTCTGTGCTGTTTCAATATCTGCAAGAGATGTCATAGGTGTTAATTTTTTACAACGCTGCTTTGCTGCCTCGCAGTTTGCGTGGCGCACGAGCAGATCTATAATTTTGTGATATTCTAAGGTTCTTAATGCTTTTTCGTTCATTCTGATTCTCCATACATTTATTAAGGATATTTTACCCCAAATTGTTTTGAATGAAAAGGAAAAAGAAAGGAAAAAAAGGGACATTAGAAATTTCTTGCAACAAATACGGCAAAACCGTATAATAAAAAGGAAAAAACGAGATTTTTTAGAAAGGATGCACAACGTGCAGATTGATTATGAAATATATTGAATCACTCCGAGAAGGAGAAAGAATTAGTGAAATTTACCTTTGCAAATTTAAACAAACCGCATTAACGAAAGCGGGCAAACCTTATGAAAATGTGATCTTACAGGATAAGACCGGAACTTTGGATGCAAAAATCTGGGATGTCGGTTCGATTGGGATTGATGAGTTTGACGCTCTTGACTATGTTCAGGTCAATGGAGATGTTACCTCTTTTCAGGGGGCATTGCAGTTAAACATTAAGAGAGTGCGTGTGGCACAGGAGGGAGAATTTGATCCGACAGAATATCTGCCGATCAGTGACAAGGATATTCCACAGATGTATGCGGAGCTTTTGGACTTTGTCCGCAGCATTAAGAATCCATATTTAAGACAGCTTGCAGGCAGCTTTTTTGAGGATGAGGAGTTCGCAAAACGTTTTCAGTTCCATTCCGCTGCGAAGAGTGTCCATCACGGATTTGTCGGTGGCCTGTTAGAGCATACGTTAAGCGTAACAAAGATCTGTGATTTTTATGCAGGCAACTATCCGATCATCCACCGCGACCTTCTGATCTGTGCAGGAATGTTCCATGACATCGGAAAGTTAGAGGAGATTTCAAGATTTCCACAGAATGATTATACGGATGAGGGCCAGCTTTTAGGTCATATCATTATTGGTACAGAGATGATCAGTGAGCATATCCGGGCAATTCCGGATTTCCCGGTGCAGCTTGCAAATGAATTGAAGCACTGCATTTTATCCCATCATGGGGAACTGGAATTTGGTTCTCCGAAAAAACCGGCGCTGGTTGAGGCAATGGCGCTCAGCTTTGCCGACAACGTTGATGCAAAGATGCAGACCATGAAAGAGGCATTAGCAGCAGTGCCGCAGGGAAATACCGAGTGGCAGGGCTTTAACCGTTTCTTAGGCACGAATATCCGTAAAACGGCAGAATAAAGGCTGGGGATCGCAATGAAGAAAAATGATGTTTTGACAATCAGAATAGAAGATATGGGAGTGGATGGGGAAGGCATTGGAAAAGTGGATAACATTCCGCTTTTTGTCAAGGATGCGTTGATCGGTGATGTGGTCAGCGTGAAGATCATGAAGATGAAAAAAAATTATGGCTATGCCCGTCTGCTTGAGATTTTAGAGCCATCGAAGGATCGTGTGACTCCACCGTGCGAGTTTCACCGCTCCTGCGGTGGCTGCCAGCTTCAGGCGCTTTCCTATGAAAAACAGTTGGAATTCAAACAACGGAAGATCCGAAATAATTTAAAACGCATCGGCGGTTTTTCGGAGGAAATGTTAGAACAGGTCATGGAGCCGATCATCGGCATGGACGAGCCGTATCACTACCGCAATAAGGCACAGTTTCCAGTGGGGAGAGACAGAGAGGGAAGGACTGTTACAGGATTTTATGCAGGCAGAACTCATACGATTATTCCAAACCGGAATTGTCTGTTGGGAATGCCGATGAATGAAAAAATTCTGGAAACAGTTCTTTCTTTTATGGAAAAATACCGGATCGAGCCTTATGATGAAAAAACGAACCGGGGCGTAGTGCGCCATGTGCTGACACGTTACGGTCATACGACAAAGGAATGGATGGTCTGTCTTGTGATCAACCGGACGAAGCTGCCGCATGCGGACGCTTTGGTGGAAGAGCTTGTAAAGTTGGAGGGCATGACCAGCATCTCCATTAATATCAATCAGAAAAATACGAATGTGATCCTTGGAGAAAAAGTGGAGACTCTCTGGGGCAGTCCTTATATTACGGACTATATTCATCTTAGGACCGGAGCGGACTGGCAGGTGGAAGGGGATGGCATTGCCTACCGTATCTCTCCGCAGTCTTTTTATCAGGTAAATCCGATCCAAACGGAGAAACTTTACTCGACGGCGCTTGCTTACGCCGGCTTAACCGGCGAGGAATCGGTATGGGACTTATACTGTGGCATCGGAACGATCTCCCTGTTTTTAGCACAACGGGCAAAACAGGTCTACGGTGTGGAAATTGTTCCGCAGGCAATCGCCGATGCAAAAGAAAATGCAAAACTGAACGGCATCACCAATGCAGAATTTTTTGTCGGAAAGGCGGAGGAGGTTCTGCCGGAGTTCTATGAGCGGATGCGGCGGGGAGATGCCGGGATATCTTCCGGTGTATCGGGGGCTGAGGCATCAGGAATGGATATGCCGGAACATAGTTCCGGTGTACCGAAGACTGTTTTCGCAGATGCGGCTACGGATGTACAGATGCTCACCCCGGATGTGATTGTAGTTGATCCGCCACGCAAAGGCTGTGATACAAAATGCCTGGAAATGATCGTGCAGATGTCTCCGAAATGCGTGGTCTATGTAAGCTGTGATTCGGCAACGTTAGCGCGTGACCTGAAGTTCCTGTGTGAAAACGGATATGAGGTGAAGCGGGTGCGGGGCTGTGATATGTTTGGGCAGACGGTGAGTGTGGAGACGGTTGTCAAATTATCCCTCAAAAAAGATACACCTAAGATTGAAGTTACAATGGAGCCTGATTATGAGAGTAATTATACACCGCAAGAAAAGGCTACTTATTCAAAGATTAAGGAATATGTGAAGGACAAGTATGGTGTGAATGTGCATACTTCTTATATTGCACAGGTGAAGCGGATGTGTGGTTTGGACATGGGCGAGAATTATAATAAGTCCAAGAAGGAAAATCCAGAAGTGAAGCAGTGTCTGCAGGAGAAGGTGGAGTATATTAAGGATGCGTTGAGGCATTTTGGTATTTTAGGAGGTAAATTGTAGGTATGAATATATTTTCTGTTGGTGATGGAGAAGCATATGAATTAACACGGAATGAGTATATAAATAGAACTCATAAAAAGTTTCCATTTTATCAAGATGTAAAAAAATATAAAACACCGTATTTTGCAATTTGTCCTGCATGTAATAATCCAATTCAGATTATAAATTTGTTTGGGGCGCAATATGAGGAAGAGCAGACATGTCGTACAACAATGCATGGCGGACATTTTACAAGAAATGTAGATGGATTACCAGCATATAATCAGGAAAATTATAATGGATGTCCTTTGCATAATCCTGTAGCTTTTAGAATAAGGCAAATTAGAGAGATTGAATCTGTTAATGAGGAGATTAGAGATTTAGTTGAAAATAATAGAGATAAATTAGCTAACGATATAAGAGGAATAACAGGTGTCTTGTTAAAAAATGAAAAAATAATGCAGTTAATAGATGACTATATAGAAGCAAGGGATTATTGCTAAAATTTAATATACCATATAGTATTTTATACACAAGAGAAGCTATTAATATATTTGGACAAAGAATCAGTCAATCAGAGTTAGGAGAAAGAATTAATTTGGCAATAAATAATAATAGCAACTATTTTAGCATAGAGGAGGGCCGAATAATAAAAAAAGTGCCAGCATATGTTTCTATACATTTGTTGGTGACTAATCACCGAATAGAACAAGGTGGTAGACAATATGTGGCAATAAGTATTGAAGCGAGTAATGAGCATTATCTTATATTTCATGAAGAAGTTGAAATAAAACAATACACATATTAAATTTTGCAACTTAAAGGATATGATACTGAAATGCA
>ERZ773228.4302-NODE-4302-length-10863-cov-4.683013_pt1 | contig 10863 bp, 9 predicted proteins | sample MGYA00580524_ERZ773228 | MGnify/ENA primary metagenome ERZ773228 (study PRJEB29015, sample SAMEA2737768) | human gut metagenome | biome: human gut; feature: human-associated habitat; material: faeces | place: China | collected 2012 ...
ACCCCCATATAGGACTTTTATATTTCATTGTCCTATATGAGGGTAGCATACCAAAACATCTCCCGGGGGCCTTTTTTCAAGACTTATTTATCATTCTCAATATATTTCTTATTGATATCTTTCCACATCTCTTTATCAACTCCGGACCATGAGATTTTATCCGGATTGTAATATGGATCTTTCTTCGCTTTCATCTGTTCTTCGTAATCTTTATAAAGTGCGATTACCTTTGGTGATAACAGAAGCACGATCAACATATTTACCCATGTACAACTTCCAAGTGCCAGATCTGATAAGTTCCATGCGATATCTGATTCCAGGTTACCCCAGATGAAGATCAGAACAGGCATTGCAATTCTCATGATCCATGTAACAACTTTACGTACTTTTGCTTTTGATTCACCCTGGAACAGATACATAGCTGCTGTCTCTGCTTCATAGTAGTAACTGATCAGACATGTGAATGAGAACAGTGCTAACATAATCGCAATAAATGTAGGAGCGATCTTGCCCATAACTGTCTTACATGCTAACTGTACGAAGATAACTCCGTTCGTTCCTGCTGCTGCGAGTGCAGGAAGTTCTGTAGAGCCACTTCCGACATATCCGCCTGCTGTATTAAAGCAGTCTGTTAACAGAATCATAAGTCCTGATGCAGTACAGACGATAACTGTATCAAGCCATACACCTGCTGCATTGGCCATACCCTGTTTTACCGGATGGCTTGTCTCTGCCGCTGCTGCTGTAGGAGATGCTTCACCCATACCAGATGCACTTGAGAATGTACCTCTCTTAACACCCTGCTGGATGATCACACCGATTGTTCCACCAAATACTGCATTCTTGGCAAATGCTGCTGTTACAACTGTTTTGATCAGTGCCGGTACTGCTGTAATGTTCATAACAATAATTACAACTGCTGCGATCAGATATACCGTTACCATGAATGGTACGATCATAGATGCGATCGCACTGATACGTTTTACACCACCGATAACTACTACTGCAAGAATCAATGCAATGATCAATGCACTTACCCACATCGGAATCTTGATCGCATTATGGAATCCGTCACAGATTGTATATGTAGCTGCTGCCGGCATGAATACGGAAGTTCCGATCATAAGGATCAGGGCCATAAATGTACCATATTTCTTCCATCCAAGACCTCTCTCTGCACAATAAGCTCCACCACCACGATACTGGCCGTCAATACGTGTCTTATACAGAACTGCCAGTGTACACTCTGCGAAGCATACTGCTGAGTTCGTCATACCTGCAAGGATCATCCAGAACAATGCTCCCGGACCTCCCATGTAAATTGCTACCGCAACTCCGGCTACGTTACCTGTACCGACACGCATTGCCATAGTCGTACAGAACGAACCGAATGCCGAAATTCCCGAGTCAGAATCCTGTTTGTCAATAATTCTGCTCCACATATCCTTAAAATGTACAAACTGGAAACCATGCAGTCTGATTGTAAAATATAAACCGCTTCCTACAATCAGTACCAACATTCCTACACCCCAGATGTAACCATTCAGGAAGTTTACAATGTTGTTTAAACCGTTTAACATATTATACCCTCCGTATTCCTTTATTATTTGTTAATTTTATCACAATTATTTATAAAAATCAATAAATAGATGCAATTATAGACGAATATTTTTTCGTATTTTTTTGTTTTTCCTCCCAATTTTATACATTTTATTCTATTTTTATGCATTTATGCATTATTTATATTTGTTAATCAAAAGACAGTTTCTTTCATCCTAGTACTGCGTTAAACAATCTTTCTCTTATTTCTTCTTTGGAAGTGACAATATGATCACACCGGCAATGATTCCGACAAATCCTGCCAGATCCATTCCGGAAAATGCCACATGCATAAAAATCACGGACATTGCTGTCGCTGTTAACGGCTCTACCGATGCGAGCAGACTTGCCTTGGAACCACCGATCAGCCGTACGCCTTCCATATAACAGCTAAAAGACATCACTGTACCGAAAATAATCACAACTACAATACAGCCAATACATTGCCAGTCCCAGGTAATATCTTCCACCAGCGTCCATGGCCGCACAAATGGTGTCAGACCGATTCCACTGATCAGCATACCCCAGCCAACCATCGGAAATGTTCCATAGATATCCATCAGATTCCCCGGAACCAGATTATAGAATATCGTTGCGACTGCCGATGAAAGACCGAATATCAATGTCGTTTTCGATACACTTAGCTGAGTCAGATTACCATGTGTTGCCAGCAATACCGTTCCGCCAAATGCAAGGATCAGGGCAAGGATTTCATTTTTTCCCGGAAGTTTCCAGTTCTTAAGTGCAAGAAGTACCATAATCATTACCGGCGCCGTATACTGCAGAACAGTTGCAATTCCCGCATTGGAATCTTCCACTGCCAGATAATACGTCATCTGACATCCGGCGATACCAATCACTCCATATACCAGCATCCTGAGCACATGCCGCTTATTTTTCCAGATACGGAATATTCCGTCCTTCTGCACCATATACGCTCTGGTCAATAATATGATCCCTGCAATGATCAGACGTACATTCACGATCCACGTTGCAGTCACTCCTTTGTATTCAAATGTGTATTTTCCGAATACTCCGGCAATCCCCCACAAGAACCCTCCTGTAATGGTAAGTGCAGTTCCCCTCACTGTCTCTTTTCGTTCCAACCGCTCTGTCAGATTCTCCTGTGCCGTATTGTTTTTTGTTGTCTGTGGTTTCCCCTTTGTCATTTTCCCCTGCATTCCTCTCTTTTGTCTGGTTTGTCTGTTCTATTGCATACTATGATATAAAAATCGTACGTCCCATCGAAGCAGTCATTCTGTGTGAAATAGATATCACCGTCCTGTCCTTCGAAACTTTCTTTAACGCCATTAATACATTCTGTTCTGTCTCGGCATCCAGATTAGCCGTAATTTCATCAAGCAGTAAGATAGCCGGCCCTGCAACCGCCGCTCTTGCAACCGATAAAAGCTGCCATTGTCCCTGTGAAAACAGTTCCGCTGTGCACCACGTATCTACTCCATTCTCCAGACCTTCCACTGCTTCTTTCAAGCCAACCAGTCCGATCACTTCTCTGACCTGTTCATCCGTGATTCCTTCATCATATAATGTAATCTGATCTTTTACCGTTCCCGGCACCATATGAAACGACTGTTCTACATAGCCAAAGATCGTACGTCTGTCCTGTGCCTGTATCTGTGCAGCGGGGATACCGCGCACCAGAACCTCTCCATCCTGTGGTTCATAAAGTCCCAACAGTAATTTTAAGATTGTACTCTTACCGGCTCCGGTACGTCCGGCAAGTGTAACTTGTTCTCCTTCTCTTACCTGAAATTTTACATGATCCAGTACTACATTCTCATCATAGCCAAATGTAACATCTTTGAATTCTACCGGTATATCAGTTTCCGGTATCCGTACTGCCTGGTATGTCTCTTTTTTCTCTTCCTGCTTAAAGAACTCATTAATTCTGTGGATTCCTGCCATTGCAGACTGTATGGTCTGAATCTCCATGCCCAGACTTTCCACCGGTCCGAATATCTGGGAAATGTAATTGATAACCGCCACCGCTGTTCCGGCAGACATCCCGAAGGATCTTAATATCTGTGAATTACCGGATGCGGAAAGGAGCATAACCACTGCTACAACTACCGCATTCAGGATCAGGATCACCGGAGAATATACCGCATCATAGAAATTCGTTCTTTCCATCGCCCGGTAACTTTCACCGATATATTGATCATAACGCTTTTCCATATAATTTTCTTTTCCAAGGCAGTGAATCGTCCGGATATTATGAAGCGTTTCCGGCACATGACCGGACGCTCTTCCCACTGCTTTTCTGTTCTCAATCTGTGCCGTAAGCATATTCTTCTGTACATGTCTTGTAAAACCAAACAAAAATGGCAGCAATATGAGCAGCACAAGTGTCAGGCCCCGGTTCTCAAACCAGATTACAAAAAGTATACTTAAGATCTTACATGCATCGGCAAACATACTAATGATTCCAGAAGAGAACAGATTCTCTACAGTATCGACATCTCCGACAAAACGGGACACTACCGTTCCCGGTTCCTGTCTGTTGATATTATCCGCTGTAAGACTTATAAATTTTTTCATCATACTGCTTCTGAGCGCATGCGTAATCTTCTGCCCGAACACAGTAAGTAATCCCTCTCTTGCAGATTCCGTCATACCTGTAATTACGATCATTCCAAAATAAGATAATATAAGAAAAAGCGGCGCCCCATTTCCTTCTGTGATCGTATCCACAATTTCTGCAAGGATCAGCGGCGGGATCAGTGCTGCTATAATGGCTCCGACTACAGTTATGACAATTCCTGCAGATAATAATTTCTGTGTTTTTACAGTCCGAAGTATCACATCTCTGACCTGTGTTTTATTTTCTTTCATCTGGTCATTATGCTTCATGATCCACGTCTCCTTCCTGGGCATTATAAAGTCTGGCATACTCCGGTACTTTTTTCATCATGCTTTCATGTGTACCTGCGACAGCATTTCCATGTTCCATCCAGATAACCTGATCCATCTCCGGGAACAGATACAGGCGATGAGAAATCAATAATACTATATTTTCTTTCGTCATATGCTTTACATTTTCAAATACTTCTTTTTCCGTATTTTTATCCAGCGCGGAGAACGGATCATCCAGTATCAGCAGCGGTTTCTTATGGCATAAGGTTCTGGCAAGTGCCAGTCTCTGTGCCTGTCCTCCTGAAAGTCTGATACCTCCGTTTCCTATAAGTGTATCCATACCGTCGCTCATCTCAGTTACTTCTTCATCAATACAGACCGCCTTCAGATATTTTTCTATATCTTCTTCGTCTCCCATAAGCACATTATTCTTTATACTGTCATAAAAAAGCTCCGGATCATGACCAAGATATCCTGCAATTCCTGTCCGCTCCTGTTCTTTCATATCTTGTAGTTCTCTCCCGGCAAACTGTATCTTTCCTTCATAAGGATATTCACATAAGAATGCCTTGCCAAGTGTAGACTTACCGCAGGCCACCGGGCCCGTAATCCCTATGATCTGTCCTTTTTGTGCCGAAAATGATATATCCTCCAGCACTCGTTCCCCACCCGGATATGCGAAACTTAAATGCCGGACATTTAATTCTCCCGGTTCCCATATCTTCTGTTCTTTTTCTACGTTCTGCGGATGCATCAAAGGACGGATACGTTTCCAGGATACCTGTGCCTTATGTACTGCATTAAAAAGCTTTGCGGCACTTGATGACTTCACGGAAAGTTTTACAAAACAGGCCAAAAATGTAGTAAATGCAGCTATGTTCCATGTCTTCCAGCCATTTCCGAGCACATTTTTCTGTCCGAAATATAAGATAAACAAAACACCTGACATGGAGATGATCCGGTAAACCGGCGGCATTACCGAATTCCAGATGTTGGCTTTTACTGCCGACTGCTCATATTCTGTAAGATTTTTTTCATATGCGGCCGGCCTCTCTTTTTCACATCCGAACACCCGGTAAGTCATTGCATTTTCTACCCGGTCCAGTGTTGCACTGCTTAATTCTCCGGATTGTTTCTTATATGCAGCCCCGGTTCTCTGAATCATCTTCTTCATCTTCTCCGCAGTAATATAAGAAACCGGAGGAAATATCATACAAAGCAGTGCCAGTCTCCAGTCATACCACAGAAGCATCCCTGCATAAGCCGCCAGTGCAACTCCTGTATCAAATATCTCTGTCGTGAACTTTCTCATTCCTTCTGCGCAGTCATCCACGTCCAGAATTGCCTTGGTCATGATATCCCCTTCGCCTTCTTCTCTGAGACTTGCACGACTCTTTAATACAAGACTTCTATATAATATCTGTTTCATCCTGCGATTCACATTATTGGCAAATCGTCTGACATAAAACCGCTTGATATATCTGGATATCTGTACCACCGCTATCACTGCCACATAAGCAGTTACCAGATACAGCATAACGCCAGACTGCTTTGTTCCTTTTAAAATATCTACCAGACATCCGGTCATCTTTCCTTCAAACCAGGGACCCGCAATAAGTCCCAGATTATAGATCAGGCCCGAAATTGTCACGGCAAGCAAGCCCCTCCATTCAATCTGAAAATAAGAAAGAATTCTGTCCGATTCAAATGTCTTTTCCTTATTCTCCGGCATTTTTCTTTTTCTCCTCTTTAAGTATCTGTACAACCTCTGAAAATCCTGCACGTCTTTCATTCTTTGATCTCCAGTATAACGCACTCAAAAATAGTTGTACCATCAACTACTTGGATGTTAGTACAACTATTTTTTTCTGTCAATATAGAATTTTATTATACACAAACCGAGAAGGGCAGGTCACCCTGCCCCTCAAAAGGATAGTATATCAATATTTAGTTAAGCGTCTCTGTTATTGATTTTCTAATCTGTATTCTATGCAGTTGCCGGAAGAATACGTGACAGGAAGGTCTGTGTTCTTCTCTCTTTCGGAGCTGTAAAGATGCGTTCTGGCTTTCCTTCTTCTACTACATATCCATCAGCCATGAAGATAACTCTGTCTGCCACATCACGGGCAAATCCCATCTCATGTGTCACAACGATCATCGTCATTCCTTCTTTTGCCAGGGATTTCATAACATCCAGTACATCACCTACCAGTTCCGGATCCAGTGCGGATGTCGGTTCATCAAAAAGAAGTGCTTTCGGTTCCATTGCAAGTGCTCTTGCTATGGCAACTCGCTGCTGCTGTCCTCCGGAAAGTGTACTTGGATAGACATCTGCTTTATCTTTTAATCCGACTTTATCCAAAAGTTCCAGCGCTTTTTCATGCGCTTCTTCTTTGTTCATATGTTTGATAAGAACCGGTGCCATCATAACATTCTCCGCAACCGTCTTTAATGGAAACAGATTGAATCTCTGAAATACCATACCAACCTCTTCACGGAATTTACGAATGTCACATTTCTTATCTAACAGGTTCTTTCCTTCGTATTCTACAATTCCTCCGGATGGACTCTCCAACTGGTTGATGCATCGAAGGAAGGTACTTTTTCCGGAACCGGATGGTCCGATGATACATACAACTTCTCCTTCCTCGATATCAAGGTTGATATCTTTTAATACTTCCAGGTTTCCGAATTTCTTTGACAAATGGCTAATTTTAATCATAATCAATCACCTCATTTTTCTTTCAATCTGTTTCTGAACAATTATCAATATAGAAAGTATGATCAAGTAGAACACTGCCAGGGCGGTATATGTAGGAATTGCTTTAAAGCTTAAAGCTGCATATGCCTGTGCCTGATGTGTGATCTCATTTACCGCAATGGCTGATAATAATGCCGTATCCTTTACGGATGTAATAAACTGGTTAAAGAGGGCCGGTAAGGCGGATTTGAATGCCGGAGGAATGATCAGGTGGAGCATCGTCTGTGAACTGGTAAGTCCAAGAGATGCTCCGGCTTCTTTCTGTCCCGGATCAATTCCCATCAGTGCTCCTTTGACGATCTCAGAAATAAATGCTCCGGAGTTCAATGCAATAACCCCAATTCCGACGATCGTACTGCTGATATCTACGCCGACCAATTTTGGAATTACGAAATATCCGTAAAGTGCCTGCACCATAAGTGGTGTTGCTCTGATAATCCAAATGTAAACCTCAGCGATTGCTTTTCCTACTTTATACTTAGACTGTAATAAATATCCACAGAGACTTCCGATCAGGAATCCGATACCGATACCTACTACAGCGATCAATACTGTTAGTTTTAATCCTTCAAACATCATCGGGAGTAAAACATCCAAAAATTTCATATCCATATACTATCTCTTCCTATCTGTTGTTTTTTTCGTTCATTTCAAATATGATCCATAAGATCTATTCGCACCATTTTGCATACAATTCATCTGTTGTACCATTTTTGATCAGTACTTTTACAGCCGCATTGATCTCATCGTAATATTTGCATTCTTTGGAAATTGCTACACAATATGGTGCCTGGCCCTGATTGAATTCATCTCCTACGACTTCAAGATTGCTGTCCGGTGTTGTCTTAATATAGAAGTTTGCTCCAGGTCCGTCCTGAATAACTGCATCTACTTTCTTCTGTTCCAGAGATTCGTATGCGGTTGTGATCGTATCATGTACTTCCAGATCTGCATCGGAAAGGTTCTTAGATGCATACGTATGAGAAGCTGTTCCTTTTTCTACGGCTACTTTCTTGCCTTTCAGGTCATCAACACTCTTGATTCCTTCGTCATTTGATTTATTTACCATAACAACCTGGCCGGAATCACAATAGATATCTGAGAACTTCATAACTTCTTTTCTTTCATCTGTTGCACAAAGTGCTGCAGCTCCCATATCCAGTTTGTTTTCTGCAAGTGAGGTTGTGAGAGCCGAATAATCCATTGCCTGAATGCCTCCGTCAATCTCAAATCCTAACAGGTCCTGCAAATCATTTATCAGATCCAGATCATATCCTATCAATGTCTTTCCATCTTCATCATAATAAGAAAATGGTCCGAAAAGTCCGGTTGTTCCGACTTTCAGTTTTACACCTTTCATGCTGTCTTTGATATCATCTTCTGTCAGAGTTTTCTTGGTCTCGGATTTGGATGAAGAATCATCACTTGATTTACTTCCACATCCTACGCCAAGCATTGCCACCATTGCTGCACACATCATAACTGCTACTAATTTCTTTTTCATAATTGTGGTCCTCCTTACTGTTCCATTTTTGAAATCTGCTATAAGACAGTTTTCTTTGGATCCTCTAATAACTGAAAATGTAAGGGCACATTACAAATGATTTTTGTAATGCGCCCTTGCATTTCCGTCCGACAGACCTTCTAACCTACCCGGGATGAATTAGAAAATAGTTTCTTATATTTCAGATAAATGAAATACAAAAAAACTTTAGCATACGAAAAGGCGCCGCAGGTATGTGAACCGCGACGCCTTTGTCTGTCTTGTTCTTTATGAACTTGTGATTATTCTAACTGTTTTACTGATTTCCGTCAATCTGCAATTTTGCTTAAAATTGTCTGTTAATTTTGTTGATTTATCGTTTTTATCACGAATTAGTTTCTTCTTTTTTACACTATTTCTAAAATGTAATCTTTGTTTTAGTATTATTTTATGTTATTTCACTATTAAGGTTTGTAATACTTCTTTTTATTTTATTACCATGATATACAGGTCAACCGATAAATATTCTTTTTATTTTATTCTTTTTCTTCTTTCCGGATATATTCTTCCAATGTCGGAAATGATATGGCTTCTCCGGTACACATGACCATAAGGTCATCCCTGAGTGCTCTTGCTTCTACTGTATCTACCTTTCCAAGCTCTTTCAGCAGACCAAGCGTCTTTTCCTGAATTTCTTCTGATACATCTTCCCCTTTTTCACGGAATCTGCGCTGTCTGTAGTACACTTCCTTCTCAGCCGTATACTTTTTCATGATCTGCAACATATGCTCCGAACATCCTTCCAGATCAATGTGCTTAATGATATTCTTCAGATCTACCGCATCATCCAGTGCATTATGGCTGACTTCCGTTCCCAGCCCACAAAGGATCTTCAGACTTCCGATCCCGGCACTCTGCAGATCCAGTTTCGCCGAATAGATGTCTTCTATATCTTTGATCATACGAAGGATACGGTTCACGATCTTTTTGGTCCGTTTCGATGCATCCTTGCGGTATTCCAGAAGATCTCTCTGTATCACGTACTTATCCGGTCCCCATACATAGACCCTTGATACCTCCCATGCTTCCAACTGCTCTGCGACTTCTTCCATCACCAGTTCATAATCCGGCGCACTTAAGAGATCTTCCTCCTCAATTCCGGTCATCTCCTGAAACCGGTTATGCAGCTTATCCTCTGCATAAATATAAGAATGAAATCTTGTCACTTCCTCAAAATCTTTCCCGCAGACCACGAATCCAACCGATACAAGCTTCGCCGGCGGTCCACCCTTTACCTGAGATGTCAGGAATTCTGTGTCTAAGAATGCTACCATCTCGTTGTCCAGTTTTTCTGCGATGTTTGGTGTATTTTGTATGAATGATTTTTTATTTATGTTTTTCGTTATATTCTTCTTTGGTTTTTTCCTGACTTTTGTCAATGAAACCCACTCCTTGTTATTTCGTTTTGTTCCTTTTGAAATGATACAGGGTGTGGGGGGATTTTGCAAGTGGGAGCAATTATTTTCTGTCTTATATCATTTTATTTTCTTCATAGCAGGTAAATATATACAATGGATTTTCATAATACAAACTGCTGTTATAATCATCTATCTTTTCGCTGATAAATGAATTATAGACTTTAATCAGTGCATCAATTACGTTAACATTATCTTTTTTCGATACCATCTTAATTAGCCGTTTATATACTTTCCCTATGTCCAAATATGATGGAATTATATATTGACATGCTTTCACATTATCAAATGTTCCATCCTTAATATTAGCTTCAGCAATAAAATCTTCTGCTTCTGTTTCATTTACAGTAATCATCTTTGTATCCTGATGATAATCATAACCAAAACAACCATTAAAGCCAACCAGTTCTCCACGTTTCATTTTCATCTGTAATCCCATTTTCACGTTACTGGAAAGAGATTCCACTTCTTCCTGCGCCAGAGAACTTAAAATTGTCAAAAGCATTTCTCCGTTCAGACACTTCCGGATCATTTCCTGAAATCCTTCACGCTTATATTCCAACTTTAACTATGGTGTTGTGAAGTTCAATCAACTTTCAGCATCCGATACCCCACGCCAATGTGTGTTTGGATATATTGTGGAGAGTTCGGTTCTTTCTCGATTTTTTTAC
>ERZ773228.4304-NODE-4304-length-10860-cov-11.999167_pt1 | contig 10860 bp, 7 predicted proteins | sample MGYA00580524_ERZ773228 | MGnify/ENA primary metagenome ERZ773228 (study PRJEB29015, sample SAMEA2737768) | human gut metagenome | biome: human gut; feature: human-associated habitat; material: faeces | place: China | collected 2012 ...
ATAAACCACACGCACCTCAAACGTGCGCGTCTGCCAGTTCCGCCACCCTCGCATACCGTATTGTTTTCGCAGCCCTGAAATCTCTGAGGTGAAAGACCGTGATGCGGACTGCTTGAATATATTACCACGTTCCCGGCAGATAGTCAAGCGCTTTTTCTCTTTTTAAATGAAATTTTTGGGCCGTCATTTCTTAAGAATATGTTGGTTGAAATGCATGGATGGGTGTGATATTATAGAACTAACTATCTCTGCTCAGTTGTTTTGGCAGCAGGGAAGAAGATGATAAGGATACGGCGGAAATGCATTTCTGCGCAGGGTGCAGACCGACCGTTTTTTTGAAAGGAATTTGAGTGGACGCAGGAATGAACGAGAAAAAAGAAAATGTTATTGTAAACGGTTTTTTCTGGCGCTTTGCAGAGCGGTGCGGTGTGCAGCTGATCTCAGCGGTGGTGTCCATCCTTCTGGCGCGCATCCTTACACCCGATGATTACGGCAAGGTGGCACTGGTGACGGTGTTCAACAATATCATGTATGTCCTGCTGGACTGCGGCATTGGCACCGCGCTGGTGCAGAAGAAGGAAGTGGACGAGTTGGATTACTCGTCGGCGTTCTTTTTCAGCATTGTGATCAGCTTTGTGCTGTATGGGGGAATGTTCGTGGCGGCGCCGTATCTGGCTGCTTTCTACAATGACCCCAGCATGACCCCGATCTTTCGCGGCATCAGCCTGACAGTGGCAGTCTGCGGCATCAAAACGATCCAGCAGGCGCATGTGACCCGGAACATGAAGTTCCAGTATTTTTTCTATTCCGCCTTTGCGGGCGCGATCGTATCCACGGTCCTGGGCCTGGGCCTTGCCTATATGGGCTTTGGAGTCTGGGCGCTGGTGGTGCAGCAGGTATCCAATATCACGGTGGACACGCTGGTGCTGTGGAAGCTGTCCTCCTGGCGGCCTAAGATGGAGTTTTCGTGGCAGCACCTGAAAGGGCTGCTCTCTTATGGCTGGAAGCTGCTGGCCTCGTCGCTGAGCAGCGTCATCTACAACAACCTGCGCAGCCTGATCATCGGCAAGATGTACACCTCGGCGGATCTGGCGTATTACAATCAGGGCGATAACCTGACTTATAATATCGCGTCAAGCGTGGATACTTCCATTGAGAGCGTTTTGTTCCCGGTCATGTCCTCACTGCAGGATGACCGTGCGCAGGTCAAGAACATGACCCGCCGCTCCATCAAGACCTGTACCTATATTATTGCGCCGGTGATGATGAGCACTGCGTTCTGTGCCGAACCGCTGGTGCGCCTGATCCTCACCGAGAAGTGGCTGCCCTGTGTGCTGTTCCTCAGGGTGTTCTGTCTGGGGTATGCGTGCTGGCCGATCATCACGGCAAACCTGAATGCAGCCAAGGCGGTGGGCCGCAGCGATCTTTACCTGAAATGTCAGCTTTTGAACGAAGGGGTGTGCATCCTTTTTCTGCTGGCAACATTCCGTGTCAGCGTCGAGGCCATTGCATATGGTATGCTGATCACGAATGTTGTGACCCAGATCCTGGATGCACAGCTCAACAAAAAGCTGATCGGCTATGGCTATCTGGAACAGATGCGTGATATCCTGCCGACCCTGCTGCTGGCAGCGGGCGCGGGCCTGTGCATGTATCTGGTCATTTTCCTGCACCTGCCGGATCTGCTGACGGTGATCATTCAGGTGGTGGCTGGTCTGGGCATTTATCTGACAGGCTCTGCCATTCTGGAATTGGACACCTTTGAATATTTCAAGGATGTGCTGGCTCCGTCCATCCGGCAGAAGCTGAAACGCTGAAACCGGCATTTTGAATCGTGTAAAAATCCGTCGGGCGGGTGATGTCCGACGGATTTTTGTTCTTTTTGTCTAAAGTATACAAGAAGAAACATTAAAAACCGGCAAAGCGACCATTGAAAAAACGCAACTGATATACTAGAATATAAGTACAAGAGCGCGGCACACGGCTGCGCGGAAAATGCAAAGCAGAAAATATAAAACAGGAGGATTTTCCTATGCCTATGAAAATGGGTTGGCGCTGGTATGGCGAGGGCAACGATCCCATCAGCCTGAGCGACATCAAGCAGATCCCCGGCGTGACCAGTATCGTCTGGGCGTTGCACGACAAGATGCCCGGCGAGATCTGGGAGATCGACGAGATCCAGAAGGTAGCCGATCAGATCCACGCTTACGGCTTCGACATGGACGTGGTCGAGTCGGTCAATGTCCACGATGACATCAAGATCGGCCTGCCCACCCGCGACAAGTACATCGAGAACTACAAGCAGTGCATCCGCAATCTGTCCAAGTTCGGTGTCAAGGTCATCTGCTACAACTTCATGCCGGTGTTCGACTGGACCCGTACCGATCTGTTCCACCCCGTGGGCGACGGCTCCACTGCACTGTTCTATGAGAAGGACAAGATCAAGGGCGATTACAAGGCTATGGCTGAGTACATCATGTCCTTCACTGAGAAGTATAACATGACCTTCCCCGGCTGGGAGCCGGAGCGCATGGCAAAGCTGGACGAGCTGTTCAAGGCTTACGCCCCTGTCACCAAGGAAAAGCTGTGGGAAAACCTGAAGTACTTCCTGGAAGCACTGATGCCCACCTGCCATGAGTGCGGCATCAAAATGGCTATCCATCAGGATGATCCCCCTTGGGATATCTTCGGCCTGCCCCGTCTGCTGGTGGATGCCCAGAGCATCGACCGCTTCCTGAGCATGGTGGATGATCCGTACAACTGCCTGACCCTGTGCACCGGCAGCCTGAACGCAAACCCCAACAACAACTGTGCCGAGATCGTGCGCAAGCACTGCGACCGCATTGCCTTTGGTCACATCCGCAACATCCACCACTTCCCCAACGGCGACTTCTCCGAGGCTGCTCACCGCGACTGCTGCGGCGAGACCGGCATCATCGAGGTGCTGCGTGCTTACCATGACTGCGGCTTTGAAGGCTACATCCGTCCCGACCACGGCCGTCAGCTGTGGGAGGAAGGCCCCGGCAACTGCCGCCCCGGTTACGGCAAGTATGACCGTGCTCTGGGCGTTCAGTACATGCTGGGTGTCTGGGATCTGCTGGATCGTCTGGATGAAGAGAAAAAGAAGGGCTGATAAATATGAAGCTGTCTGAGATCAAAAACGGCAATCTGTCCGCCGAGTGGGCAGAGAAGGGTTATGAGCTGCCCAAATTCGATATCGAGGCTGTCAAGGCCAAGACCCACGCCGAACCCACCTGGGTGCACTTCGGCGCAGGCAATATCTTCCGTGCATTCCCGGCTGCCATCCTGAACGATGCGCTGAACACCGGCAAGTATGACCGCGGTGTCATCGTGGCCGAGAGCTTTGACTACGAGATCATCGACAAGGCTTATCGTCCCTACGACAATATGAGCCTGCTGGTCTGCCTGAAGTCCACCGGCGAGATCGAGAAGAAGGTGGTGGCTTCCGTTACCGAGAGCCTGAAGGCTGACTACTCCTTCGGCGAGGACTGGGCACGTCTGGTGGAGATCTTCCAGAACCCCAGCCTGCAGATGATCTCCTTCACCATCACTGAGAAGGGCTACGGCGTTGCTCCTGCTGATCTGGAGCGCGGCCTGACCCCCGTGCTGGCCATGGGCAAGGTCACTGCTCTGCTGTACGAGCGCTTCAAGGCCGGCAAGCTGCCCCTGACCGTCCAGAGCATGGATAACTGCTCCCACAACGGCGATAAGGTCAAGAACGCTGTCCACGCCTATGCTGCCAAGTGGGTGGAGCAGGGTCTGGTGCCCGCCGAGTTCCTGGCCTATGTGCAGGACGAGACCAAGATCACCTTCCCCTGGAGCATGATCGACAAGATCACCCCGCGCCCGGATGCCAAGGTCCAGCAGATGCTGGCCGACGACGGCTTTGAGGATAACTACACCATCGTCACCGAGAAGCACACCTTCACTGCTCCCTTCGTCAACGCCGAGGAGACCCAGTACCTGTGCATCGAGGATCACTACACCAACGGCCGTCCTCCGCTGGAGCTGGGCGGTGTGCTGTACTGCGACCGCGAGACCGTGGACAAGATCGAGAAGATGAAGGTCTGCACCTGCCTGAACCCGCTGCACACTGCAATGTCCATCTATGGCTGCATGCTGGGTTACACCCTGATCTCCGCCGAGATGGCCGATGAAGACCTGCGTGCCTTCATCCAGAAGATCGGCTACATCGAGGCAATGCCCGTCGTGGTCGATCCCGGCGTTCTGAACCCCTACGAGTTCATCGGCGCTGTCATCAACCGCCGTCTGCCCAACCCCTTCATGCCGGATGCTCCCCAGCGTATCGCTACCGATACCTCCCAGAAGCTGGCCATCCGCTTTGGTGAGACCATCAAGGCCTACGAGGCACGCGGTCTGGACAAGAGCAACCTGATCCTGATCCCGCTGGTGCTGGCAGGCTACGCCCGCTACCTGAAGGGCATCGATGACAACGGTCAGGCTTTTGAGCCTTCCACCGATCCGCTGCTGGCTGAGCTGCAGGCCATCGTGGCTCCGCTGGAGGTCAAGGAAGGCGAGCAGGACTTCAGCTGCCTGAAGAAGCTGTACAGCCGTGTTGACGTGTTCGGCGTGGATCTGTATGCCGTTGGTCTGGGCGAGAAGATCGAGGCAATGGCCAAGGAGCTGTTTGCAGGCCCCGGCGCTGTGCGCAAGACTCTGCACAAGTATACGCTTGCCCGCTGATCGGTTGACGCAATAACATAAGCTATCTTCGCACCCGCGCTGCGCTTTGCTTTGCCGCAGCGTGGGTCTTTATAAAAGAAAAGAACTGCTGAACGAAATGTCAGCAGTTCTTTTTTTGCGTGTGCATATTTTTGGGTTTAGCCTTTTCTGCAGTCGTGCAGCTTTTCTTTGGGCAGGATGCTGGCCAAAAACTTCCACACCACTTCCATGCGGTCGTTCAGTAAGTAAGCTTTCTCTTTTTCTACGTAGAGGTACACCGCATTGTCCGTGCGGTAGGCGCAGTAAAAGCTGTCCCATGCGTGGCGGCTGGTGGGTTCGGGCTTGTCCTGCTGGCCGTACATCCACACAGCAATGCCGGTGTCGGCCAGCTCCACACGGTAGAAGGCACGCGGCAGGTGCATCTGTTTGATCTGCCGGGAAACGCTGCGGAAGAACGAGTAAAAGTAGCTCACCGGCAGGCCGATGCCCACAATGGCAAGCACAGCAGCCAGCAGCCCGGCACCCGGGCGCTTGCCCAGCTGCGAAAGGCAGACGGCGGCAAAAGCCAGCATGATGGCGGCAAAAACAGCGGGACGCAGCCATGCTTTGCGGTGATGGAATGCATCGAACACGGCAAAATCGCGGAAGCCCTGCTCACCCATGGTGGTGGAAACGGAGATGGTCTGGGACATAAAGTCGCCTCCTTTGTATTTATAGGCATCGTACCACAATTGCGCGGTTTAGGCAAGAGAAAAACATGCAAACCTTGCCAATCCGGCCCAAAGCGTGGTACAATAAATCGTTACCAAACGAAAGGAGGCGGCAGGCTTTGCAGCACCGCAAGCGGCAGATCACCCTCAAGCAGCGCATGGGCTTGTGTCTGGCAGCATTTTTTGCGGCCTTTGCCATGCAGCTCACGCTCAATGGCTACCAGTCCAGAGCAGTGCAGGCAGTACAGGACGCGCAGATGGGCTGCTTCAACGCCATCAGCCGCTTTCAGGGCGGTGTGGAAAGCTCTATTTCCGTGCTGGAGAACTACCGCTGGGAGAACAGCGAGCCGGAGAAGATCATTGACCGGCTGCAGTCGGCATCTTCCACCTGCAACGCATGGCTCTGGCGCATCGGTACCAGCCTGAACAGTCTGGAAAGCGTCAGCGATGAGCAGCGGGTGCTCTACAGCGCAGTGGATACGGTCTATCAGACCTACACCGGCCTGCTGGATGAGCTGGAAAACGACCTGCTCAGCGGCAACGATGCCGCAGCTTCCCAGCTGTATTATGCAAAGGTGGTGCCCTGCGGCGATTACCTGAGCCAGTACACCCTGCAATTGCTGGAAACCGCCATTCAGGATTCCCAGACCACCTACACCACCATCTCGGCCCTGAACGAGCGCATCACCATGCTGCAGACGGTGGTGGTGGCGCTGTGCGTGGCGCTGGGCTGCGTTACCGGTTTGATGGTCATGCGTCTGCTCACGCCGGTGCAGCAGATGATCGCTGCCTCCCGCGCCATTGGCAAAAGTGAGTTCGACACCCCGGACATCCCGCTGCCCAAGCAGCCGGAGATCGCTCAGCTGGCCGAGTCCTTCAACATCATGAAGCACTCCATGGCCCAGCAGGTGACCACCCTGCAGGAGAAAAACGAGATCGAGCGGGAGCTGCACCGCCAGAAGACCGAAGCACTGGAGCTGCAGAACCGCATGGAGCGCAGTCGGCTGCAGCAGCTGCGCAGCCAGATCGACCCGCACTTTCTGTTCAACACCCTGAATGTGATCCAGCAGACCGCCGGCACCGAGACGGCCTACCGTACGCAGGCGCTCATCATGGCGCTTTCGCACCTGCTGCGCTACAGCCTGATGAGCAACGATGAACAGGTGCCGCTCTCCCGTGAGGTGCGCATCGTGGATGAATATTACTCCATCTACCATGTCCGCTTTGGTGAGCGGGTGCGTATGGAGTGGCGCATTTCCGATTCGCTGGATCTTACCGAGACCATGGTGCCGTCCTTTATTTTACAGCCCGTTGTGGAAAATGCCTTCAAGCACGGCATCTGCCCCAAAGAGGAGGGCGGTGTGGTGCGCATCCGCGTGAACCCTCTGCGGGAGAAGGGACTGCTGTGCATCCGCGTGGTGGATAACGGCGTGGGCATCCAGCTGGATCAATTACGACAGCTGCGCGGGGCGCTCAGCCAGCCCGGTGAGCGCTGGGAGCATATCGGCATTTATAATGTTGCGGCCCGCCTGCGTCTGCTGGATCGGAACAGCCGCTTTGTGATACGGTCCCATCCGGGACGCGGTACGGCGGTGGTGCTGTATCTGCCATTGGTGGAGAATGAGGAGGAGTTTGAGGAATGATTCGTCTGTTGATCGCGGATGATGAAGCACTGGAACGGGAAACGCTGGCGGACATCGTGGCCCGCCGCTTTGAGCACGAAGTGACCATCGAGACTGCCGAGAACGGCCGCAAGGCAGCGGATACGGCGGTGCTGTGGGGCGCAGACCTGATCCTGATGGACATTGAGATGCCCGGTATGAACGGTCTGGATGCAGCCCGCGCCGTGCTGGAACAGCGCCCGGAGTGCAAGGTGATCTTTGTTACGGCCTACAGTCTGTTCCAGTACGCCCACGAGGCCATGCATCTGGGTGCCTGCGATTATCTGCTCAAGCCGGTGAACCCGGACGAAGTGGAAGCTTCCATCCGCAAGGCCATCCGTCAGATCGAGGCGGGCCGCCGCCTTGCAGAGCTGGCTCCGGTGGAACCGGAGCCGGAAGCTGACCCGGAGAGCGATGCCGCCGAAGCAGGGGAGAACGACCGCAATGCACTGGTCATGGCCCATGTGCGCAAGTATATGGAGGATAACTATATGTTCGACCTCTCGCTGGACAGTGTGAGCGAGATCCTGCATATCAGCCCGGCGTATCTCTCGGCACAGTTCAAGAAGTACCAGAAGATGAACTTTCTGGACTGCCTGACCGAACTGCGTATCAACGCTGCCAAGGAGCTGCTCACCGACCCGTTCCGTTCGGCAGCAGAGGTGGCTTCCATGGTGGGCTACGAGGATTCCAGCTATTTTGCCCGCACCTTTAAAAAACGCACCGGCATGACCCCCACCCAGTACCGCAGGGAAGCGGCCAAGGCTGCACGGGAGGCCCGCCTGTGACCCGCCGCCAGATGCTGACCGCCCTGTTTGGCGCAGCCGTGCTGGCACTGCCGGTGGCGGGCTGCGGCCATCAGCCGGTGCAGGAGCAACAGGGGGCGGAACTGATCCTGCGCTATGCGGAGAACCAGCCGGAGGATTATCCTACTACGCAGGCAGCGCTGGCCTTTGCGGACCTTGTAGCCCAGCGCACCGATGGCCGCGTGAAAGTGCTGGTGTACAGCGGGGGAGAACTGGGCGCGGAGCAGAGCGTGATCCAGCAGATGCAGTTTGGCGGCATTGACTTCTCCCGCGTGTCCCTCAGCCAGCTGGCTGAGTATGAACCGGCGCTGAGCGTTTTGCAGCTGCCGTACCTTTACACCGACGCCGACCAGATGTGGCGCGTGCTGGATGGGACCATCGGCGACGAGTTCCTCTCCACGCTGGAGTCGCTGGAGCTGACCGGCCTTTCCTGGTTCGATGCCGGTGTGCGCAGCATCTACACCCGGCAGAAGGTGACAGGCCTTGCAGATCTGCAGGGCCTGACCATCCGCGTGCAGGAATCGGACATGATGAGCGAAATGATCACCGACCTCGGCGCAAAGCCGGTAAAGGTAGTGTACAGCAAGGTGTATGCCGCCCTGCACAACGGTGAGATCGATGGCGCAGAGAACAACTGGCCCAGCTACGAAGCCATGGGTCACTACGAGGTGGCACCTTACTTTTTAAAGGACGAGCACACCCGCGTGCCGGAGGTGCAGCTTGCAAGCCCTGCTGTGATGGAAAAACTGGCCGCACTGGACGAGCGCTACCCGGAGATCATCCGCCTGTGTGCCCGGGAGAGCGCCAAGGTGGAGCGCAGGCTCTGGGCGCAGCAGGAGGCGGAATCGGAAAGTGATCTGCGTGCAGCAGGCATTGAGGTGACAGAGCTGGACGAAGAAGAAAAGGCAAGGTTCCGTGCTGCTGTGCAGCCGATGTATGATCGGTTTGCCCAGCAGGGCGAATTGATCGCCCGCATCCGGCAGGCATAAGCCCCACAGCAAAGCCCGGAAAAGATGGGCAAAGAAATCAGGAAAACAGAATAAAGAACCGGCAAAGCGCTGTGTGCTCTGAACCCCAAAGGGAAGGGCATCCAGCGCTTTGCTTCTATCTGGAATACAGAAATGTATCCATCTGTTAGGCGAAGGTGCACAAACAAAAAGCAAAGCACTTGGCATTTTTCACAAAAGAAATTCTGACATTTTTTCAAAAAACAGGACATTTTTTGAAAGCCCTTGTTTCGTTTAAAAAAATTTGCTAAAGTGTGTACAGTAAATGAACGGTATGCGGGTCCTGTGCAGACCGGGCCGTTCGGGAGATTTAAGGAGGACGATTTATTATGAAAAAGATCACTCGTCGCAGCTTTCTGGCAGCAGCCGGTGTTTCCGCCGCTGCTCTGGCTCTGACCGCATGTGGTGGCTCCAGCAATTCTGCTGCTTCCACCTCTACCGCAGCTTCTTCCACCGCAGCTTCTGCTGCTGGTGATGCTACTGCTGCTGCAAACGATCCCAAGGTGACTCTGGTCTACGCCGAGGTCAACCCGCTGGATACCATCGTTGGCCAGACCGCTACCCACTTCAAGGAGAAGGTCGAGGAGCTGACTGGCGGTTCCGTCGTCATCGACGTGCAGGCTTCCGGCGTTCTGGGTTCTGAGAACGACGTTCTGGATGCAATTCTGGGCGGTTCTACCTCCATCGATATGAGCCGTATCTCCGCTTTCGCACTGACCAGCTACGGCTGCAACAAGTCCAAGCTGCTGTCCATCCCCTTCACCTTCGAGAACCGCGCACACTTCTGGAACTTCGCCAACAGCGATCTGGCACCTGAGTTCCTGAACGAGCCTCAGGAGCTGGGCCTGCCCGTTCGTGGTGTCTTCTACGGCGAAGAGGGCTTCCGTCACTTCTTCACGGTCAACCCGGTCTCCGGCATCGATGATTTCAAGGGCCTGAAGCTGCGCGTGTCCAACGACCCCGTTATGAACGGCATGGTCGAGGGTCTGGGCGCTAACCCCACCGTCGTTGCATTCGGCGAGCTGTACAGCGCACTGCAGACCGGCGTTGTGGATGGCGCTGAGCAGCCCATCGCAAACTACAAGTCCAACGCCTTCCCCGAGGTTGCTAACAACCTGATCCTGGACGGCCACACTCTGGGCGCTGTGCAGGCTGTTATCACCGACAACGCATGGGGCAAGCTGACCGCTAACCAGCAGGCTGCTGTTATGGCTGCTGCTGCCGACACCCAGAAGTTCAACGCTGATCTGTCTGAGACCGCTGAGAACAAGGTTCTGGAAGAGCTGCGCTCCTCCGGCTGCAACGTTGTGGATGTGGACGACAAGACTCCCTGGCAGGAAGCTTGCGCCAAGGTCATCAAGGACAACACCTCTGATCAGGCTGAGCTGTACCAGAAGCTGCTGGACATGAAGGCATAATCTGGCTTTCCATCCAATCTAAGTAGTACATTGCCCGGCGGGGGCCCACGGGAATACGCCCGCAGGCTTCGCCGGGTTTTTATATGGAGGAATTTCTATGCCGAAAATCTTTACCACTCTGGATAAGATCAGACCGGCGTACGACTTTACCTACAAGGTGGTTCTGTTCATCTGCAAGATCCTGCTGATCGCAGATATCCTCATTACCACGATGTCGGTCATTGGCCGTTACGTCCCCTTTATTCCGGACCCCTCCTGGTCTGAGGAGGTCGTTTTGACCTGCATGAGCTACATGGCTGTGCTGAGCGCTGCGCTGGCCATCCGCCGCGGCGCACACATCCGCATGACTGCCTTTGATATGTACCTGCCCAAGAAAGTGGTCAAGGCGCTGGACATCCTGTCTGACGTGGCCGTGATGATCCTTGGTGTGGTGATGATGGCGGTCGGCTGGAACTACGCCACCACGCTGGGCGGCCGTGGCTTCTATGTTTCCATGCCTTGGCTGAGCCGCTTCTGGATGTACTTCCCGGTGCCGCTGGCCGGTGTTGCCATGA